>ERZ1292645.496-Hain-H14-02um-R2-496-length-13979-cov-5_pt1 | contig 13979 bp, 12 predicted proteins | sample MGYA00564401_ERZ1292645 | MGnify/ENA primary metagenome ERZ1292645 (study PRJEB36523, sample SAMEA6512644) | groundwater metagenome | collected 2019-01-09 | study: AquaDiva: Metagenomics assemblies of 32 groundwater samples | reverse complement strand
TTGCGCTATATAGAACGAATTCAAATAAAACTCCGCACTTATAAAATCCAAGTTTAAACGTCTATGGTAGAAGCAAGAGGTAATGTAAGATACATAGAAGATTATCGCTTAAAGGAACAGATAGGAAATCCAGATATTTTGCCAACCGGTCAGTTTTTATCTAGAAAATTATACGATCCAGATAAGAAATACATCGAAAGAAATAAGTCGAGTAAATGTTGTTTAAGGTGGATCGGTTATTACGGGGATTTAGCAATAGAAATAAAAATGTGGTCTTCCAGAATAACTTCAATCCACTGGCAAAATCCGAGAGAAGAAGAGCAATGGTTTGTAGATGAAAGCAAGAGGAATAAAGTGGAATTTGGCATAATAGCTTCTAAAGTTTCGCTTTCGAGACTCGGTTGCACTATGATTCCGTTTGTAGCACTTGGCGGAGAAACCCTAGCATCTGCAACTTTGGTATTCAATGATAATTCTAATCCTTTTTGGGGAAGAGGCAGATTCCCAAAGGGACCTAAGGAACTACCCGTTAGAAGAATATCTCAAATTGATCCAGTTAAATCAAGCGTACATGGATTTAGATCTCTCGTTGATGCTACGGACACTTTAACGGAGCTTAAAGCTATGATCGTAGGATCATATAGCCTTGGGAAATAAACTTATTAAGGCTCGATCTCTGGGGTCGGATCATTTCAACCCTAATCATTTTGAGGCTATGCCTCGAAGGTGCAAAGCTAAACAATAAGCCCTGAAAATTGCCTGAAATAGAGCTAGGCGTAGCCGGGGAAGAAATCGGTTTTTATTTTACTTTTGGAAATTCCCATATCCAGTAAGGTTTTTTCAAATGCGTTAACCATGGAATGCGGACCGGATAGGTAGAATATTCGTTCTCTAAAATCCGGTATTTCTTCACGGATCATTTTTTCGTCAATTCTCCCAACTTTTCCCGACCAGTCTTTCGGGATTTGGCTCTCATCGGTTAGAGTATAAATGGTTTTTATTCCAAGATCTGCTTTTGCCTTGTCAAATATATTTCCATAGATAATGTCCGAATATTGCCTGTTTGTAAAAATAAGAATAATGCCGCGTTTTTCATTAACATCAACAAGATACTTGATTATACTGCGAAACGGAGTTATTCCAATCCCCCCTGCTATGAAAACCAGTTTTTGTTTTTCGTCTTTTGGCAGAGTAAAATCTCCGGTAAGCTGTGAAGAAACTATAGGGACATCATGACCAATATTTATTAACGTATTTTTAAAACTGCTTCCTTGAGGATAAAACTTTATTCCGAACCGCAGTTCATTCTCCGTAGGAGAAGATGCAATGGTAAAATATCTTCTGTTTCCTCTTGCGTCTGTATCCGGATGCTGGAATGTCCATTCCATGTACTGTCCTGGCGCAAACGAGAATTTTTCTTTCGGCGTGAATACGAAATCAAAAATATCCGGAGCAATCTGAATTTTTTCTTTGAGAAATAGAATAAGTTTTTGCTTGGGGCTGACAAGGTAAGAAAAAATATTTCCAGTAAGTAATGCCATTTCGGGAGTAATATCGAAATTTTGGATGTGCAATTGCGAAGAGTATAAAATACCGACCAAAATTCCGTAGCCAACTTGCGTTTTTTTTGCAGGAGGAGTTGTCGAGGGTTCGGTAAGCATAATAAGTGCAAAGAAAAGAAGAGCCGAATGCAAGAGCGCTTGATTAAGCATTGCAAACAAATTGCTTCCGTTGAAAATTGCAAAAGTAACGATTACGAAAAGCGTTGTTACCAGAAAACTAAAAACTAAATCTGTCTTTTGGATTTTTTTAACCATAAGAAGTCCTCCTAAGAGCGTTATTGGTATCATCGCGAAGCTTCCTACCCACCAAGAAGCAGGTTGATTAATTGCAATTGCTATCAAAAAAACAGCTATTGCTGCGGGATTAAAAATATGCTTTTTGTTAATTGCCAAGATGTATTTTGACGCCATTGCCAAAAATCCCGCCAAGCCCAAGAATACAGCTCCTTGGATAGATTGAGAAGGTGTGATAATAAGCGCCAAAATAAGAGCAGAAATATAGAGAGATTCAATATTCGTCGGCGCGTTAAATATTTTGGCAAATACTTTATTTGCTACGAAGGACACGGTTACTAGAACTGCGGTTGAAAAAATAATTGAAAACGGGGAAAAAGATATGATCCCCAAAAAGCTAAATATTAAGGCATTAAGAATAAGCGCGGTAAGATAGTACAGTACCAGCCGATACATTGTAATTTGGTCCAAAAAATTTTCAATAAATCTCATCAGATGCTCTTAGTATACTACGAATTGCTTCACCCTTCCTCTTTGGTATAATGTGCTTCATATGGCAAATTTTTGGAGAAAACTTCCCAAGCCCTTTACCGTTCTTGCGCCGATGGACGGAGTAACCGACACGGTTTTCCGCCAAATAATTAATAATATTGGAAAACCGGATGTATTTTTTACCGAGTTTGTAAATTGCGAAGGATTGTTATCTTCCGGGAAAAATATAGTAGCGGAACGTTTGAAATATATTCCGAATGAGCAGCCGATTGTTGCGCAAATTTGGGGAGTTAAGCCGGACAGTTTTCGTCAAGTGGCGCAAGATATAAAAAAACTTGGCTTTTCCGGAATAGATATTAATATGGGTTGTCCGGACAGAGCAGTTATCAGGGATGGAGCTTGCGCCGGATTAATCAAAAATCCAATTCTTGCCCAGGAAATTATTGAGGCGGCTAAAAAAGGTGCGGGCGGACTGCCTGTAAGCGTAAAAACACGCATAGGTTTTCATGCCGAAGATATAGAAGGATGGATTACCTTTCTTCTTAAGCAAGATTTAGCTGCGATTAGTATTCATTTGCGAACTGTCCGGGAATTGTCCAAAGTACCTGCTCATTGGGAGTTGATGCCGAAGATTATGGAATTAAGAAATAAAATTTCTCCGAAAACTCTCATTATAGGGAACGGCGATATTAAGTCTCTTACGGAAGTTAAAGAAAAGTATAAGCTCTATGGATGCGATGGCTATATGATCGGTACGGGTATTTTCGCAAATCCTTGGTTATTTAATCCATCGGTAAAGCTTGAGGATATTACTATCAAAGAAAGACTAAGTCTTTACCTAAAGCATATTGATTTATTTTCCAAAACATGGGGAAAAAGTCGCAATCCGGCTACTCTGAAAAAATTTTGCAAGACCTACGTAAACAATTTCCCAGGCGTTGTAGATTTACGGAAAAAAATAATGGAATCAAGATCCTTTAAGGATCTAAGAAGCACAATAGCTACGAACGAAACGAAGTAGCCCCTACCGGATTCGAACCGGTGATTCTCTGGCTGAAAACCAGATGTCCTAGGCCACTAGACGAAGGGGCCAAATTACATGTTGGTAAATTTTACCACAACAAACACTTCGTAGTATTATATCTAAAATACCCCTTTTAGACAATCACTATTTCTATTTCAGCTTGTTCTTTATGGCATCTAATATGCCCTTGGCTGCATCTTTGCCGCCCAAACCGAAGGATATTCCGCCGGCTATTGCAACCATTGCTACAAAACCGGTAAATAAGATCCTTATTAAGTCTGTTGCAACTCCCAGCTGATTTAGAACTGCCAATATCACAAATACATTAACAGCCCATTTCGAAACGCCAGCTATTGCATTAGCTGTTTCCGATGATACTGTTTTGGCAGAAGCCAAAACCACATCGTGAGCGAGTTTGGCAAAGACAAATCCTACCAAGCCTATGATTGCCGCTACAAATACGTTTGGCAGATACATTAAGAATTCATTTAGAACCGTAAATACTCTTGATAATCCCCAGACGTCAACCGCTGGAATTAAGAAAAGTATCAATACGAACCATCTGGTTATTTCTGCCAAGATATTTGTCCAGGTAAATTCTTCTTTTGCTTCCGGAACACTGTATTTCCTAAGCAAGCTCTCAACTTTTAAGGCTTTGAGAACTCCCACAACCAATTGCTTAAGAAGGGACGAAACTATAATGCCGATGATGATAATGATGACTCCGGTAAGAAGTTTTGGGACAAATATCGCTACTCCGACAATCCCGTTGTTAAGGGAGGATATTAAAGTCTGACCAATGTCGTTACTCATTTTCTCACCTCCTTTCTTTTTTACGCTAAATCCAGTGTACGCAGGTTTTTCACGCCTTGTCAAGCGAAAGGTTTTGCTGGTATAATTGATAAGTTAAAACACGGTTCGGTAGCTCAGTGGTAGAGCAGGAGCCTTTTAAGCTCTTGGTCCTGGGTTCGAATCCCAGCCGAATCACAGCGTAAATAAAATTTACCGTTTGAAGACTTCTATCTAAGATACTTTTGTTTCTTCTGGGGATGTTTTAGTGTTACGTAATTCCTCTACTTGCGAATTAAGCGCTACGCTTTTTCGAAAAATTCCGTCTAATAAACCGTCATTTAATCCTAAAGTTTGAAAAATCCTCCGTGCTGAGTGGATTTGTTCTTCCGCTTCTCTTAGCCGTGCCGTATATTCTACTTCGTCCAACTCGTTTTTTGCCTGAGAGTCTTCCGATAGTCTTTTTCGTTTCCAAAATCCGATTAGACTTATATCTATAGCTAAGCATTCAATACTCACTAGCATCCCTTGCAATTCATTATATCTCTGCCTAAAAACTTGCTGATATGCGAAATCAGGTAGATGAGTCAACGTTTCTCCAAATTCATATTCTCGTTGTTCCATAAATGGTTTTCGTTCTTCCATTGCGATAATATATCATAAATCTCATAAACAGTCAAAAAAAATGTTGTTGCTTTTGTAATAGCGTTATATTAAAATTCATCGGTATGGCAATGACATTGGTCGTTGGATCGCAATGGGGCGACGAAGGAAAAGGGAAAATAATTGACTATCTCTCCAAAAACTCCGATTACATAATCCGCTTTCATGGAGGAAATAATGCAGGACATACTATTATTAACGACTATGGAAAATTCGCCATGCATCTTATCCCCTCTGGGGTTTTTTACGAAAATACGACAGCAATAATTGCCAACGGAACTGTTTTAGATCTGCAAGTTCTAGTTGACGAAATTGAAATGCTGAAAAAAGTAGGAGTTAATCTTACCAATAGACTTATCATTTCTCCCCGCTGTCATATTATAATGCCTTATCACAAATTGCTGGAAAAAGTTTACGAGAAAGCTAAGGGAAAAAGCAGGACAGGATCAACCGGCAGAGGAATTGGGCCGGTATATGCAGACAAAGTCAGCTATAACGGGATTAGACTTACCGACCTTTTCGATAAAAAAATATTCAGAGAAAAGCTTACGGTTCAACTGCTGATTAAAAATAAAATTCTTCAAGCTTTAGGAGAAAAACCTCTCAATAGGAAAGAAATAGAAAAAAATCTCCTTGCTCATTTTAAAAAATTACTGCCGTTTATTAAAGAACCTTATTCAATATTTCAAAAAGCTATTAAGCAGAAAAAAAATCTTCTTTTTGAAGGAGCGCAGGGTATTTTCCTAGATAATGATTGGGGCACATACCCTTTCGTTACTGCATCAACATCCCTTTCGGGAGGAATTGCAGGAGGCACTGGAATTCCGGCGCAAAAGCTAACCTCTGTTATTGGCGTAGTTAAAGCATATACGACTCGCGTTGGAGAAGGACCTTTTCCAACAGAATTATTAAATGGCATTGGCGAAAAATTAAGAACTATTGGGGGGGAATTTGGCGCAACTACGGGTCGTCCGAGACGCTGCGGTTGGTTTGATGCGGAACTTATTAGGTTTGCTTCCGAAATAAATGGTTTTACAGAACTTGCAATAACGAAATTAGATATTCTTGATACTTTTAAAGAAATTAAAATCTGCACTCATTACATTTTAAACGAAAAAAAAGTTTCCTATTATGACGGCGATGCGACCTTTTTGTCAAAAGTAAAACCGGTTTACAAAACGTTCAAGGGGTGGGAAAAATCAACCAAAGGAATTACGAAATATAGCAATCTACCAACACAAGCGAAACAATATTTAAAAGCAATAACGGATTTAACCGGAGTTAAAATAAAATTAATCTCAACCGGAGCAAAAAGAGATGAAATAATCAAAATTTAGTATAATATAATTATGCCAGCACCAGAACGCTACGCAGGACAAATTCCTGACATGGTAAAAGTTTGGAAAGCCGAAGGATATTTCCGCGCTCAAACTAATATTTGGGCAGCGCAAAGTGAAGCAAGGCATGAATTGTACGGAAAACCCACCGCAGAACAATTAGAGCAAATCCAAACAGCTCTAAAATTAACTCCAGAAGATATTATCGCCCTTAACGAAGCAAAGGGGCATGAAACCAACAAGCTTCTCAGAAGAGTACAAAGTAGGCTCTCTCCAGAAGCAGGTAATTTTGTTCATCTAGGAAATACGAGCTCTGATGTATTAGACACAAGTCTTTCCTTACAAATAATTGAATCTTTAGGTATTGTCGAAAATGACTTTAGTCAATTGGGAGATTCTTTAAAAGAATTAGCAATTAGACATAAAGATACTTTGCAAATTGGACGCAGCCATGGACAGCATGCAATACCGCAAACCTTTGGACGTCAGGTCATCGGCTGGTATGCAGAGGTCAAACGAGGAATCGATAGGATTAACCAGGCGAAAGAAACTATTGCGGTTGGAAAATTATCTGGAGAGATTGGAACACATGTATTTATTGATCCAAAATTAGAAGAGAGTGCATTAAAAAAATTAGGTCTCAAACCTGATGAAGCACCAACTCAAATTATAAGTCGTGACAGGCATACTCAAGTAGTAGGATTAATGGTAACTAATAGCGGTACGCTCGCGCGCATAGCTGAAAACATTCGTCAATTAGCAAAGACTGAGATAGGCGAAGTTCGTGAACCATTTGAAGATACTCAGCAAGGATCAAGTGCAATGCCTCATAAAAGAAACCCGGAGTTGTCAGAACGTATAATTGGACTAAGTAGGGTAATTCGTACTCAATTTGCTCCAGAATCTGAAGCAACTATGGCTTTGTTTGAGAGAGATATTAGCCATTCTTCAACGGAGCGCTATGTATTTCCCGATGTATTTGAACCTTTGGCATATGCTACTAGATTAACCAAATTTATCATTGATAACCTAGAGGTTTTTCCAAAGAAAATGGAAAGAAATTTAAGCTTGACATATGGCGGTATTTATAGCTCCCGTTTACTCAATGCTCTTATTGATACTGGTAAATACTCAAGAACTCAAGCTTATGAATTAGTAAAAAAACTTTCTCAAAAAGCAATTGATCGGGAAGTAGATCTTAAAATTTTAGCTTCAGGAGAACCAGCTATTACAACTCTATTAAAACCAAAAGAATTAGAAGAGCTTTTCGATCCAAAATTCTATCTTAAAAATATTGATGTTGCTTTTAAGCGTACAGGCGTAATCTTTTCGGAGAAGAAAAAATAATCTATTCCCATTCCATTGTTGCTGGGGGTTTGGTGGTAATATCATAAACAACTCGAGAAACTCCTTCGACTTCATTAACAATTCTTGAAGAAATTTTTTGCATCAAATCATAGGGAATGCGTGCCCAAGTTGAGGTCATTATGTCTTTTGATTCAACTATCCTTATGGCAACAACCTCGCCGAAATTCCTTCCGTCCCCTTTTACGGCTGTTGAAAAAGCATTTGTCAAAACAGGAAAAGATAAAAAAACATTTTGCAAAATTCCCGCTTTCTCTAGCTCTGATAACACTATCTCATCCGCTTTTTTCTCCATTTCCAATCTTTTTTTCGTGACCTCCCCCCTAATCCTAACCGCATAGCCTGGTCCGGGAAAAGGTTGTTTGTTAATAAATTCTTCAGGTAAGCCTAGTTTTCTTCCTATCTCCTTAACCTCATCTTTGTAAAAACTTCGCATTGGTTCAAGAAGTTTTAACTTCATATTTCTTGGAAGTCCCCCGACATTGTGGTGGCTTTTGATTTTTGCCGAATGCTTTATCCCCTGACCCTTCTGTCCATCAGGGCGTCGTGGCGCTCCGCTTTCAATGACATCGGAATATATCGTTCCTTGCAGTAAAAATTTTACATCGTTGCCTTTCTTTATCTGCCTACGCATTTCCTTTTCAAAAATTCTGATGTAGAAATTCCCTATAATTTTACGTTTTTGCTCCGAATCGGTAATCCCTTTTAGGAGTTTTAGCATCTCTTTTCTTACGTTTACAATAATGGGTTTAATGCTTAGACTTTTGAAAACCTTTTTAATGTATACGTTTGTTTTTGCCCTCATCAAACCGTTATCAACATAAACAGGAATAAATTGTCTACCAATTGTTTTTGCAGCTAAAACTGCAGCAACGGTTGAATCAACTCCTCCTGAAACAGCTCCTATGACATACGAATTCCCAACTTTTTCTTTTATTTCATTTTCGGTTTTTTCTATGTCAATCTCTTTCTTTTCCATTTTTGCATCACAGATATCAATAAAATTCTTGAGGAGTTGATTTCCAAACTCCGTATGCTCCACTTCCGGGTGGAACTGAACTCCGTAGATTTTATTTTTTTCATTTCCGACAAATGCGAATCTAACAGTCTTCGATGAAGCAAAAATTTCGAAGCCTTTTGGTAGACTTACAACTTCATCTCCATGACTCATCCAAACGGTAAATTGTTTAGGCAATTTACTAACTATTGGCCATTTGCTATTAGCTATTCGCAAATCTGCTGGACCATACTCCTTTTTACCCGCAATCACTTTTCCACCCAAAAGCTTAGCAGTCAATTGAAATCCATAGCAAATGCCCAAAATTGGAATCCCTAAGTTAAAAATATCTTTACTAACTGTTGGAGTTCCTTTTTCGTAAACAGAAGCAGGCCCACCCGACAAAATAATACCTTGAGGTTTTTCCTCCTTTATTTTTCCATATGCTTCTTGCGGATTAACAATTTTTGTCAAAACTCCGAGGTCTTTTATGCGCCTTGCAATTAGATGTGATGTTTGGGAACCGAAGTCAACAACAAATATCATAAAGCTTACGCATAGTTTTTTCCAGGATTCGTGATCAAGATGTCATGTGGGTGGCTCTCTATCAAGGAAGCCTGCGTTATTCTAATAAAGCGGGTTTTCTTCCAAAGCTCTTTAATATTAATTGCCCCAACATAACACATACCGGATCTTATTCCTCCCAAGACTTGACCAACTATTTCATTAACAGTTCCTTTTATCGGAACTAATCCCTCAACCCCTTCTGCAACTAAAATCCTATCGCCGTAATCTTTTCCATGAAATTCCTCTTCTGATTTTATTTTTGTTCCTTTTTCCATCGCGCCAACCGATCCCATACCTCTATACTCTTTAAACATATATTTGTTTTTCGCAGTTTTAAAAACACTTCTAAATCTACGAGGCACTTGTTTCTCGCTAAGTTCAACTATTTTCCCTGGAGCTTCAAGAGCAGACGCAAAAAAACTTCCCATCATTACGGTTGATGCACCTGCAGCTAATGCCTTGACGATATCGCCTGAATATTTAATTCCTCCATCCGCAATAACAGGAACCTCAAACTTTTTTGCAATTCTAGATGTTTCCATAATCGCTGTTATTTGAGGTACGCCCATGCCGGAAATTATTCTGGTTGTGCAGATTGCACCCGGTCCCATGCCAACACGAAGTCCATCTGCGCCTGCCTTTATTAATCCCATTGCGCCATCATAAGTTGCCACATTTCCCGCAATAACTTCAAGCTTAGGATATGTCTTTTTAAGAAGTTTTACGGCCTCTATAATTGTTTTTGTGAAACCATGAGCAGAATCTACGACGACAACATCTACTTGTGCATTGACCAATGCTTTTGCTCTTTCTTCGAAATTTTTCCCGGCAATTGCAGCTCCCACAAGAAGTTTTTTACTTTTCACAATTTTAACTTCTTTTACTTGGTCTTCGACAGTTAAATTTCTGTGAATAATTCCTATGCCTCCCATACTTGCTAAAGCTATAGCCAGTTTACTTTCCGTAACTGTGTCCATTGGAGCTGAAACAAGAGGAATGGATAATTTGATTTTTCTTGTAAAATTTGCGGATAGATCAATTTCCGCTCTTGTAAAATCGCTGTAAGAAGGGAGAAGTAAAACGTCATCAAAGGTAAGTCCGAAATGAGGTGAAAGTTTCGTAGTCTCCATAGTTTACTCTATACCATCTCCTATATTTTGTCAAGGCTATTTTCTTTTTCTTGATAACATGTCATTTTTAATGTATCGTTAAATAAGTAGCCAAAAATGAAAGACGGAGCACTTAAAGTTTTATTTGTATCCAACGGAATTTTTGTCTTCGCGGACAGTCTGTTGGGGCCCTTATATGCAGTGTTTGTGCAGAAATTTGCAGACGGTGTTTTGGCAATAAGCATATCCTGGACAGCATTTCTTATCTCAACTACGCTATTCACATTTTTAATTTCCCGTGTTGGTGACAAAATACGCAAAGACGATTTGCTTATGGCAAGTTTTATAGTAAGAGCAATCGTTTGGTTAAGCTATATATTTGTCGGTAGCATGCCCCAATTAATAGTTCTGCAGATATTTTTAGGTATTGGCGAGGCTTTGGGATCGCCATCGTTTAGTGCAATTTTCGCAGAACACTTAGACAAAAACCATCACGTACAAGAATATGCCGATTGGAGACTAATCGCGAACATTGTTACGGCAGTAGGAACTATGATGGGGGGATTAATCGTCACAAAGCTTGGCTTTGAATATTTGTTCTTGGCAATGACTTTACTTGCCGTAATATCATTTTTGGAAATTCTTCAAAGATCAAAGAGGGTTGGGATAGCTTAAGTATAAAACTATTTACCCAACGAAATACCCTTTTGAAAACAGCATAAACAAAATAAATAATAAGGTTAAGCCGATTACAGCATAGGAGATTTTTATAGCCTTATTTCTTAAAAGAGCAAGTCCGATAAAAATTGGAAAAAGTATTAAAACGTATCTTGGGAGAGCGCTGAATGTACCCGTAAAAGATGGAATGAGAAATGCGATTACGGAAAATAAAATATATGAGAAACGCACTTTCTTTTTCCAGGCGACAAAAAGAAATACGCCAGCGAAAATAAATACGCAAATTTCCAGGAGAGCTATCCACCATTCGTATTGAGACAGGGAAACACTTGTCAGAATTTTTGCGTACCTATATATTGTTTGAGGAAAAAGTACTATTGAATTTACAGTTCTGTTATTTTGTAAATTTCCCTGGGCTTGAACGAAATATAAGGCATTCCCCCATTTGGAAAGATTAAAGATCGTATACGCTAATAACCCTAAGGGGGCAACTAGCAAAGATAAAGCTTTCGTCTTAAGAAAAGATTTTTCTTCTTTTATAAATTCATATAATAAAGCAGGAATTATAGCAATCCCGACAATTCGTGTTGCGGTAAGTAAAGCCCCAAGCATAGAAGCTATAAGCCACTTTTTCTCTCTGGCGAAATAAAAACAAAGCAAAGTTAGAAGCAAAAATAGGCTTTCAGAATATATAGTTGCGAAGAAAAAAGAGGTTGGAAAAACAAGCATAAAAATAATACTCCAAATTGCTATGCTTTTCTTAAAATCAATTAGAATTAATTTATACATAATAACAATAGATAGGGAGAAATAGATTGAGACAAGGATTAAGGCAGTAAAATACTGTCTCGGATCAAAAGGTAAAACAGTCCCAAAAATTGAACTTGCGATTTTTACGGATAAAGGAAAAAGAGGGAAAAATCCTGCATTCACAGTGTAACCTTGTGCCGCAATAAGTAAATAATATATGCCGTCAAAATTTCCCCACGGATACAAAAGAAAGTTGGATATAGGATTGCTTTCGGTTAAGAAATGCAAGGTTAATGTGTATCCAAATCCTTCCCTTGGATGCAGGAAATAATTACTTGCAGTAAGAGGAATAAGTAAAAATATCCGCCACGACAAGAACAACAAGATTAACTTTTTCACTATTTGAAATTAATTATACATCAATATGGTAAAATAAATTTTATGCTGAAAATATATAACTCTCTTTCCGGAAAAAAAGAAACCTTTTCTCCGTTGAAGAATAAAGAAGTAAAAATTTACGTCTGCGGCATAACTCCATACGACACAACTCACCTTGGTCATGCTTTTTCTTATATTTTCTACGATGCGCTGATAAGATATTTAATCTTTAAGGGATACAAAGTTAAATATACGCAAAACGTGACAGATATTAATGATAGAGATAAAGATATTTTACAGCGCGCAGAAGAACAGAATATCCCTTGGCAGAAACTAGCAGATTTTTGGACAAAGCGCTTTTTAGGTGACATGAAAAGCCTTAATTGGATTATGCCGACAAATTATGTGAAGGCATCTGAAAATATTCCCTCAATGATAAATTTAATACAAAAATTACTGGATAATGGTTTTGCTTACGAGAAAAACGGCAGCGTTTATTTTAATATCTCGATGAAAAAAGACTTCGGAAAATTATCTAAATTAAATGCTTCACAGATGGTAAAATTAGCCAAAGAATTCGATGAGGATGTAGAAAATGTAGATAAAAAGCATCCTTTGGATATTACGTTATGGAGAGCTACTTCTTCAAATCAACCGAAACATATTCCTTCTTTCGAAAGTCCTTTTGGCGAAGGCCGACCGGGCTGGCATATAGAATGTTCTGCGATGTCTATGTTTTCTTTGGGTGACCAATTCGATATTCATGGTGGAGGAGTTGACCTAATTTATCCTCATCATGAAAGTGAAATTGCCCAGTCTGAAGGAGCAAGCGGAAAAATACCTTTTGCTAAATATTGGATGCATACGGCTCCTGTTGCCTATCAAGGAAAGAAAATGTCCAAGTCTTTAGGCAATCTCATTATGGTATCCGATCTTCTGCATAAATATTCCCCTAATGCAATCAGATGGCTTCTTCTTTCTCATCATTATAGAAAGGCTTGGGAATTCTACGAAAAAGATATAATCTTGGCCCAAGATAATTGGAAAACGATTAAAAACATAATAAACGGAGATTCAAGGAATAATAATAAAACTGACCAAATTTCTATGGACAAATTTATAAAGCTAATGGATGATGACATAAATACTCCCCTTGTGCTTTCTTTTATTCTTGAGCGTTCTAACAATATCCCCAAACATTCTTTGAAGCAAATTCTTCTTATCTTAGGATTCAAAATTTAAGCTTCAACTGGCTTTGTGGGTGTATAATATATTGCATGAAAAAAATAATTTTCGCCGTCCTTCTTGCCATTGTAATGACAATTACTATAAATGTTAACAACGCAAGTGCGCTAGTTGATCCTCTCAAAAATCAAAACAATAAATTCGGAATTCATATATTGTTTCCATCGGAAATTGATGATGCATCCCGTCTGGTTAACTCGACAGGCGGAGATTGGGGATACATAACTATTCCCATTCAGGCAGGAGATAGGGATTTAGAGAAGTGGCAAAAATTTATGGATAAAGCAGCTAGCCTGCATCTTATACCTATCATACGCCTTGCTACTGCCGGAGACTATTTTCAAACAAAATTTTGGCAAAAGCCTACGAATGAAGATATAGTGGATTTCGCAAATTTTCTTAATTCCTTAGACTGGCCGACCAAAAATAGATATATTGTCGTATTTAACGAACCCAATAGAAACGACGAATGGGGCGGCAGTTCAAATCCTCAAGAATACGCTCAAATACTTGATTTTTCGGTGACTGCTTTTAAATCGAGAAACCCAGATTTTTTCATTATTTCCGCAGGACTTGATAATGCTGCCGCAGACTCTAAGGATAGCATGAACGAGTACACGTTTTTAAGAAAAATGGCTGATGAAAATCCTAATATATTTAGCACAATAGATGGATTTGCGAGCCATGCTTATCCTAATCCCGGATTTTCCCAAAGTCCCAAGAGCAATAGCCTTACAAGCGTAGCGAGCTTTAGGCATGAAAGAAACCTAATCTATGATTTGTCAGGAA
>ERZ1292645.495-Hain-H14-02um-R2-495-length-14034-cov-7_pt1 | contig 14034 bp, 18 predicted proteins | sample MGYA00564401_ERZ1292645 | MGnify/ENA primary metagenome ERZ1292645 (study PRJEB36523, sample SAMEA6512644) | groundwater metagenome | collected 2019-01-09 | study: AquaDiva: Metagenomics assemblies of 32 groundwater samples | reverse complement strand
GGGAGTATAGGTCGTGTGCTTGAGTCATACCAACAAATTTGTCGCACACCCGTCAAACTTTTTCCAGAACTATAACAAGGTATTTTAGGTATATACTTATAGACTGTGTCGATCTCAATGTTTATCGCCAGAACAAGACTATGCAACCACTGTGGAAAACAATCGTAACGAGTTCAGGCAGAAGTGGAGACCTCCGCATGGTGTTCCCTATATTAGTGACAGCATCACTTCCATACATTGGAACGAACACAGGGAAACAGATACGGGTCGATTTACATGAAAATGACAAGAGGGTTAAGCAAATTAAAGGGTTAGAACAATAGGGACTAGCTAGCTAACAAATCACTGTTCTGAATGCGTGACAGCGGTGACCTTTTCAGATTTTAATATGATTCACATTCAAATAGATATTTTGCTTGTAATTACCGTTCATGCACGCATCAGAGAGTTTGTCGCTAAATGCCTAAAGAAGACCTATGCCGATAGCTGATCCTGAAAAGATCTGGCCGAAACTAGAACAAGCGGGTGTCGAGGAAGTCCGGAAGAAGGTCGCTATGGGGGTGTACGCCGATTACAAGATTCCGGTCATTGGGGAATGGCTGCGCCGAAAGGAAGAGGAGCGAAACGCCCCAACTTACATGTATCACGAGTTTGAAGCACCTGAGGGTAAGGTATTTCCCGCCTCAGAAGTTCCAACGCTTGAGAGAGCAGGATGGGTCGATACCCCAGCCAAATTCGGCAAGGGGCTACGTTCAAAGTGGCTAAGGGCATCGCTAATACTGTCGAGCTTCTGGGGCCAGCATTGGAAATGGATAGTCACAACTTTACTCACAGTCATTGGGATTCTGGTTGCGATGTTGATGTAGAAAATAGCACAACACAGACCTTTTTATCGACAACAAGGATACTAGACGACAAATACTCAAGCATGTCCAGGACTGCGAGGGCAGTCGCTGGTCAAAGCCAACCAAGAGCTTGTTGAGATCTTTGAGCAGAAGAGCAAAGACCGGATTGTAAATATGTGGGGGAATGCATCCACCGATCCTCAAAAGGGCGAACACAGAGGTTCGCCCTTACATAAAATTGTGCTTTCGTATGCTCTGCTTCACAATTATCTTGTTAACTGAATTTTTAAGGTTTGACCACATGCCATGTTCATAATCCTGGAGCTGATAAAATTCCTTTTTTAGCCTTTCCTGTCGGGCAAGTCTTAGGGCATCCTGAATAACTGTGCTTAAAGGCCTCCCTTCCTCGCGGGCTATCTCCTCGATCTCTTTTTCAAGTTCTGGCTGAAGCGATATAGTCTTTTTGAGAAGTAGCCACCTTATACCTCTTTTCTGGTGTGAATAAATACTACCATAATATAACATATCAATCATCCCCCTGAAAAAGTTTAAAAGTAATCTTGAGGAGGGGATGGTTCTTTAAAATATACCGTTTCTTGACAAAAAAGATGGGAGTGGTATATTGATAAGAAATTGCAGTATTTGTTATGTTATTTAGGCTGGATAAAAGTTAGGCGGCATTTAGGAAATTAATGACAAAACGTGTTTGTTGGTTAATTGGGTGTGGCGCGTCTATTGCGTGCAATCTCACTTGGATCGTTCCTGACTCTTGGAAATCGTTAGAACGATCGAAAAAGATCGCCAGAGTAAAAGAGGCTATCACGGCTGAGATGAATAGCAACGTTATTGATACAACCCCTTTCAAATTATTGCTCGGCACCCTTGGTGGCAACACCGTTGAACCATGGAAGCATCTGTTTATCACAACTAACTGGGACTATTTATTGCAAAAGGAGATACGGAAACTTGAACTTAAGGTTCTTCCCAAATGGCTTTCAAATAGTCATGTATTTCACATTAACGGGACGGCAGAGGTCCTCTATGACAATTCAAATCGGAGTCCGTTCCTTTTAGAAGAAGATCCAGCAAAGGAGCGTGTGTCAACGGTAGAAGCTAATGTGGCGTTCAATCAAATGACGTGGGGACGACTATTTATCGTAGTGGGGATGTCTTTTGAGTGCCAAACGGATGAGTTCCTGTTATCGGAATTAAATCGAATAGAAGACAATTTACCAATAGGGGAATCGAAATGGTTAATCGTAAACCCAAACGCAACTGCATTAGTGCAGTCTGCTGATAGAATTCAGCAAGCGTTGCCAAAAGCAACCATTTTGAAAATCAAAGAGAAATTTGATATATGGGTGAGGAATAGAATGCCTGAGTTACAGGAGGAAGGTGTTCTGGCCTTCTAACCCGCCGATTAAGTATAAACCAGGGACAGCGATCTTTTTATTGGCAACAAGGATGTTAAAGATAAATACTCAGCATGCCCAGGATTGCGAGGGCAGTCGCTGGTCAAGGGCAACCAACAGCTTGTTGAAATCTTTGAGATCCCCAAAAGGGCGAACACAGGTTCGCCCTTACATGAAATTGTGCAATGACTTAATCCGGGGACATCCATACTTAATTCTGGTCATCGGGCAATTAGAGCGGCTAAGGACACAGAGCCTGTCCAAATACTGAAAAAAGGCTTGCATCGGCTGTTAACGGGCGCCCTCCTTGTGTGCTTACTTGTTCTATATCCAGAAGATATTGTTTCTTATTTCCTCTGATGAATGGGCATATAGAAATTTTACAAGTTGTTTGATTGTATCGCCAATCGGTATTTGCTTTGACAATAATATACCGAAATGATTCTTCCTGCTCTTTATATGCTCTTTATGAAGTCTATTAAAATCCCCAACATTAAACGTAAAAATTGCCCTTCCTTCAGCAACGGCATATTCTAATTGCTGATAATCAGATAGGCTGTGTTTCTGTACCTCATGGGCGCTAATAACATCATATCCCTTTAATCTCAAGGCCGTGGCAACCTTTTTGTGAACATCCTCATCGAGATAGAGCTTTATCATCTAAGAGAGTTCTTTGTCTATCTCTTCCTTATTGTCAAAATAGTAGCTAAGGGCGTCAAAAAGCTGGGCAGGGGTGAGAGAGGGATAGCCTTCGAGGATTTCCTCTATATTCATGCCTGAACGATAGTGATTCACAATAGAGGCTACAGGGATTCGGGTGTTTCTTATAACAGCCTTACCCTCGTACTTGTCAGGGTCTATTTCGATATGCCGATGTTCTGTTTTAATTTGTGGCATGATTACCTCTCCTTTTAAAGGATAATATCAAAATAATGTGAAAGATACAACTTCATATTAGAGATATTGGAGGATCGGAGGTCTATTATTGCAATCACACCTTGTTGGATATATTTCCATCTCTAACGCAACAAACGTGAAATATCGAGCACCCGCCTTGACCAGCGTGAATCTGTTCAGCAACATTCATTCTTTGCCGGCTATCTGCATAAATTCGTTATATTAGGTGGTGGGAGCAGCTAATTTGTTAGCATTAATAGGCGTAACACTGATAACAGGTTTTAGAAGATACCCTCCATTTCCCTTCGAAGCCCAAATATAAGCAGATTGTATTAATCTTCTAGTTGAACAATTGCATTAGAGGTATCGCTTAAAATCTTGAGTAAAAGCTTTTCATGTGTGCCCATTTAATGTTATTTTAGAAGAAATTATTTAACATTTATATTAATAGATGTGGTCCTGATAACAAGATCGAGAAGATGCCAATTATCTTAAGCCGATTCCAAGTTCTGCTGAGGCCTCATTCAGTTTTTTATCAAACGTCCAGATCGGAACCCCGGCCAATAGAGCAGATGCAAGCAGATGCATATCAATGTAACCCAATCCCTTTCCCATCAGCCGGCAATTATCTATGAACTTTATAATATCCTCAGTTTCTGCTTGTGAAGCCATGGGCAGCGAATGAAGAAGAGAAAGTATTTCAGCCCTGTTCTTTAGATTTCCGCAGGCAAGCTCTCCTACAATAAACGGATGACAAACGACATCTCCGCCATTCAATAACCTCTCAAGTCCAATATTCCCTTCCCGTAGATGAAGCACCCATACTGAGGTATCGACAATAACCATTCTATCTGTTGGTTATCCTTCTGCGGGGTATAGCGATCAGTTCCTTTTCAGATCCGCCTAATTTAGCAAGCCTTTTACTGCTCTCCCTGGAAATTAGGGCCTCCAGGCCAAGCCTTACCAGGGATGTTTTTTCCTTGATGCCAGTCAATCTTGATGCCTTCTTAATTAATTCATCTTCTATGTTTAATGTTGTTCTCATAGCCTTAACCCTTTCCATGTGCAATTTAATATGTATAATAATGCATCTTTGATACATATATGTCAATGTTTGATTTAGTCTTACCATTAACAAGATCAGTTTTGTAGTCTGGAGTACATCTATATATTTACAGTGGAGCTATTTTTTGTAAGTAAGCAGAATGTTTAATTGACATATGGGGATTACTTGCATATGATCCTAGGTATGCAAAACCAGTCTTCTTAAGGATTAGGAGGTGAACCTCTTGGTCAGATCTCATGGAAATTATGAACCCGGTTCCATGCTCCCTGATGACGATTACAATCAAACCCTCATCAATAATGTTCACCCGCCTGATTGGATCAACCCGGAGCCTGATGGGAGATATAATCTTGTCGTAATCGGGGCCGGCACAGCCGGGCTTGTGACTGCCGCTATTGGCGCTGCCCTTGGTGCCAGGGTGGCCTTGATCGAATCACATCTAATGGGAGGGGACTGCCTGAATTTTGGTTGTGTCCCTTCGAAGGCCCTGATCCGCGCATCCCGCGCATGGGCGGATACCCGCACCGCCTCCGAGTTTGGTATAGAGATATCTGATGGTGCCAGGTATGATTTTGGCACAGCCATGGCACGTATGCGGAGATTGCGTGCCCGTATCAGTCATGTAGATTCAGCCCGCCGGTATAAGGATATGGGGGTTGATATATTTATCGGTCATGGTCAATTTACTGGCAAAGATAGTATTGAGGTGTCAGACAAGGTCATAAGGTTTGCAAGGGCCGCCATATGCACGGGTGCGCGTGCTGCAGCACCGACTATCCAAGGTTTGATGGAGGCAGGTTACCTGACTAATGAGACGGTTTTTACGCTTACGGAACTGCCGCCACGCATGGCCGTAATAGGGGCTGGCCCAATTGGATGCGAGATGGCGCAGGCCTTTGCGCGCTTTGGAAGCAAGGTCTGCCTCTTTGGGCATACAGGCCATATCCTGCCGCGGGAAGATACTGATGCGGCCTTGGTAGTTCAGGAACAGATGAAGAAAGACGGTGTCTGTTTTGTCTTTGATTCGAAGGTTACGCGCGTAGAGGTACGGGGTAAGGAGAAGGTTGTACATCACGAGATAAATGGTTTTAAAAAAGAACTTGTCGTTGATGAGATATTGGTCGGGACCGGTCGGACGCCAAATATCGAGGGATTGGGGCTGGAAAAAGCTGGTGTTGAATATGATCCAAAGTTGGGCGTAAAGGTAAACAATAAGCTGCAGACCGCAAACCCAAGGATTTATGCGGCCGGTGATGTCTGTTTTCCGTTTAAGTTCACACACGCAGCCGATGCCCTGGCCCAAATCGTCATCCAAAATGCCCTTTTTCCGCATCCCTTTGGTCTGGGCAGCGCAAAAACCGATCGGCTGATTATGCCCTGGTGCACTTATACTAGCCCGGAGATCGCTCATGTCGGCATGTACGAGGCAGAGGCCAGGGCAAGCGGGATCGAAACGGAGACATTCACATCTAGACTTGACGAGGTAGACCGGGCCATCCTTGACGGAGAGGAACAGGGGTTTGCTCGCGTACATGTCAGGAAGGGGACGGATCGCATTTTAGGTGCAACCATAGTGGCTGCTCATGCGGGAGATTTGATTACCGAGATAACACTGGCTATGAGGGCCGGGATAGGACTTGGCACCATTGCAAGGACCATTTACCCCTATCCAACCCAGGCAGAGGTTATTAAGAGGGCGGCTAACGCATGGCGCAAAACTACCTTAACAGAGAAAAAGAGGAACATCCTTGCCAGGTGGTTTGCCTGGAGGCGCTAAGTAGGGATACAGAAAAAGATGGATAAAATAAAAAGAAAAAATAGGATGCGTGCCGTCTTCTTTTTCCTCATCCTGGTTTCCCTGATAGCGGCTATCCGTCTCTTGGGCCTGCACACCTATCTGGACCAGGAAAGACTCAGACAATGGATTGATGGTTTTGGTACTGCCGGACCTATCATTTATATACTTATCTTTTCCGTCGCACCTTCCCTTTTCCTGCCGGGGCTTCCGATTACTGTTGCAGGAGGACTTGCTTTTGGCCCTGTCTGGGGAACTGCCTATGCCTCAATCGGATCAACGCTTGGTGCGGGTATTGCCTTCCTTGTTGCAAGGTATTTTGCCAGGAATGCAATTTCGGAGATGCTTGGTGAGAGATGGAAGAAGATAGATGAAGGGGTTACCCAGAAGGGCTGGATCTATGTTGCCATTACAAGGCTAATCCCTATCTTCCCCTTTAATCTCCTAAACTATGCCTTCGGTCTCACAAAGATCCCCTTTCTTACGTACCTTCTTACCTCCTGGGTCTTTATGCTTCCTGGGACTACCGCCTATGTCGTCTTCTCAAGCTCCATTCTTGATCTTTTAAAGGGGACGGTCTCTGTCACCTTTGTGGCAGGATTTATCCTCCTTTTGCTTGTATCCGCAGCCCCCCTTATCTATCGAAGATGGAAAGGCTCAAAAGGGGTTTTGCTGGTATCCACTATAGCTATGGGAGCAGCAATCTCCATCATCTCCACATTATCCCTGGCCGATAACCCCCCGCAAAAGACTGGAGGGGAGACACTGTTATTATTGACCGGTCAGCAAGGGGAGGATTCTCTTCCTAAAGACTGGAAGCCACTGACCTTTCAGAAGATCTCCCGCCATACCCAGTATACCCTGATAAGCGAGGAAGGAAGACCGGTGATCAGGGCAGAGAGCCGTCAATCCGCCTCTGGCCTTTACAGGGAGTTTGATCTGGACCCCAAGATCTACCCTATACTCTCCTGGTGCTGGAAGGTCGACCGCATCATATCTAAGGGGGATGAAACAAAGAAGGAGGGGGATGATTATGCCGGCCGTATATATGTTACCTTCAAATTCGATCCGGATCAGGCGAGCTTATGGGAGCGGACGAAGTTCCAGGCGATCAAGCTGATATATGGTGAATATCCGCCAAAGGCGGCCATAAATTATATCTGGGCCAACAGACTCGCAAAGGGAAAGGCCATAGCAAATGCGTATACCGATAGGGCACAGATGGTTGCTGTTGAGAGCGGGGCGGATAAGGTCGGCCAGTGGGTTTGCGAGGAGAGAAATCTTTACGAAGATTACAACACGTTATTTGGAGAGGCACCGCCGGCTATCTCAGGGATTGCAGTAATGACCGATACCGATAATACCGGCGAAGAGGCGACCGCCTACTATTCCGACCTTGTGCTCCGGTCGGGTGCCAAGTCCTACTCCTCTCCCCAGTCCCCTGATAATAGATGACCAATCCGATAGATCTGGGTTATAATTAACCTGACATGATAACAATAATCAGATTCCTTCATCTCCTTTCCCTAGTTGTCTGGATCGGCGGGATGATATTCTTCTCGTTCATAGGGGCACCCAGCATATTTAAGATCTTGCCCAGGGATAAGGCAGGGGATGTGGTTGGAGATATATTTCCCAAGTATTGGATGATGGGATATATATGTAGTGCTATAGCCTTATTAACCATCCTTATATTGTCTTTTCAGGGGAATAGCTACCCTATTGCAAAAATATCTCTTCTTGTTTTGATGTGCGGCCTGAACCTTTATTCAGGAATGGCAGTTGGTACCAAGGCCAGGGAGGTTAAGGTGCGGATCCGTTCCCTGGAAGATTCAAGAGAGAAAGAGATGCTCAAAACAGAGTTTGGCTTACTTCACAGTAGATCGACAATACTAAACAGCATAATCATGATCCTGGGATTGGTAGTTATATTCCTTACGTCAGCTTCACCTTTCTAATTAAATCATTCAGTAACCACAGCCCCGATTTGTTGACACCTCATCTTTTTACTTATAAAATCAAGCATAACTATCTAATGAGTGTGTAAATGAAGTCCTTAAAAGAAATGGAAGAGATACTCAGAGGGCATAAGGAAGAATTATCCAAGAAGTATAAGGTGAAAGAGATAGGGATGTTCGGTTCTTTTGTGAGGGGAGAGCAGAAGAAGAGGAGCGATATAGACATACTCGTTGAATTTCAAGAAGTCCCTGACCTTCTTAAATTTATTGAACTTGAGAGGTATCTTACAAGGCTCTTGAGGAAGAAGGTTGATCTGGTCAGTAAAAAAGCGATACGCCCGGAATTAAAGGAAATAATTCTAAATGAAGTGGTTTATATATGAAGCGGCAATATAACCTATTCATCAAGGATATGCTGGAATGTATAGAAAGAATTGAAGAGTTTACAGGTAATATGGACTTTAAGGAATTTCTGGAAGATGATAAAACTAAGAGTGCTGTAGTGAGAAAACTTGAGATAATAGGCGAGGCCGCTAAAAACATCCCTGCAAGTATTAGGCAAAAAAATAAAGAACTGCCATGGAGTGATATGGCAAAAATGAGAGATAAGATCTCACATTTCTATTTTGGGATTGATTATGAAATCGTATGGGAAGTCATTAGGAAGAGGATTCCAGAAATAAAACCGATAATTCAAGGAATCTTAAGGGAGATGGAGGAATAGAAGTGGCGTTACCATCATGTTGGCAGGTCACAGCATAAAGGAAAGACTGGATGCTGAGAACGTATATTGTCCACCAGCCTAAAACCACCCCTCCTGAAACACAGTCAGCGTTGTATTAAGATTCAGATGTTTTCTTGACAGTCCGGTAGTTATTTTATAAGATTACAGCATTAGTTAAAAAAGGAATATCCCATATGCCCACTGAACCTGACAAATCTCTCGAATCCTGGATCTGGGACGCCGCCTGCTCCATCCGCGGGGCAAAGGATGCACCTAAATTCAAGGAATTCATCCTCCCGCTCATCTTTGCCAAGAGACTCTGCGACGTGTTCGATGACGAACTGAACCGTATCGCCAAAGAGGTCGGCTCGCGCGCCAAGGCATTCAGGCTGGTGAAGCACGATAAGAAGCTCGTCCGCTTCTATCTGCCGCTGGAACCAGCCAACCCCGACGACGCCGTCTGGTCAGTTATCCGCAAGCTCGCGGACAAGATTGGCGAACAACTCACTACCCATTTGAGGGCCATTGCCGACGAAAACGCATTGCTCAAAGGGATTATCGATCGAGTGGACTTTAACGCCACCACCCACGGCGTGCGAGACATAGACGACAGCCGCCTGAGTAATCTCATCGAGCGCATCAGTGAGAAGCGCCTCGGTCTTGCCGATGTAGAGCCCGATATTATCGGCCGTTCCTATGAATATCTAATTCGCAAGTTTGCCGAGGGAAGCGGCCAAAGCGCAGGCGAATTTTACACACCCAAAGAAGTCGGCCTCGTTATGGCCCACATCATGGACCCCGAACCGGGCATGGAGATTTACGACCCGTGTTGCGGTTCGGGCGGACTGCTTATCAAATGCGAGTTGGCGCTGGAGGAAAAAATGAGACTGCGCTCGCGTAAGAACTACGCGCCGCTCAAGCTCTACGGCCAGGAGTCCACGCCCACCACCTGGGCTATGGCCAACATGAACATGATCATCCATGACATGGAGGGCCAGATCGAGATCGGCGACACCTTCCGCCATCCGAAATTCCGCAAGGGCAACCGCCTCCAGACCTTCAATCGCGCGGTAGCCAATCCCATGTGGAACCAGACCGAGTTCACTGAGAAGGACTACGACGCCGACGAACTCGACCGCTTCCCTAAAGGCGCGGGCTTTCCCGGCAACAAGGCCGACTGGGGCTGGGCGCAGCACATACTTGCCAGCCTGGGCGACACGGGCCGCGCCGCCATCGTGCTCGACACCGGCGCCGCCTCCCGCGGTTCCGGCAATGCCAACACCAACAAGGAAAAAGACGTGCGCCGCTGGTTCGTGGAGCAGGACCTGATCGAGGGCGTGATCTACCTCCCGGAAAACCTGTTCTACAACACCACCGCGCCCGGCATTATCCTCTTCCTGAATAAGGCGAAGGCGAAGGAGCGGAAAGGAAAGCTCTTCCTGCTCAACGCCGCCACGGAGTTTGCCAAGGGCGACTCGAAGAATTACATACCGGACGATGCAATCCTGCGCATTGCCGACACCTTCACCGCGTGGAGCGAGGAGGACAAATACAGCCGTATCGTAACGCGCGACGAGATTGCCAAGAACGACTTCAACATCTCCCCCAGCCGCTACATCCATGCTGGCGCAGGCGAGGAATACCGGCCCATTGCGGATATTGTGGAGGAGCTTAATGCCCTCGAAGAAGAGGCGAAGAAGACGGATAAGGCTCTGAGGACCGTTCTGGAGAGGATCGGCGTATGAAACCGAGAAAACCCCGGCAGCCTATCCCCAAAGGAGGAGAAATCATCCTTTACCAGACCGAAGACGGGCAGATGCGCATTGATTGCCGGTTCGAGGAGGGGACCATTTGGTTGACGCAGGCGCAGATCGCCGAGTTGTTTCAGATCACCCCTCAGAACGTGACTCTGCACTTGAAAACCATTTTCGCCGAAGGTGAACTCGACGAGGCGGCAACTTGTAAGGATTACTTACAAGTTCGCCAGGAGGGCACACGGGAGGTGTCCCGGAACCTGCGCCACTACCGGCTGGAAGCCATCCTCGCTGTCGGCTTCCGCGTCCGCAGCAAGCGCGGCACCCAGTTCCGCCAATGGGCCTCCGCCCGTCTGGAGGAGTATCTGCGCAAGGGGTTCGTCATGGACGACGAGCGGCTCAAGAATCCGCCCGGTCCCGGTGTGCCGGATTATTTCGACGAACTGCTCGAACGCATCCGCGAAATCCGGGCCAGTGAGAAGCGGATGTATCTCCAGGTGCGCAACATCCTCGCCCTCGCCGCCGATTACAACTCCACTGATGCCGAGGCGCAGGTCTTTTTCCAGACCGTGCAGAATAAGCTGCACTATGCCGTCACCGGCAAGACCGCCCCGGAACTGATCGCGGAACGCGCCGACGCCACCAAGCCCAACATGGGGCTGACGACATGGAAGGGTGGCGTGGTGCGCCGGGGCGACGTGATGGTCGCCAAGAATTACCTGAACGAAGCCGAGATCAACGAGCTCAACCGCATCGTGGTCATGTTTCTCGATTTCGCCGAGGATCAGGCCCGGCATCGCAAGCAGTTTTTCCTCAAAGACTGGCGCGAGAAGCTCGACCGGTTCCTGCAATTCAACGAGCGAAACATCCTGCCAGACATGGGACATGTCAGCCGCGAACAAGCGGACCGGATTGCACACGAGCATTACACCCGGTTCGAAGAACGCCGCCGCACCGCCACCGAATTGGCCGCAGAGACCGAACTCATGAACCAGCTTGCCGAGCGGGCCAAGTCGCTGCCTGCCGCAAAATCCAAACGGAAGAAGAAGGGAGGGAAGGCATGAAGACGGAAGCTCACACGAAGCCGCGCAAGCGCGAAAAGGTGGGTGGACATTCTTGCCGGCCAGGCGGGTTGGAAAACCAGCTCTCCGTTGGCGGTCTGCGCGATCTGGCCCGGCACCTGGCGCAGGTCAAACAGCGGGCCGAGGCGCTGGGACTCTTCACCGACGACCTAGAATTACTGGAATGCCCCGACTGCGGATTACTGGAAGATGTGACGGCCGAGGGACTGCTGGTGACCTATCCGAAAGACAGTGCGGATCTGAGGGATTGCGGCCTGCGCTTTCGCCCGGATGGCAAAGCCAGTTTTGCATGCCCGAAGTGTGGGACCAGGATCAAGGCGGTGATCTTATGAGCGTGTCTATGACACGGACGAAAACACCGAAGGGCGGACATTCCGGTCCGCTCAAAAGCGTATTGGAAAAGTCGGCCGCCGTTAGGGGTGGCGTGCAAACTGAGTTGGGATGCTTGCCAGCGGACTGGCGGGTTGATCGGTTCGATTCAGTTTTCGACGTCCAGCAAGGAAGACAGGTCTCAAAAGGGAATCGCGTCGGAGACAATCAGCGGCCATTTCTGCGCACCAAGAATGTTTTCTGGAATCGCTTGGATTTGGCAGACCTTGACGAAATGCACTTCAGCGAAGCGGATGAATCACGCCTCGCCCTTAAGCCTGACGATTTGCTCATCTGCGAAGGTGGTGACATCGGGCGAACGGCAATTTGGGGCGGCCTCATCTCCCGCTGCTACTATCAAAACCATCTGCACCGGGCGCGGATTCGCGATCCGAACACTGCGGATGCGCAGTTCGTTCTGTTCTGGCTGTGGTATGCGTTTGAGTTCGGCCATCTTTACTTTGGGCGCGGAAACGTAACGACCATTCCAAATCTTTCTCAGTCGAAGCTGCGCGAGTTGCCTGTGGCAATCCCAACCCTTGCCGAGCAGCGGAAGATTGCGGCAGTGTTGGGGCTGGTGCAGCGGGCGATGGAGCAGCAGGAGCGGCTGATCGCGCTGACCACGGAACTGAAAAAGACGCTTCTCCATCAACTCTTCACCCATGGCCTACGGGGCGAACCCCAGAAACAAACCGAAATTGGCCTTGTGCCGGAGAGTTGGGAGGTGGTGCGTCTCGGAGAATTTTGCGCATTAGGTACAGGGACAACTCCTTCGACTGCACGACCCGATTACTACAACGGCGATGTGCCCTTCGTTAAGACAACCCACATCGTGAACAATCGTATTAAAAAATCTGAGACACACGTATCAAAGCAGGCAGTTAATGACTGTAGCCTGAAGCTATATTCACCGGGAACGGTACTCATGGCGATGTACGGACAGGGTAAGACCCGCTGCCAAGTGGCACTTTTGGATATCTCTGCGGCAACCTCACAAAACGCCGCGGCGATTCAACCTTCAGAGGAAATAAACTCGGAGTTTTTGTGGCAGTATCTTATGAGTCGCTACCAAGTGCTAAGAAACAGCGGGGCACTCGGGCACATCTCGCACCTTAACCTAGGATACGTCCGAGATTTCCAAATTCCCAAGCCGCCGGTCGTCGTGCAGTGTGAGATCGCAGAGATTTTGGGAACGATCGATCGGCGACTGATGCTGATTGAGTCAAAAAGGTATCTATTCTATGATCTTTTCCGCACGCTGCTGCGCCAGTTGATGACGGCGGAGATTCGGGTCAATGACCTTGATCTGCCCGACATGGAGGCGAATCCATGAAACAGGTCCTCAATCCGACTCTCGAAGACCTGAGGATGGAGTGCGTCCTTGTGCAGGCATGGAAGAAGACGGATGCCCACATCCGCCAACACAGTTGGTATTCCGATACGCTGGAGCTGGACTACCAGTCACTGCGTCTTCCTGCCTTCATTGACGAGCTACAGGAACGATTGAAGTCGCCACTGGATTGGACCCCAGCGCCACTGGACCTAGTCCCGGCTCCAAAGGCGCAGCGTTGGGAACTCCGAGGGGACGAGTGGCACCCGAAGCAAGGCGAGAAAGTCGGAAAGAAGCTTCGACCATTGGCACATGTGGGTCTCCAGGACCAGGTGCTGGCCACCGCGATGATGATGTGCCTGGCAGACAGGGTGGAGACTGCCGCTGGTGATCCGCGACTCTCGCCTCGACAAGCAGGGAACAGAAAACAAGTGCTGGCGTATGGCCATCGTCTCTTCTGCGATGCGGATGGCGGACACCTTCAGCATCGCTGGGGCAGCAGTAAGCTTTATCGGCAGTTCTACCACGACTACCAGACGTTCCTGGAGAGGTCTAAACTTGTCGCCACCGAGCTCAAGAACAGCAACTCGTCCGGGGAGATCGCAATTGTGCGCAGTGATCTGTCCAAGTTTTACGACCGGGTGAGGCCATCTCTGCTGCACGACAAGGTGAAGCAGCTTCAATTGCCATCAGATAATACGGCGTTTTTTGACTTGTTCCAACGCGCCTTTGACTGGAAGTGGCGTGAGAATGTTGTTTGTCAAGAGAATTGACCCCCTATCTGCAAATAAAATTGACCCCC
>ERZ1292645.491-Hain-H14-02um-R2-491-length-14186-cov-7_pt1 | contig 14186 bp, 13 predicted proteins | sample MGYA00564401_ERZ1292645 | MGnify/ENA primary metagenome ERZ1292645 (study PRJEB36523, sample SAMEA6512644) | groundwater metagenome | collected 2019-01-09 | study: AquaDiva: Metagenomics assemblies of 32 groundwater samples | reverse complement strand
TCTACGCCGCGGTCGGCACCGCGTTCCCGGTGTACCGCGACAGGATGACGCCCGCGACGGTCGAGGGCGTGATGGGCCTGGGTACCTGGAACCCGAAGATGAGCCCCGCGGTGAAGGGCTACTTTGATGCGCACGTGGCGCGCTGGAAGAAGGAGCCGGACCGCTGGGCGAGCGCGCACGCCTGGGCGGGACTGCAGATCCTACAGCAGGCGGTGGAGAAGGTGGGCCTCAACCGCAAGGCGATCCGGGACCATATCGCGAGCCAGGAGTTCGACACCATCATCGGCAAGATCCGCTTCAAGGGCAGCGAGAATGTCTCCACCCCGGGCGTGGTGAGCCAGTGGCAGAACGGCGAATTCGAAGTGGTGTGGCCGCCGGATCGCGCGACCTCCTCGGCCCTCGCCGAGAAGCCGCACTGGAAGTGAGCTAACCTCCGGCACCAAGCCCCGCGGCCACGGCGCCCGCGCCGTCCTGGCCACGGCGCCTGCGCCGTCCCTGGTGCGCGGGGCTTTTTCACGCCATGGGCTTCTGGCTCGAACTGGCCGCCTCAGGCCTGATCACCGGCGGCATCTACGCCGTGGTGGCGCTCGGCCTGAACCTGCAGTACGGGCTGATGCGCATCATGAACATCTCGCACGGCGAGTTCCTGATGCTCGGCGCCTACCTGACGTGGCTCGCGCACACCACGCTGCAGGTGAATCCGCTGCTGTTCATGCCGGCGGTGGCGCTCGCGATGTTCGTGCTCGGCATCGTGGTCTACCGATTGTGCTTCCAGCGCATCGCGCGCACGGCGCCCTCGGTCGAGGTGATCGAGGCGAGGAGCCTGCTGGTCGGCTTCGGCCTGATGTTCCTGGTGCAGAACCTGGTTTACCTGCAGTGGGGCGCGGACCTGCGCGGCTATTCGTTCCTCACCGAAACCGTCGAGATCTCGGGCGCGCGTTTCCCCGCCAACCGCCTGGCGGTGTTCGGCTTTGCGGTCGCGGCGAGCCTCGCGCTGCTCGCATTCCTGCGCTGGACCCTATTCGGCAAGGCGGTGCGCGCGATGATGCAATCGCCCACCGGCGCGCAACTGGTGGGGATCGACACCGCGGTGCTGCACCCGGTGGTGTTCGGCGCCGGCCTCGCGCTCGCCGGCGTCGCCGGGGGGCTGTTGTCGATGGTCTACGAGATCTCGCCTTCGATGGGCGAGCCCTACACCATCAGCGCGCTGATCGTCATTACGCTGGGGGGGCTGGGCAGCGCGATCGGCAGCCTCGTCGGCGCCTTCATCCTCGGCCTGGTCGAGGCCTTTGGCATGCATTTCACCAGTCCTTCGCTCAAGATGCTGCTGTCCTACGGCGTCCTGGTCGCGGTGCTGCTGGCTCGGCCGCGCGGGCTGTTCGCGCGATGAAGACACGCGACGCGCTCGCCGCCACGCTCGGCTGCGGCCTCGCGCTCGCCTTGCTGCCGTGGCTGCTGTCGGATTTCGTGCTGGCGCTGGTGCTCAGCTGCCTGATGTACGCCGCGCTCGCGGTCAGCTGGTCGATGTTCTGCGGCCCGACCAACTACCTGTCGCTCGCGACGTCGGCATTCTTCGGCATCGGCGCCTATGTCACCGCCTGGGGACTGGAGAGCATGCCTTACCTGGCGGCGGTGTTCGCCGGCGGGCTGACCGCGGCGCTGTTCGCGGCGCTCGTCGGCGCTGCCGTGCTGCACCTGCGCGGCGCGTACTTCGCGGTGATCACTTTCGGGCTGGGCGAGCTGGTGCTGCATGCGATCACCCATTTCGAGAAAACCTACGCGCACACGGTCGGGCGCGTCATTTCAGACCCGCCCGGGGGAGAGGCCATCTATCTCACCGTACTCGTGGTGACGCTCGCGGCGGTCGCCACGGCGATCCTGGTGCGCGCGAGCCGCCTCGGCCTCGCGCTCGCCGGCATCGGCGCGGACGAGGAGCGGGCGCAGACGCTCGGCGTCGACACGCGGCGCGCCAAGATCGCCGCCTTCACCCTGTCGGCGTTCTTCGCCGGCGCGCTCGGCGCGGCGATGGCGGTGCGCTGGACCTATATCGAGCCGCTCTCGGTGTTCAGCCCGTTCATCGGCTTCCAGACCGTGCTGATCGCCATGGTCGGCGGCGCCCACACGCTGATCGGGCCGATCGTCTCCTCGATCTTTTTCAGCCTGCTCACCGAATTCCTGCGGCTGCGCTTTCCGTACGTTTTCCTGCTGGTTCTCGGGGCGCTGCTGATCGCGCTGGTGCTGTACCTGCCCGGCGGCCTGGCGTCGCTGTTCACGCGCTGGCGGAGGATCCGTGTCTGAAGCGCTGTTGTCGGCGCGGGCGGTAAGCGTGCGCTTCGGCGGCCTGGTCGCGCTCGACGGCGTTGACCTCGATGTGCGCGCGGGCGAGCTGCTGGGCATGATCGGCCCCAATGGCGCCGGCAAGACCACCTTTTTCCACGCGCTGTCGGGCGTTCTCGTGCCAACCGCGGGGCGCCTGGTGGTGGCGGGCGAGGACCTGACCCGCCGGCCGCCGCACGTGTTCGCCGCGCACGGGGTGGCGCGCACGTTCCAGACGCCGAGGGTGTTCCGCGACATGAGCGCGGCCGAGAACGTGCGCTTCGCGCTCGAATTCGCCGGTCGCATGCGCAGGCACGCGCACGATGCGTTCGACGACGCGGCCGCGATCCTCGGCTTCCTCGGGCTGGCCTGGGTCGCTTCACTGCCGGCGGGCGCGCTCACGCCCGCGCGCCAGCGGCTGCTCGAGATCGGGGTGGCGCTCGGCGCGCGCCCGCGCATCCTGCTGCTCGACGAGGTCGCCGCGGGCCTGACGCAGCCGGAACTGGAGGCCTGCGCCCAGCTTATTCGCCGCGTGCGCGACGAGCTGGGCGTCGCGGTAATCTGGATCGAGCACGCGGTGCGCGTGCTGATGAACCATGTCGAGCGCGTCGCGGTGCTGCACCAGGGCAGGAAGATCGCCGACGGCGATCCGCGCGCGGTGGCGAAGGACCCCGCGGTGATCGAAGCCTACCTCGGAGAAGAAGGCGTGGCGCAAAGGATGGCGGCGTGAGCGCGGGCCTGCAGGTTCGGGGTCTGTCCGCCGGCTACGGCGGCATCCGCGTGCTCGAAGGAATCGACCTCGAGGCGCCCAAGGGCGAGATCACCGTCGTGGTCGGCGCCAACGGCGCGGGCAAGACCACGCTGCTCAAGGCGCTCTCGGGGCTGATCCCGCGCGCGGGCGAGGTGCTGTTCGACGGCGCGCCGCTGCCGGAGGCGCCGGCGGCGATCGTCTCGCGCGGCCTGGCGCAGGTGCCCGAGGGCCGGCAGCTCTTTGCGCAGATGACGGTGCGCGAGAACCTGGAACTGGGGGGCTACCTGCTGGCGAGGGGCGAGCGCCGGGAGCGCCTGGAACGCGTGTTCGGTTTCTTCCCCAAGCTCGCCGAGCGCCGCGGGCAGCTCGCCGGCACCATGTCGGGCGGCGAGCAGCAGATGCTCGCCGTGGGGCGCGCGCTGATGGGGAGGCCGCGCCTCCTGATGCTCGACGAGCCTTCGCTCGGTCTGGCGCCGAAGATGGTCGACGAGCTGCTCGCGATCGTGCGGCGCATCCGCGACGACGGCGTCACCATTCTGCTGGTCGAACAGAACGTGGCCAAGGCGCTCGCGATCGCCGAAGGCGCCTACGTGATTGAGCGCGGCGTGGTGGTGATGAAGGGCGAAGCCGGCACGCTCCTCGATTCGGAGCGCCTGCGCGCGGCCTACCTCGGCGCGGTCCAGGACCGCGCAACACCTTATCCATTCTAGGGAAATTCGATGTAACGAAACCGTAATCTACGGCTTCTAGACTCGGCCCCTCAACCAAGGAGAAGACGAGTCATGAAACTGAAACGTTCAATTGAAGCGCTGGCGTTTGCCGGCGCGATCGCCGCTGCCCAGGCCGCGTTTGCGCAGCAAATCGTCAAGATCGACGGTTCGAGCACCGTCTACCCGGTCACCGAGGCGGTCGCCGAGGAGTTCCAGAAGGCGAAAAAACAGTCGGTCAAGGTCACCGTCGGCATCTCGGGCACCGGCGGCGGCTTCAAGAAGTTCTGCCGCGGCGAGACCGACATCTCCGGCGCCTCGCGCCCGATCCTGAAAAAGGAGATGGAGGAGTGCAAGACGGCGAGCATCGACTACTTCGAGCTGCCCGTGGCCTTCGACGCGCTCACGGTGGTGATTCACCCGAAGAACACCTTCATCAAGCAGCTCACGGTCGCCGAGATGAAGAAGATGTGGGAGCCGGGCGCCCAGGGCAAGGTCATGAAGTGGAAGGATGTGAACGCGCAATGGCCGGACCAGCCGATGAAGCTGTTCGGGCCGGGCGCGGACTCGGGCACCTTCGACTACTTCACCGAGGCGGTGGTCGGAAAATCGAAGTCCTCGCGCGGCGACTTCACCGCTTCGGAAGACGACAACGTGCTGGTGCAGGGCGTGTCGCGCGACGTCAACGGCCTAGGGTACTTCGGCTACGCGTACTACGTGGAGAACAAGGACAAGCTGAAGGCGGTGCCGATCGTCAACGAGAAGGGCCAGGCCGTCCTGCCCTCGCTCGAGGCCGTGATCGCGGGCACCTATACGCCGCTCGCGCGCCCGATCTTCATCTACGTGAACTCGAAGTCGCTCGGCAAGCCCGAGGTCAAGGAGTTAGTCCAGTACTACATGACTCACGGCGCCAAGCTCGCCAAGGAAGTGAAGTACGTTCCGCTGCCCGACTCGGCGTACCGCACGGCGTGGGAGCACGTCGTCAAGGGCAAGAAGGGCACGGTCTTCGGCGGCACGCCCGAGGTCGGCATCACCATCGAAGAGCTGCTCAAGCGCGAAGCCAAGCTCTGAGCCGCCTGCCGCAGCCTCTCGCAGCCCGCCGCGGGGATTCCCTGCGGCGGGTTTTTCGTTGCTAACATAGGCGATTCGACCCCCGATGTCCGCCGTGCCAGGCGAAATCTCCGCTGCGCCCCAGAGCGGGGCGATGACCGCCCGTCTCGCCTACCGGCGCTCGCGCATCCTGCGCGAGCGCGCGATCGAGCTGACGCTGTTTTTCGCCGCCATGGTCTCGGTATTCACCACCGTGGGCATCGTCTACATCCTGGTCAAGGAGTCGGTGGTCTTCTTCCAGCAGGTGCCGCTGTGGGACTTTCTCACCGACACGCAGTGGACGCCGCTGTTCGACGACGCGCACTTCGGCATCATGGTGCTGCTGTCGGGAACGCTGACCAGCTCCGCGGTGGCGCTGGCGATCGCGATACCTCTGGGTACGATCATCGCGATCTACCTCTCGGAGTTCGCCGCGTTCTCGGTGCGCGAGGTCGCCAAGCCCTTCCTCGAGCTGCTCGGCGGCGTGCCGACCATCGTCTACGGCTACTTCGCGCTGCTGTTCGTCGCCCCGATCCTGCAGTGGTTCTATCCGGCATTGCCGGGATTCAGCCTGCTCTCGGCCGGGATCGTGATGGGAATCATGATCGTTCCCTACGTCGCTTCGATCAGCGAGGACGCGATGCGCGCGGTGCCGATGAGCCTGCGCGAGGGCTCCTACGCCATGGGCGCGACGCGCTACCAGACGGCGGTCAAGGTCGTCGTGCCGGCGGCGTTCTCGGGCATCGCCGCGGCCTACATCCTCGGCATCTCGCGCGCCATCGGCGAGACCATGATCCTTGCGGTGGCCGCGGGCATGCAGCCCAACCTCACCTTCAACCCGCTCGAGCCGGCGGCCACCATCACCGCGTACATCGTGCAGGTGGCGCTCGGCGACCTGCCGCACGGCTCGGTCGGCTACCAGACGATCTTCGCCGCCGGGTTGACGCTGATGCTGTTCACGCTCGCCTGCAACATCGCCGGCCACATACTGCGCAAGAGCTTCCGGGAGGCGTACTAGTGGCCTACGCCAGGGACCTCGGCGCCATCCGGGCGCTGATCGCCAGCCACAAGCGCTGGGATATGCTGTTCGGCATCTGCGGCCTGCTCGCTCTCATGATCGGGGTGCTCACGTTTACCGCGCTGTTCGTCGACATGGCGATCGACGGCATCCCGCGACTGAACTGGGACTTTTTCACCAATTTTCCGTCGCGGCATGCGAGCCAGGCCGGCATTCTTTCGGCCTGGGTCGGATCGTGTCTTGTGATGCTCGTGACCGCGTTCTTCGCCGTGCCGCTCGGCGTCGGCGCCGGAGTCTATCTCGAGGAGTACGCGCCCAAGAACTGGCTCACCGACGTGATCGAGATCAACATCACCAACCTCGCCGGCGTGCCCTCGATCGTCTACGGCCTGCTCGCCCTGGGATTGTTCGTCTACCAGTTCGGCTTGGGCCAGTCCATCCTGTCGGCGGGCCTGACCTTGGCGCTGCTCATCCTGCCGGTGGTGATCGTGGCGACGCGCGAAGCGGTCCGGGCGATTCCGCAGGGCATCCGCGAGGCCGCCTACGCGCTGGGCGGCACGCAGTGGCAGGTGTGCAAGGACCACATCATTCCGTATTCCTCGGCCGGCATCCTGACCGGCGTCATCATCGGCATGGCGCGCGCCATCGGCGAGACCGCGCCCGTGATCACGATCGGCGCGCTCACTTTCATTGCGTTCCTTCCCGCGGCGCCGATCAGCGCGCAACCGCCGTTCGTGTCGCTCGAATGGGTCATGTCGCCCTTCACGGTGATGCCGATCCAGATGTTCAACTGGACCTCGCGCCCCGAGGCGGCGTTCCTGCAGAATGCCGCCGCCGCGGGGTTCGTGCTCGTGTTCATGACGCTGGCGATGAACGGGCTCGCGATCTGGCTGCGCTACCGCTTGCGCAAGAACATCAAATGGTGATCCATGGCCGCCGTATCCGTCGCTAGCGCCGTCGAGCTCAGGGCCGACGGCGGCCCGCAGAGCGCGACCAAGGCCGAGGCGAAAGACCTCAGTTTCTACTACGGCAGCTTCCGCGCGCTGAAGAACCTCAATCTGGTGGTGCACGAGCAGCAGGTCACGGCGCTGATCGGACCCTCGGGCTGCGGCAAGTCCACCTTCCTGCGCTGCTTTAACCGCATGCACGACCTCTACCCCGGCAACCGCTACGAGGGCGAGATCCGGCTGCACCCGGACAACACCAACCTGCTCTCGCCGAGCGTCGACCCGATCGAGGTGCGGATGCGCCTGTCGATGGTGTTCCAGAAGCCCAATCCGTTCCCCAAATCCATCTTCGAGAACGTGGCTTACGGACTGCGCGTGCGCGGCGAGCGCGGGCGCCGGGCGATCGAGGACAAGGTCGAGGCGGCGCTGCGCGGCGCCGCCCTCTGGGACGAGGTCAAGGACCGCCTGCGGGATCTCGCCTTCAATCTCTCCGGCGGCCAGCAGCAGCGGCTGTGCATCGCGCGCGCCCTGGCGACCGACCCGGAGCTGCTGCTGTTCGACGAGCCGACCTCGGCGCTCGACCCGATCGCCACCGCGAGCATCGAGGAGCTGATCACCAACCTGAAGAAAAAGATCACCATCCTGATCGTCACCCACAACATGCAGCAGGCGGCGCGCGTCTCGGACTACACCGCCTACATGTACCTCGGCGAGCTGATCGAGTTCGGCCGCACCGACGAACTTTTCATCAAGCCGAAAAACAAGCAGACCGAGGACTACATCACGGGAAGGTTCGGCTGAGGAGATGACCATGGGCGTGACAGAGCATATTTCCAAGGCCTTCGAGGCCGACCTCGACACGACGCGCACCCGTGTGCTGCAGATGGGCGGGCTGGTCGAGGCGCAGATCCTGGCCGCGATCCAGGCCTTCGCCACCGGCGACGCGGGCCTGATCGCGCAGGTGATCGAGAACGACCGGCGCGTCAACGGCTACGAGGTGGCGATCGACGGCGCCTGCAACCATATCGTGGTCAAGCGCCAGCCGGCGGCGAGCGACCTGCGGCTGATCATGGGGATCAGCAAGATCGTCACCGACCTGGAGCGCATCGGCGACGAGGCGGAGAAGATCGCGCGCATGGCGAAGAGGATCCACGAACACGGCGGGCACCACGCGCAGCGCTTCCCCGCGGTGCGGCACGCCGCGCAGATCGCCGTCAAGATGCTGCGCCAGGCGCTGGATGCGTTCGCGCGGCTCGACGTGGCTGGCGCCGCCGAGGTGCTGAAGGAGGATTCGGCGATCGACGACGAATTCCGCTCGGTGCTGCGCCAGCTCATCACCTACATGATGGAGGACCCGCGCACCATCTCGCCCGGACTGGAGATCGTCTGGGTGGCGAAGGCGATCGAGCGCATCGGCGACCACGCCAAGAACGTCGCCGAGCAGGTGATCTATATCGTCAAGGGCACCGACGTGCGCCACACCACGTTCGCCGACATCGAGCGCGAAATCTCCAAGGAATAGGATCGCCGCATGCCCGCTTCGGTGCTGATCGTGGAGGACGAGCCGGCGATCCTCGAGCTGATCGCGGTGAACCTGGAGCACGCGGGCTACGATACGCTGCGCGCCAAGAGCGCCGAGGAAGCCGGCCGGCTGCTCGGCGACGTGCTCCCCGACCTGGTGCTGCTCGACTGGATGCTGCCCGGGCAGTCGGGCCTCGCGCTGGCGCGCCGCCTGCGCGGCGATGCGCGCACGCGCGAGCTGCCGCTCATCTTTCTCACGGCGCGCGCCGAGGAGCCCGACAAGGTCGCCGGCCTCGAGGCGGGCGCGGACGACTACATCACCAAGCCCTTCTCCACCAAGGAGCTGGTGGCGCGCATCCGCGCGGTGCTGCGCCGCAGGAAACCGCAGCACGGCGACGCGCCGGTCGAGATCGCCGGCCTGCGGCTCGATCCGGCGGTGCACCGCGTCAGCGGCAGCGGCCAGGCGCTCGCGCTCGGGCCGACCGAATTCCGCATACTGCACTACCTGATGACGCACCCGAACCGGGTGTACTCGCGCTCGCAGCTGCTCGACGAGGTGTGGGGCGATCACGTCTTCATCGAGGAGCGCACCGTGGACGTGCACATCCGGCGGCTGCGCCAGGCGCTCGCGCCGAGCGGGCATGACGCGCTGATCGAAACGGTGCGCGGCAGCGGCTATGCGCTGCGCAGCGAGCTGGCGGCCGTGGTCCGGGGCTAGGAGGCTACGGTGTCGGCGCTGGAAGTTTTTCTTGCCCTGCTTGCCGTGGTCCTGGCATATCTGCTCCTGCGCGAGCGGCGCGAATTCGGCAAACTCAAGCGCTGGGCCTCGCAATCGCGACTCACCGATACGCCGGACGCTGGCGGCGGCTGGGGCGAGGTCTTCATTATGCTACAGCGCCACCGGCGCGCGACGCTCAAGCAACGGCGCCAGCTGGCGCAGCTGATCGTGCGCTCGCGCCGCGGCGCCCAGGCGCTGCCCTACGGCGTCGCGGTGCTCGACGCGGAGCTCCGCCTCGACTGGTGCAACGAGGCGGCGCGGCACCACCTGGGTCTCGATCTGGAACAGGACCGCGGCCAGCCGATCGCGAACTTCGTGCGTGCCCCGGAGTTCGCAGAGTACCTGCGCGCCGGCGATTTTTCGCGCTCGGTGCGGCTGCCGGCGCACGGCGGCACCGGGCGCATGCTGTCGCTGCAGATCGTGCCCTTCGGCGTCGAGCAGCGGCTGCTGCTGTCGCAGGACGTCACCGGCTCAGAACGGCTCGAAGCGATGCGGCGCGACTTCGTCGCCAACGTGTCGCACGAGCTGCGCACCCCGCTCACCGTGCTGGCGGGCTTTCTCGAGACCATCCAGGACCTGAAGCTCGACGCCTCGCGGGTGCGCGACTATGTCGGGCTGATGGCGCCGCAGGCCGAGCGCATGCGGCGGCTGATCGAGGACCTGCTCACGCTCTCGGCGCTGGAGCATGCGCCCGCGCCGCCGCCGGCGCAGCGCGTCGCGGTGCGCGCGCTGCTCGAGCGGGTCCGGCTCGAGGCCGAAGCCCTGAGCGCGGGCCGGCACCGCATCATCCTCGAGGCGGCCGGCGAGCAGGATCTCTCGGGCGCGGAAAGCGAGATCGCCAGCGCCTTCGTCAACCTTGCCACCAACGCGGTGCGCTACACGCCCGCGGGCGGCGAGATCCGGCTGCGCTGGCGCGCGCGCGCCGAAGGGGCGGAATTCTCGGTCGAGGACACCGGCATCGGCATCGACCCGGAGCATCTGCCGCGCCTCACCGAGCGTTTCTACCGGGTGGACCGCAGCCGCTCGCGCGAAACCGGCGGCACCGGCCTGGGGCTCGCGATCGTCAAGCACGCGCTGACGCGGCACCAGGCGACGCTGGAGATCGAGAGCGCGCCGGGCAAGGGCAGTCGGTTCGCCGCGCGCTTTCCCGCCAGCCGCCTGCTCGCCGCGGCGCAGAAAGTCTCCGGCTAGGCATGGATCTGATCCTCTGGCGCCACGCCGAGGCCGAGGGGGGTGGTCCCGATCTCGAGCGCCGGCTCACTTCCAAGGGCCGCAAGCAGGCCGCGCGCGTGGCAGAGTGGCTGCAGCGCCGGTTGCCATCGAAGTACACGGTGCTGGCGAGCCCGGCGCGGCGCGCGCGCGAGACTGCGCAGGCGCTCGGTGTCGCTTTCAAGACGGTCGCCGAGCTGGCGCCTGGCGCGAGCGTCGAGAAAATCATCGAGGCGGCGCATTGGCCCGAGCGCAAGAAGCCGGTGATCGTGGTCGGTCACCAGCCCGACCTGGGCTGCGCCGCGGCCTACCTTGTCTCGAGCACGCGGGCCGAGTGGTCGATCAAGAAGGGCGGCTTGTGGTGGCTGGAGAGCCGCGTGCGTAACGCGAAGGCGCAGCTGGTGGTGCGCGCCGTGACTGCGCCCGACCTGCTCTAGAACGGGACGACGCGGCGGCCTAGCCTCGCAGCTGCGCGACCTTCTTCTCGGAGAGGCTGTTGACCGCGAGCTTCATGCCGATCGCGCTCCAGCGCTCGCTCTCGGTCTCGAGCGCGGCGGCGGTGAGCGGGTTCTCCTCCAGCCAGGCCTGCGGCAGGTCGAGCGCGTAGCCCGCGTCGTCGCGCGCCACCCGCAGCAGGGGGAAACGCGCCTCGGTACGGCTGCGCAGCACCAGCGCGGCGATCCTGAGCGCGAACACCAGCGTCCAGTCCCCGCCCTCCAGCCCCTCGTCCTGCATCTTGCCGAGCTTGCCTCGGTGCGCGAGCACGATGCGGGCGAGGCGCTGCTGCTCCATGCGCGAGAACCCCGGCATGTCGGCGTTCGACAGGATGTAGGCCGAATGCTTGTGGTACTGCGCGTGCGCCACCGAGAGCCCGACCTCGGCGAGCCGCGACGCCCATTCGAGCAGCAGCCGTTCGGTCTCCAGGTCTTTTTTGTCTGGAAAAATTGAATCAAAGATTCTTAGCGCCAAGGCGCGTACCCGTTCCGCCTGCGCCGCATCGACGTGATAGCGACGCATGAACTGCGACACCGTCGCCTCGCGCATGTCGCGGTGCTGCACGCGCCCGAGCAGATCGTAGAGCACGCCGTGGCGCAGCGCGCCTTCGGATACCGCCATGCGCTCGATGCCGAGCTCGTCGCATGCCGCGAGCATGATCGCCAGGCCACCCGGCAGCACCGGGGCGCGATTGGCGCGCAAGCCCGCGATGCGTCCGGGGTCGGCGCGCTCGTGCTTGAGCAGCAGGCTGCGCAGCCGGTCCAGGCCCTCGCGCGTAATGCCTTCCTCGGCAAAGCCGTTGCTGCGCAGGATCTCCTCGAGCGCGCGCGCGGTGCCCGAGGACGCCACCGCCTCCTCCCAGCCCGCGGCGCGATACTCGCGCACCATCCCGGAGAGCTCCTGGCGCGCCGCCAGCTCGGCCTTTTTCATGCGCGCTTTCTCGATCCGGCCCTCGGGGAAGTAGGCGAGGCTGTAGCTGACGCAGCCCATGTACAGGCTCTCGGTCAGCAGCGGCTCGAGCCCCTGGCCGATGATGAGCTCGGTCGAGCCGCCGCCGATGTCCACCACCAGTCGGTTATGCAGCGGCTTGTGCTGCGCCGGCGGCAGGGAATGAGCCACGCCGAGGTAGATCAGGCGCGCTTCCTCGCGGCCGGCGATCACCTCGATCGGGAAGCCGAGCGCGGCGCGCGCGTCGCGCAGGAACTGCGGCGCGTTCTTCGCCACCCGCAGGGTGTTGGTGCCGACCGCGCGCACCGCCTGGCGCGGCAGCCCGCGCAGGCGCTCGCCGAAGCGCTCGAGCGCTTCCAGGGCGCGCGCCTGGGTGGCGCGGTCGATGCGCTTCTCGGAGGTGAGGCCGGCGCCCAGCCGCACCACTTCGCGCAGCGAATCGAGGGGGTAGATCTGGCCGTCCACCACGCGCCCCACCTGCAGGTGGAAGCTGTTCGAGCCGAGGTCGACCGCCGCGAGCAGGTCCTGGCGCGCCATCGCCTTGAAAACTAACACTCTGTGGATAACCCGGCAAATCGGGGTTTCGGGACTTTCATGATGCTGAAACAATGCTGGTGTACGCTCGGGCTGCCGCACGATTCCGCCGCATCCCCGCCATGGTCAGAAAGAACCTGCCGCCGTCGCATTTCCTCAACCGCGAGCTGGGGCTGCTCGAGTTCAACCGGCGCGTGCTGGCGCAGGCGGCCGATGATTCGGTGCCGCTGCTCGAGCGGCTGCGCTTCCTCACCATCGTGTGCTCCAATCTCGACGAGTTCTTCGAGATCCGGGTCGCCGGGCTGAAGGAGCAGATCAAGCTGGGGGTGAAGGAGTCCGGACCCGATGGCCGCAGCCCGGCACAGGTCTTCGAGCTGGTTTCGGCGCAGGCGCACGCCATCGTCGGCGAGCAGTACAAGCTGCTGAACAGCGTGCTGCTTCCCGAGCTCGAGCGGCGCGGCATCGTGTTTCCGCGGCGCGAGGCCTGGAACGAGGCGCAGCGCACCTGGATCCGCGACTACTTCTTCCGCGAGCTGCTGCCGGTGCTGACGCCGATCGGCCTGGATCCGGCCCATCCCTTCCCGCGCGTGCTGAACAAGTCGCTCAACCTCGCCATCGAGCTCGAAGGCCGCGACGCCTTCGGCCGCAAGTCGCGCGCCGCCATCGTGCAGGCGCCGCGCGCCCTGCCGCGCGTCATCCGGCTGCCGGGGGACATCGCCGGCGCCGAATACGCGTTCGTGTTCCTGTCCTCGATCCTGCACGCGCACGTCGACGAGCTGTTCACCGGCATGGAGGTGCGCGGCTGCCACCAGTTCCGCGTCACGCGCAACTCGGACCTGTTCGTCGACGAGGAGGAGATCAAGAACCTGCGCATCGCGGTGCAGGGCGAGCTGCTGCAGCGGCACTTCGGCGACGCGGTGCGGCTGGAGGTCGCCGACACCTGTTCGCAGGCGATGGTCGAGTTCCTGCAGCAGCAGTTCGGCCTGGCCGAGGCCGACATCTACCGCGTCGACGGCCCGGTGAACCTGTACCGGCTGCGCGAGGTCCCCGACCGGGTGGCGCGGCCGGAGCTCAAGTACCCGCCGTTCCAGCCGGCGCCGCCCGCGCCGCTGGTCGGCCAGCGCGACATCTACGCAGTGCTCGCCAGGCAGGACGTGCTGCTGCACCACCCCTACGAGTCGTTCCTGCCGGTGATCGATTTCATCCGCACCTCGGTGACCGATCCGCGCGTCATCGCGATCAAGCAGACGGTGTATCGCTCCGGCACCGATTCGGAGCTGATGGAGATTCTGATCGAGGCGGCGCGCCGCGGCAAGGAAGTCACCGTGGTGGTGGAGCTGCTGGCGCGCTTCGAGGAGGAGGTGAACATCAACTGGGCTTCGCGCCTGGAGGAGGTCGGCGCGCACGTGATCTACGGCGTCGTCGGCCACAAGACCCACGCCAAGATGGCGCTGGTGGTGCGCCGCGAGGACTCGCCCCAGGGCAGCGTGCTGCGGCGCTACGCGCACCTCGCCACCGGCAACTATCACCCGCGCACCGCGCGCCAGTACACCGACTTCGGCTTGCTGACGGCGAACGAGGAGATCTGCACCGACGTCAACGAGATCTTCAAGCAGCTCACCGGCCTCGGCCGCGCCAGCCGCATGAAGCACCTCTGGCTCTCGCCCTTCACGCTGCACAAGCGCGTCGTCGCCGCGGTGCGCAATGAAGCGCGTCTCGCCAAGGAAGGCAAGCCCGCGCGCATCATGGCGAAGATGAACGCGCTGCTCGAGCCCGAGCTGATCGAGGAGCTCTACGCCGCCTCGCAGGCGGGGGTGAAGATCGACCTGCTGGTGCGCGGCGTGTGCGCGCTGCGCCCGGGCGTCGAGGGGCT
>ERZ1292645.490-Hain-H14-02um-R2-490-length-14199-cov-5_pt1 | contig 14199 bp, 11 predicted proteins | sample MGYA00564401_ERZ1292645 | MGnify/ENA primary metagenome ERZ1292645 (study PRJEB36523, sample SAMEA6512644) | groundwater metagenome | collected 2019-01-09 | study: AquaDiva: Metagenomics assemblies of 32 groundwater samples | reverse complement strand
CATATTAATCCCGCCTGCAACTACCGGAATACGCAAGTGTTCTTTAAAAAAACGTACCCAGGCAAGAGCATCGTGAAAATGATAGGTTTCCGCGCGTAATCCCAGCATATCCGGGTCAAACGCGCGCAGTTTCGCAAGCGCTTGTTCTTTAGTAAGATTCAGGGCGCACGCATCAAGGAGCATGACAGTATGCCCTGCCTGTTCCAGAATAGCCGCGACATAGGCCAGAATTATCGGCGGCGCCAGGCAAAATTCTTCATCAACCGTAGCTATATTTTCTGAGAATATTTTATGCGTATAAGGAGTGAATACTAATGCGACACGCAAACGTTATACCCCCATCGTAAAACCGGTATATATCCACCGGAACAGTTGTTTTATGCCTAAAGGCAGGGATATCTTCTCCCAGATCTGCAAATCTTTTTTCTCAAAAATACGCAAGAAACGCGCTAACCCGAAAGAAAGCAACAGAGCGCCCCCCCATGCAACTACCTTTGAAAAATAGGATCCTCCCATGAGAATACCTATTGCGCAGATGAATGTCGGAATAACCATACATAAGGCCTTCACTGTCTTTATGGCAAGTAGGCGATTAGCAATAACCAAATACCCCACGGATCCTGCCGCAAATGACAAGGCAGTCGCCACTGCTGCCCCCATTATCCCCATGCGCGGGATAAGCAGTATATCGCCGATGCCATTGATAATACATACCAGAATAAGGACAGCGCTATTATAAGGCAACCAGTCATATACACTATAGATTGTCGTATACATGATGGCAATTACCTGAAATCCTACCCCCGCCAGCAATACCGCGCAGGGCAAGGCTGCCGCGGAAAATTCCTTGCCAAAAAGCGCAGGGATAAGATACGGAGAAACCGCCATTACCGCTAACATCGCCAGATTAACTATAAACGTTACTTGAGGAGTAATCTTGCGCACATAGAAATCAATAAGCGAACGCTTTTCCTGTAACCGCACGGCCATAAGCACCGGAAAAGCAACGGTACATATTCCATACAGCGGGGTACGGACATAATCTACAATCCGATACGCGCTCTGGTAAATTCCAATCTCCCGCGTATTGAGAAAATAATGAATAAAATACACATCCATCCAATTCGAAAGATAACCGCATGCATATGCAATGAGTAATGGCCATGAGTATTTAAGAATATCGCGTACCCTGGACTGCTCGGGCGGTTCCCGCAGGCGCACAAGAGAACGCAGGCGTATCATTGCATAGACGATAACCGCAATATATCCACATGATTCAACCACCAATACGGCAGGCACGGTTAAATAAGCTTTTGCCAGTAGAGCCACTGCACCCACCAAAAATACTTGCCGTATGAGAAGGGTATGCGCAAATGCCTGCATCCTATCGGCTGCCTTTAATAACCACCCCAGGTGATCGGATATGGCAAGGCCGCATAAGAGAAAAAACATCAATCCAGCATAATCCCGGACAGTAGAAGCAAACCGCCCGCCCTTAACACCCAACCATTGCAGGAAAACAAAAGCTATGGCTAAAGAAATAAGCAACAGCGTTCCTCGCGCGATAAAGGTTCTTCCTACGGAAAAATGATCCCGGTATTCTTCTTTTCCGAAGCGCACCACCGCTGCCGCATGCCAACTAATACCAAGAGAAAAGAATAGCTGTATCACTGCCATGGCAAGAGAAAGCTCTCCCCACCCCTGCGGCCCCAGCCAGCGTGCCACTATTGATACATAGGCTACTGATAATGGAAGCGAGAACGCCTGAACCGCTATTAAGGTAAAATAATCCCGGCCCGCTTGCGCCGCCTTAGCTAACATTTAGGTCACCTGCCTATTTTTAAACATTACACTAAAGCGCACGGGTATGCTGATAATAAATGACCAAAAATATCGGAGGGCCCGGCGAGGATCACGAATTATCTTTTTCAAAGCGTAAAGTGACATAAGCATTGGCCAGGAAATGGATGCCCCCTGTGCCAGTGACCATCGAGCCTCATACGCCTTTCTTTTTTCAATCAATACCGCGGCAATCTCACGAAACAATCTCACAAACCGCTCCCGGGATACCTCTTTTGAAAGCAGGATGTGGTTGTCAAGCGTAGGCATGTCATCTGTATACCGGTATGCCAGCCGTGACCAATCCATAGAATCCGATGCCAATCCTTCGCGCAGGGCATACTGCCAGAATTGCGTTCCGGGTAAAGGGGTGGCAACTGTAATATCGCCCTTATCAATCCCAGAGGTGCGCACAAAATCGGCAGTTGCACGCATATCCGCATCAGTCTCGGTAGGGCATCCTAGCATGAATGAACCGTGAATAAAGAGGCCATTTTTCTTGCAAAGGGCAATTGCCCGGCGGTTAATCTCCACTGACACCGTGGGGCCTTTCAGGGATTTAAGTACGCGGTCAGAACCTGATTCTAACCCCATCCCTACGCCCTTGACATTCATCTTCGTAAGAAGGCTGATCGACTCTTCGTCGATATGGTTTGCCCTTGCCGTACACCAGAAGCTGATCCGCTTATGGAACCCCGCGCGCACCACACCTTCGGATATATCCGCAAGCCGCTGCTTGTTAAACACAAAGAGATCATCAAAAATGAACAAGTTGAACACCGGGAACTCGCGGATAATGCGGCTAATTTCATCCAAAACATACTCCGTAGAGAAATACCGCACCTTCTGCCAATAGTGCGCCGAGGCGCAGAACGCGCATTGGTAAGGACACCCGCGTGAGGTCAAAAGCAATTGATATTCACTGTGGGGCAGGAGTTGGCGTGCTGGATGGGGGATCAGATCAAGGGAAGTTATTTCCGGGCGCGGCTCAGTACGAATAATAACGCCGTCCTTAAGGAATGTTATCCCTTTAATTTTCTCCAACCCCTTCTGGTACTGCGGTGATATGCGCAGATGCTTGACCAATTCAAGAAACGTTTCCTCTCCTTCCCCTATCACCCCGATATCAAATGCCGGATTCAACGATTGAGGCAGCTGCGACACATGGATACCGCCAATAATAATGGGGGTTACCGGATTTGCTTTTTTTAACTCTTGGGCACACTGTATAGCGTAATGATAATTCTGCGTTACCGAAGAAATTGCTACCAGATCCGGCCTGAATTGGCTAAAGTGTCTAATATAATCCCGGTCAATCACGCGCACTTCAATATCCGGCATGCTTCTGGTAAGAAAGGCGATGATATAACCAAACCCCAGATGCGGATAGGACTCCTGAAAGGCAATAGCGTGATTCAGGATATCAATACATAATATCCGGTACGGCTTTTTCATACTACCTCAGCTAGCAGATAATGCGCGCCATCATAAAGTACTTTCACTAAAGGGTGCAGTCTGGTATCTTCAAAATCCACGAATCTTTTGTCAATCAAGATATAGGATAGGCCATAACGGCGGATAAGTTCCTCAAGGGGGGTGCGCAGCAGAGGATAAAATTCATTAAGCTTATCCCATCCCCCTCCGTGTCCACCCCATAGGACCTTTTTCTGCGCGAGGTAGGCAACCGGCTCAGCCTTAAACACCGGAAGGCACATCACCCCGTCACGCGGGGCAGCACGCAACTGCCGGATAATCTCCTTTAACTCATCATCAACAAAGGAATTGGTATTATCAAACTGGCGCCAAAGGGTAGAAATCTGAATCATCAGATTAAGCGCCACCAATACACTTACTGCCGCCGCATAGGCGCGTATATCAGGAAGTATAACCCCCAAGGCGCAAGCAAGAAGGATAGACATAGGAAAGATTCCATAAAGTACGTAATTATATCCCTCTCCGATATTTTTGAACAGAGGGAGATACGAAGTCGTAAGTATGGCTATATAATTAATGCTAATCCAGTAAAAGAAAAAATTAGCTCCGGGAATTACAGGATAAGCGCTTTTGCATAACCACCATACCACTACAATTATTAATGATAATACCAGTTGCCCGCGCGCGAGAAAATACATTACTTTGTTTTTTTTAACCCCCGCCACGCCCTTTTTTCTCCGGGCCTTTTCTGCATTGGCATACAAGGGGGAGGCATACACTTGATGCTGCCATAGATATGGTAGGTTTTTTGACCAGTAGCGGATTATCTGCACATGGTTACACAGGATTTTACGGTAAAAACCGCCGGTAATCACAAAGGCAGTTGCCACAATTCCTGCCAGGCACCCGATAAAAAAGATATCGCGATAGATAAATGTAAGCCCAGCGATGATAAATAAAAACTGCTGCACCGAAGTTTTATGGGTATGCAAAAGAATTGCTCCGCAGAGCATCAGCGCTACAACGGAAATAACAGTTCTCTGCATCCAGGCGCAATACAAGAAAACCATCAGCAGCGTAAACACCAGATTCGCGGTTGACCGGGCATTGAGGTTGGTCGCCATGGAAGCGTTAAAGGTGCCGGTGGCATATAAAAGCGCGGCAGAAAAAGCGATTTCATAGCGATGCGTAACCCAGTAGGTTACTGCATATAGAAGCAGGCCATGAAGAGTATCTATAATGGCAGAGAACATCCAATGGTATTGATCAGCAATACGTTTAGAAAATAGCGCCACAAGAAAAGCAACAAATGGCGGATACCATTGCTCCTCGATATCCAGAAGATAATGCGGCAGATGTACCGGCAGGCGTTTTTGCCTGCGCATACCTTCAGCATAGTTAAGAAAATACCATGTATCCACGCCAAAATCACGGCGTGGCCAGCGTATCCACGTACGTAGGATCATGGATGAGACGGCAATAAATAAGATTGAGAGCGGTATCATAGTCATCGGTATATGATATGTTCAATAATCTTACGGGGATTCAATAATTTATGTTTTTTTAACAGGATCAAGTCGCAGACGGCATGGATGAACCCCTCTTTCTCTATTTTCCTTTTAAAACTCAGGCCTGAAACAATACTCTCAAAACGGCGGTGCCAGCGATAAATCTGCTTACGGCTAAGATAAAGCGTAGGATGCGCAGGATACCGCTTGCTGTGGATATAATCATCCAGGGTCATATCGCGCTGTATAATCTTCAGCCGTTTGCATTCATCATATAAGGGTGTGCCGCGTAAAGGCCGCACGATCATAATACATGTCACCGGGTATTTTCTTATAAACAATGCAGTTTTACGCATAGTAGCGTTATTATCCCAGGGAAAACCGTACATAATATTAAGCTCTGCTCGTATTCCTGCCGCGGCACAATTCGCAAGCGCTATATCAAGAAGCTTAAAATCAACCCGTTTATTAATCCTTTTAATAATCTCCTCATCCGCGCTTTCAATCCCAAACACAAGTAAAGAACACCCCGCGCGCTTCATCTTCTTAAGAAGGGGCAAATTCGCACATTCGTCTAACCGCGCATCCGTTCCCCAATGCGCAGGCGAACCAGCGGCAATCAGCGCATCGCATAAACCATTAACCCACTGTTCATTGATCAGCATATTAAGGTCATGCAGCCAAACTTGCTCAACCTTATTCCCTGCTACGGTTAATTCATCAATGATATCCGCATACGCGCGTTTACGTTGCTGAGTGCCATGGTAAAAACAAAAGGTGCATCCGTATGGGCAGCCCCTCCCTGCTTCAATGAATACCTCGCGATAGGTAGAGAGCGGTTCTTTACGCAGGAACTCCGCGGTTGAGCTAAGATGTGTAAGATCATTGCGCGCAGGAGATTTCCCCGTATTAATGATACGTTCTCCCTGGCGGTATAGTAAACCCGGATGCCTAAAAGAAGAGCGTATTTTTTGTGATAAGTCTTGAAGCAGGAGGCCAAGCGTAAACTCGCGTTCATATAACCGTACGCAAAAGTCAACGTAGGAGAAACGCCGCATCACTTCTTCTTCCATGGCATCAACCGGGTCATTAAGGATCATAATGGTTATTTTACCTTTTGCCTTGGCCTTTTCCAGAAAGGCAAGCCCTTCATAGAAGCCGTCGTATAAAGGCACCCACCCTACCACCACATCAAAGGCATCATAAGAGATCGTTGCGGCACTTGGCACATTAAAGACCTCCGCCTCAAATCCCAGATTCTTACAATAACTGGCGGCCAGAAAAATGGAACACCCTAGTTTTGGAAAAGCAGGTTTTCCTGCGCTACTTTCGTCACACAGGTATTGTCTTGGTTTAACTAAAGCAACTCTCATACATTTTCCAGTGAAGGAAAGGTCAGGCCGTCACAAACCTGGCACATTGCCAGCGGCTGCGCTCCTTTGAGAATATCGCGCCGGAATGCCTTGAACTTTTCCCCATTCCAAAGGGAGCGCATATCCTCGCGAATTAAATTTCCCATTACATAACGCGCCTGCACATCCCGGCAACAAGGAATTACATCGCCCTCCCAGGTAATGGTCAGAGAGTAATTCATCCAGCGGCACTGATGCGCGCGAAAATTACGATGGCGTAGTACCCCGTTTTCCAGCCCGTGTTTATCATAAAGCTGAAATCTCCAGTCTCTAGGGATTAAATCCCTGGCTTGGGCAATGGAACGTACGCATGGGGCTTCTAACCGGTAATCATCTACCCCTATTTCATTTGCCAGTTGAAGAAACGCCGGTATCTCCTGCTCATTATGCCGCATTACGATAAGGCCAAGATAAATACGTGACACGATTTTTTTGCCATTTCTGCGGCGCGCATCACGTTCACGCACCGTGGCGCGCACGGCATCAAGAACCTTTGATAATTGTCCTCCCTTGCGGTATATTTCATGGGTTTTCTGGCTCACCCCGCCCAGCTGAAACTGGATTTCATCCAAACCGCTGTCAAACAGCTTAGCGGAATCAACTAAGAGGCCATTCGTGCAGATCTTCACGAAGATACGCCGTGCCTTAGCATAGGCAATCATAAGGTAAATATCCTTATGCAGGAACGGCTCTCCCATATAATAAAGCAGGAGCGTATTCGTATGCGGCGCAATCTTATCAATGATCGTAGTGTAATGCTTAAATGGCATAGTCCCGCGCGGCCGCTTGAGTGCACCCATTCCTGTTTCACATGCCGGACATTGTTGATTACATAAATTAGTGGGCTCTATAGTTGCGTTAACCGGTTTTCCCCATATCGCCGGGCTTCTCAGGACATACGAGCCGGTGGCAAGTACTGCGTTCCAAAGTCCTTTCGGAAATGTGCCGATACGGATAATGCGCCGTTGCATGGCGGGCAATATCATCGCCGTACCTGCGCGCGCGGAATAAACATTTCATCCATTCCCCTTACTACTAAACCCAGCTGCGGTGTATAGTGTGCGGCCAGACGCCGGCCAATGATGTATTTACGTATCAATAAATCCGGCTCGTTAATACCGGCAAGGGCGCGCAGATACGTGGTGCCGGAGAAACGGGGATTTATTTCAAAAGGCATCACCACTCCAGCTACCACTCGGCATTGAATATTAATCGGCCCGCGGGAATGAATTGCTTTAGCTATATGAATACACTGGGAAATAATTGCTGGTGCCGCTACTACCTCTCCTTGCGATACCCCCGAGGAAACCGCCAGATATTCACGAGAGTTATGCAATGACCGCACCTTGTAGCGGTTAGACATGCCAGCCGCAATATTGCGCTTAATAGCGATTGCGGATATGATGCCACCTTCATGGCCAGAGAGAATCCCAATGGTATACTCATTATCAGGGCTTCCGATGTATTCTTGCACCATAGCATAGCCATGGTAACGCAGCAGATAACGGCAGAAAAAGTTAAGCTCTTCTTTATTCTGGGCAATAAATACATGCTGAGACCCACCGGCCCCAAGGTAGGGTTTAACCACCGCAGGCAGAAACCTAACGTTCTTACTGTCGCGGGGCGCATTTATAATTACTGTCTGCGGATGCGCAATTCCTTCTCGTTTAAAAAAAGCGCACGTTTCTTTCTTATTCAAACAAAGATCAATAACCTCTTTACTGTTAAATGGCATAAAGACACCCTCTTGCTCAAACCTATCGCGGTTATCCGAAAGCGCCTTTAAATCCGGCTCTGAGCCATGAATTAATACCTGAATTTTTTCCTTGCGGCAGATACGCAGCAGCGTGGGCACATATCCTGCCTCAGTAGCCGCAGGCACACAAAACGCTTTATCAGCGCAATAAAGCCCCAAACTACGCGGATTCATATCCGCGGCATTAATGCGGTAATCTAACTCGGATTGCCTAAGGGCCTTCATGATTTCAAGCCCATGGCTTCCTCCTCCTACTCCGGAAATTAATACTCGGATTATTTTAGCGCGTTTCTTCATTGTAGCGTTTAATACACTCCCGCAATCCTTCCTTAAGGGAGGATTGCGCGGAAAAGCCCAGCACCCTATGGGCCTTACGTACATTAAATATCACCCGTTGTGATTCCAGCGGGTCAAACGTTTTGCCAATAATCATGCGCGAGGATGATTTGGTAAGCGCCTTGATCATAAGCGCAAGCTTATTCATACTTACACTCCTGCCGCTGGCAATATTAAAAATGCCTGTTTGCGCTGCCTGAATAGCTCTCCAGATAGCATGCGCCGCATCCCCGACATAAAGAAAATCCTGCTCTCGCTTTCCAGAACCAAACACCGTTATCGGTTTTTGCGCAAGCGCCTGTTCAATGAAAATATTCACCACGCTCTTATGCTCCTTACGATACCCATATGGCGCATTAAGGCGCAGAATAGTAAGCGGATATTTAAGCGACGACTGCTCTTTAAGAAAAAATAGCTCGCCCGCTAACTTGGAAAAAGAATACCAGTTATCCGGAACGACAAAGGCGTCCTCACGCCAGGGCAATTGAGTATCGGCAGTATACACCGAGCCACTTGAGGCATAAACAAGCTGACATCCTAATGCTCGCCAAGAAGAGAGCACCTCTTCGTGCATTGCCATATTGCGTGCGTATATTCGCCTATTGGCATCCTCGATGCGCTGCGGGATGCTTGCGCTCAAATAGACAAGCGCGCGAATATGCCTTCTCCTGAGTGCTTGACGTAATGCTCCTTTGCGCTCAAGATTGACGGGATGAACCGGGATTCCTTCCACACAACCAGCATGCCGGGCAATAAGAAAAAGGTCCATTCTTTTCTGCAATAAAAAACGCACTGTTTCTTGCCCGATAAATCCGCGCGCGCCCAGAATGACAATATATTTACCCACGTTTTCTCCCTGAAACAAAATACCCGCTATGTTCCCATCCCTTCGGCTGCAGGCACGTTACTTTAGGAATACCTGCCTGGCGAAACCATGCGCGTATCTCCTCTTTGGTATGATGTGTAGCATAGGCAGGATGATACCAATCCTGATTCACTAAATCCGCATACGCCTCATCCTGGCCAGAGCTATACCAGCATTTTAAAAAATAATTGTAGATAAACTGCTGCAGTGGGTAACGTCCCTTAGAAATTCCCAAGAGAGGGATGTCTTTGGTAATTAACAGCGGTTGTTTGATCGCGGCCAGGGACTTTCCCAACTTAGTCATGCCCTGGGAAAACTTCCGGCAGCGCTGATAACTCATCCGTGTGGTAATCTCGCGTATCGCCTGATCTGTTAACTCGCGCAGGAATGGCTTTATATTATAGATATATACTCCTAACAAACCATTGGGTTTAAGTTTCTTCGCCAGGATCTGAAAAGCTTCGGGTGCTGATTTAGTGTGATGAAGAACACCCAGCGAATAAATTAGATCAAATGAGGCATCGCGGTAAGGAAGAGAAAATATCGATGCCTGTGAAATCATAACATTTGGCATGTGCCGCGTTTTTTTATAGGCAGCCTCTACGGCAAGGCTAATATCAATGCAATGGCGTTGCGCAGCAGGATTCAGGTTAAAAGGTACTCTGACCAGGCTACGCCGCATCCGGCATTAAGCGTGCACTGCGACATACGCAATGTTCGGTTGAGTTCTGTGATACTACGGCAGCCTAACATTGCCATAAACTGCTCGCGCAGATTCCGCGCGTCCCATTGGCGTTCACCGAAGAACGCATGGCGTTTTTCATTCCACTTGTGCCCGAAAGAATCCGCGGTTCTCTTTTCCGGAGAGCTTTGCTTGCCGTATGCGTATAGCGTGCGTTCTACAAATCGCGGTATCCCGCGGATAATCGGATATCGGGAGTGGGAATTATACAGCATGCCAGAAATAACCCGGCCGCCGCACTCCTTGGTAGCGCGAATCTGCAATGGTTTTCCGGTTTTAAGATCAATGAAGCTATTAAGTTCTGCCCTCATTTTATAGCACAGGTGAAATTAAGCCAGTTACTACTTCCTGCCTCGAAGTACTTTATCGGTGAAGGCCAACTAAAATTTTTCCAGATACCCACATTATCCAGGATATATTTACAGCCGCGTACATGCGTAAGAATTTCCCCCATCGGAGTATAGCGGTACAAGGAATGATCACTTACCACCAACAGCATCTCAAACTCTCCCAGCTCCTGAGGAAAGGCAAATGTTTCAATTCCGCATTTCTTCTGGATTTCATCACAAGTGTAATAGGGATCGTTTACCTTCGCCTTGATACCGTGTTCTTTTAGGATAGCAATAATTGCCTTGGAAGGGCTAAGGATATCCACCTTTAAATCTCCTTTATAGGCAAGCCCTAGCACCCCGACAGTCTTAACCTTGCTCTTGAGTATAGCAGCACAGACCTGTCGCGGCATATCTTCCCCGGAGAAGATTGATTCCCGTAAAATGGTTAGCTTATCCGGAAATGATGCGCCCTCAAGCACGTAATGCGGCGCCAGAGGAATACAATACCCACCGATCCCAAAGGAAGGATGGTAGGTATCTATATTCCACTTGGTCCCGACCAAGCCCAATACTTCGGTCATGTTAATCTCAGGATACGCCAAAGAAAGCTGGTTGGCTAAACTAATACCTACCTGCCGGTAGGTATTCTCCACGCTCTTGATGAGCGCTGCATGATAACAATCCGATGCCTTAAGTACGGTGCGCGATACAATAGAGAGCACCTCAAAGGCAAGCTCGGTTGCCTCAGGGGTATACCCTCCCACGATACGAGGAATAGTCACAATCGACTTCTCGGCATTGACAAACCAGTCCCGGCGGGGAGCTACAGCCAGGAGAAACCTTTTTTCGTTATCCAACTTCGTCTTTTTAAGTTCCTCAACAACCACTTTTTTGAGCCGGTCAATAGAAATGGTGCTCTCAATAATAATGAGCGTTGGGGCGCTGCTTTTTAGCTGACGCAGATACGCCAGTTTACCAATTACATCCCGAATCGCCTCATCGTAGGGCATGGCGTCCTTTTCTGTAGGCACACAGATGAAATGTACCGCTACATCTTTATTGATCAGGTCACGCCAGTGTTTCGTAGCCTGTATCATCCCTGCGGCACGTAACGGAGATACGTCAAATCCCATCCAATATTCAATGTTAGGTAAATTCACTTCACCCTTGTTAAACCCCCGCACTTTATGTTTATCAACATCAAAGACAATAGATTTAACGCCATTTTTAGCATAAAAGCTCGCCGTAGAATAGCCGATATACCCTAATCCCCAAACAGCAATCTTGCGTTTTCCAGTTTTTAAATCATTGAGTACGTTGCCTAATGCTGACATAATGCTTCATCTCCTTTGCTGAATATCCTTGACCGTATGTATCACCTTACTGATTTCATCCTCTGTCATGGTAGTATAGAGCGGCAGAGACACTACTTCATCCCCTGCTCTCTCGGCGTGCGGAAAATCACCCCGGCGCAGGCCGTATTTCTTACGGTAATAGGAATGCAGGTGCAGCGGCCAATAGTGCACACCGGTGCCGATATTATTGGCAGCCATTGTTTCGATAAATTGGTTACGCGACATACCAAAGAGCCTTCTCTTGATACGGCAGACATACAAATGCCAGGAATGCCGCACTCCCGGCTCAACCATAGGTGTAACAAGCCCCGGACACTCCTTTAGGCCCTCATTATACGCCTCTACGATTACACGTCGGATACGGTGAAACTGCTCAATGCGTTTAATTTGCGCAATCCCGATTGCGGCAACAATATCCGTCATATTATTCTTATATCCGGCACGCACAATATCATACTTCCATGGACTACCAGGCGTGTAACGCTTCCAGGCATCCTTATTGATTCCGTGAAAACGTAAGGTACGTATGGCGCGCGCGCGACCTGAATTAGCAAGGGCAACACACCCCCCCTCACCCGTGGTGATATTCTTCGTGGCATAAAAACTAAAACAGGTTAACCCCGGGAAGGAACCAATTTTTTTTTCTCCTATGCAACTTCCCATAGCATGGGCGGCGTCCTCAATAACGCGCAATCCATGCTTACGGGAAAGCGTATAGATGCGCGCTAAGTTACAGGGATATCCGGCAAAATGCACCGGTAGAATTGCCTTGGTGCGCCGGGTAATCTTTTTTTCAATCTGCGCGCAATCAATATTATAGGTCTGCGGGTCAATGTCACAAAACACTGGCTGCGCGCCGCAATGTTCAATCACATTCGCGGTAGCAGCAAAGGTAAACGGAGTGGTAATAACCTCATCCCCGTTGCCGATACCGCTTACCACAAGGGACAAATGCAGCGCCGAAGTGCAGGAATCAGTACAAATAACCTCTTGTGCACCCAGATACTCTTCCAACAAAGACTCAAACTCAAAATTACGCTTTCCTGTGGTCAGCCACCCCGAAGTAACACAGGCAATCAGATTAGATAATTCTGCATCGCCAATATCCGGTATTGCCAATGGGATAAATTTCCCTTGTGAATGTTTAGATTTGTTCATAGACATTTCCAATCGTGCAGGCACCGTCGGATTCATACCAACTGTCGCAATGCTTGCATGCCGGATCAGTGATGCACACCTCTGCCTGCTCTTTACGCAAACGCTGATAAGCTAAATTCTGCCAGACACTAGCTATTGATCCTTGCGTGACCGACCCCATAGAATAACCTCCCCAATCATGGTTACAGCGGCCCACCTCGCCATTCCAGAAAATTAACATTTCACTAAAAGGCTTACAGCAGGTAACCCGGTGCGGACGTGCGGCGGATAGGCTGCCAAAATGTCCGTCCGTAGAATGCTGTTCGTAGATGCGCACACGATTAACCTTCGGCATCCACATCTCTGAGAAATACGTAATCGCATCCTGCGTCAAATCCGGGGTCTTTACCATAGAGGCCTGCGTGACTGCGTGAGTATTAATTGAAATAAAATACTCAATATTTTTAACCACGTTTTCATAGCTAAATCCGCGATACTCCTCATACCGTGCAGGTAACTCCAGGCTAAAAGAAATAAAATCTACGCATTCGGCAATAAGATTGGCCATTTCTTTATCCATAACCGAGGCGTTAGTCGCCAACTGCACCTCTTTGAACTTTCCCTTGGTATACTGCAAAAGAGCCTTGAATTCAGGATGCAATAAACTCTCGCCCCGGCGAAATAAAACCAGTGTCCGCGCAGGATAACGCTCAATCTCATCGATGAGATTGTAATAAAGCTTTGGCTTCATATACCCGATCTCACCCGGCATAAAGCGGCGCGGGCAGAATGAGCAATGCGCATTACAGGCATTAGTCGGCTCTATTTCAATACGCAGCGGAAAATCAGCACACTTAGTTTGCGCCATGGATCAACGAATGATAAAACGCCATCTTTTCCCGGGTTACTGTTTCGCGGGAGTGATTACGCACTGCCAACTCCCGGGCGGCAGCTGCTAATCTTTTTCCCTCATCAGGATGCCGCAGGAGATAACAAATAGCCTCTGCTGCACTTTGCACATCGCGATTGGGAACAAGATAACCTGTCTTGGAATTCCGAATGAGTTCATTATGCCACTCCACATCATATGCCACTACCGGACGCCCTGAAAGAGCAGCCTCAATAAGACTGTAGCCGTCGTAAAGGCACAGATTAACATCTGCCGCCGTGCGCAGCGATGATACTATTTCCTGTTTCTGAAAACCTAAGATACGCACCGTATCACGGATACCTGCCTTTGCCAGTGCCTCTTCAAAAGCTTCACGGTCAGGACCGTCACCGGCAATGGTAAAAAAAGCCTGCGGGATAGCACGCGCAACGATCTGCGCAATCATAGGAATATCAAAAACATACTTTTCACGGCTGATACGCGAGACAATCACTACCAAAGGACTATCCCCCCAGCTAAAACGTGCGCGTATTGCCACATTATCATTTCCCGTGAAGCGTTCAACTGATACCCCATGGCGTAACACGGTTACAC
>ERZ1292645.488-Hain-H14-02um-R2-488-length-14254-cov-8_pt1 | contig 14254 bp, 14 predicted proteins | sample MGYA00564401_ERZ1292645 | MGnify/ENA primary metagenome ERZ1292645 (study PRJEB36523, sample SAMEA6512644) | groundwater metagenome | collected 2019-01-09 | study: AquaDiva: Metagenomics assemblies of 32 groundwater samples | reverse complement strand
GGCTCGAGCTTGCCCTTCTCCTTGGGGAGAAGGGGAAGGGATGAGGGATGGGCGTCCATCGGCGGCTCAGTCTCTGAGTTCCCGGCCGGTCAATTTCAGGAACACGTCTTCCAGATTGGCATGGCGGTGGAGGTAGCGCAGGTCCTCCCGGCGCTCGAGGTCCTGCACCAGCGGGGCGGCGTCGCGCGTGTAACAGAACACGGTCTCGCCTGTTTTTTCGCAGCGCTCGCTGTGGGCTTGCCCGAACTCGCGCGCCCAGCGCCCGGCGCCGTCGCCGTAGACCTCCACCACCTGCGGCTCGATGTGCTTCGCGATCAGCTCGCGCGGCGCGCCGTGCGCGATGATGCGCCCGCGGTCCATGATGGCCAGCCGGTGGCACAGCCGCTCCGCCTCGTCCATGAAGTGGGTGGTGAGGAAGATGGTCTTGCCCTGGTGGAGGAGCTGGCGCAGCCGCTCCCAGATCAGGTGCCGCGCCTGCGGGTCGAGCCCGGTGGTGGGCTCATCCATGAAGATGAGGTCGGGGTCGTTGATGAGCGAGCGAGCGAGCGTGAGGCGGCGCTTCATGCCGCCGGAGAGCGTCTGGATGCGCGATTGCGCGCGAGCGCCGAGCCCGGCGAAGTCGAGCAGGGCGGGAATGCGCTCCCGGCCCGCGGCCTCGCTCAAGCCGAAGTAGCGGCCGTAAACCAGCAGGTTTTCCTCGACCGTGAAATCAGGATCGAGGTTGTCGGCCTGCGGCACGACGCCGATCTTCTGCCGCGCTTCGCGCGCTCTGTCCGGCACCGGCAGCGACAGCACCTCGATCTCGCCGCCGTCAGGATCGATCAGGCCGAGACAGAGCCTCAGCGTCGTCGTCTTGCCCGCGCCGTTGGGGCCGAGCAGGCCGAAGCACTCGCCGGGCTTGAGCTCGAGGTCGATGCCGGCCACCACTTCGCGGTCGCCGTAGAGCTTCCGCAGGCCGGTGACGCGCAGATGGACCGGCTGACCGGAACTCATTTCAAAGAACCGAGAACAGGCATCTAGCCGCCGATCCACGCCGATAAACGCCGAAATCTTTCAACGCAAAGACGCGGAGCGCAAAGGAATGTCGAACATCAATCGGTCTCGATCTTGCCGGCCGGTCCCCCGATCATGACGCGCTCGAGCGTCGAGGCTGGAAGCGGTCGGACTTGAATCTCAGGCATGGGGCAGGATGAGGAAGCGCGAATTCGGAGGCAACGAACTGTTTACCGATCCGACCGCTTAACGGCCGGACTTCAACGGTTGACATCAAGTGAAGGGGGCAAGGGAAAACGCCTTTTTCCCCGTCTCATGAGGCTAGGGTAAGGGGAGTCATTCTTATCGCTTGCGGAGCTAGATCCGCAAGCGATGGACGATGCGCCCGTTCTGCAGGTGCTCGCGGATGATCTCGTCGATGTCCTGCCGATCCACGTAGGTGTACCACACCGCTTCGGGGTAGACGACCATCACCGGCCCCTCTTTGCAGCGATCCAGGCACCCAGACTGGTTGATGCGGACCTTGCCGGGACCGGTGAGCTTGAGCTGCTTGACGCGCTCCTTGGCATACTCGCGCATCTTCTGCGAGCCGTGGTTGTTGCAGCACTGCTCGCCTTCTTGGCGCTGGTTGCAGCAGAAGAAAACATGCCTCTCGTAGTAGCTCATGGTCTTGCTGGGCGTGGCTCGAATGGAACGGCGCCGCTCGACGGGCGGCGTCCGTTCCAATTCGGGATGACGCGGTCAGTTGCCGCGATGCCGTGGCCCGGAATTATAAACGATCGCCGCGCGAGTTCGGGTTAACATGCGTGGATCATATCTACACGGCGCGAAGCGTCTGATGATGATGGCCGGGACCACGAACGCCGCGGAGGGCATCGAGCAGATCGCCGCGTACCACCAGCGCAGCAAGCACCAGCTCCATCGCTATGCCCCCGGCCCGGGCGGGATCGACTGGGCGAACCAGCCCGATCCGTTTCGCGTCTTCGCGCAGGCGCCCAGGGTGCAGCTGCCGCTCGTCGCCGACTCGCTCACGGTTTCGTATGCGGCGGTGAGCCGCGGCCGCTACGTCGCCCCGCGCCCGATCAATCTCGACGCGGTCGGCGCCCTTTTCGAGCTCGCGCTGGGGATCTCGGCGTGGAAATCGTACGGCGGGGCGCGCTGGGCGCTGCGCTGCAATCCCTCGAGCGGGAATCTCCATCCCACGGAAGGGTATCTCGCGTGCGGCGACCTGCCGGATCTCAAGGCCGGCGTTTACCACTACGCGAGCCGCGACCATCAGCTCGAGCGCCGCGCGCTCGGCACGCCGGGATGGTCGGGAGCGTTGCCGGAAGGCGGCGTGATCGTGGGGCTCGCGAGCATCCAGTGGCGCGAGGCGTGGAAGTACGGCATGCGTGCCTATCGCTACTGTCAGCACGACTGCGGTCACGCCATCGCTGCCGTCGCCTACGCCGCCGCTTGCCTCGGCTGGCAGACGCGCATGCTCGGCGAGTGGAGCGACGCGGACGTCGCGACCCTGCTTGGATTGGACCGCACCGCGGATTTCTTCCGTGCCGAGCGCGAGGATCCCGACGTGCTGCTGTGGGTGGGACGTGACGATGCGCTTCCGGAACCGGATAGGCTGGTCGCGTTGGCACGGGGTGCGCAGCAGTGGTTGGGACAAGCGAACCGCCTGAGCCACGATCACGTGGAGTGGCGCGACATAGATCGCGCGCTCGCCGCGGCGGTGAAGCCGCGCACCCCGCCGGAAACGCCGCATGTGTTGCCCGACGCGCCGCCGCTGCGCGAGCCCCCGCTCGATTTGCCGGCAGCGACCGTGATCCGCCAGCGACGGAGCGCGGTGGACTTCGATGGCGTCACCACCATCACCGCCGAAACCTTTTTCACCCTGCTCGATGCGCTGCTCGCGCGGCCGCGCGTCGCGCCGTGGAACGCGTGGGCTGGAGAGCCGCGCGTGCATCCGGCGCTGCTCGTGCATCGCGTGACCGGGCTCGCGCCCGGGCTCTACCTGCTGGTGCGGAGCGAAGCGGCGCTCGAGGCGCTCAAGCACAGTCTCAGGCGCGAATGGCTGTGGCAGCGCGTCCCCGACTGTCCCGCGCATATCCCGCTCCATTTGCTGATCCTCTACGACCTGCGCGAGGCGGCGCGGCTCGTTTCCTGCCACCAGGCCATCGCCGCGGACTCGTGCTTCGCGCTCGGCTTTCTCGCCGAGTTCGACGCGCCGCTCGGGGAGGGGGCGTGGGTTTACCGCCGCTTATTCTGGGAGACCGGCGTGCTGGGGCAGGCGCTCTATCTGGAAGCCGAAGCCGCTGGCGTGCGCGCCACCGGTATGGGCTGCTTCTTCGACGACGAGATGCACGCGCTGCTCGGGCTCGAAGGCACGGCTTTCCAGTCGCTTTATCACTTCACTGCCGGCGGCGCGGTGGACGACCCGCGCCTTGCGACGCATCCGCCGTACGCGCACCTAGGAATTTGACGGACTTAGGTCAGACAAATTCCTAAGGCGGTTTTGCTTTTAGCAGTTGTCGGGCCGCCAAATCCGACAGGCTGCTAGAGCGTAGGCAAGATAGCTGACGGCGAGCAGCGGCCACAGTTCCGAGAGCGCGCGCACGATGCCCGAGATGCTCAGGAAGTGGCTCGGGCCGCGGGCGAAGAACTGCGGGGGCACGCTCTGATAGGGGTTGTCCGGGGCGAGGTTGATCGCGACGGTCGCGGCGACGATGCATAGCGCCGCCAGGGCGAGCTGGCCCCCGCGCGGCAGCCTCACCAGCCCGTAGAGCAGGATCCCCCCGCCCAGCAATCCGAGCGAAACGCCGGGGGTCAGCCAGGCGAAGGGAGCGGACGCCTTCATCACCGCGACCGCGACCCACAGCTTGATGACGAGCGCGGTGCCTACCAGTGTCCCGATCACCAGAATGCGGCGGGGCGCGGCGTGCATGAGCGCGGACACGAGCAGCCCCAGCCCGACCAGGTTCAACATCGCTATCGCTGCTTCATGGGAGAACGTGAGCTGTGCCGTGTGCGGGAAGCGCACCGGGAGGTCGAAGGTCGCGCGCACGTCGCCGGCGCCGAAGAGCTGGACGGTGGGATGGAATTGCGTGAGCAGCCACAGGCACACGATCACGAAGCCAACGTCGGCCGTCATGCCTTCCACGAAGAGCCGATGGCGCGCTGCGTGGAGCTTCGCGCCGACGAGGCGGGTGGGCGCGAAGAGCGGAGCGGCCATGGCGCCGATCAGCGCGCCGAGGCCGTTGGTGAGCAGATCCACGTTGGAAGCGATGCGCGCCGGCAAAAACATCTGCGCCGCCTCCATCGCGAGGCTTGCCAGCGCCGCGGCGAAGGTCGCGGCGAGCACACCGCGCCCTGGGCCGTAACGCACGCCGCATCCGATCGAAAGCAGAAAGCCGAGCGGCGCGTAGGCCGCGAGATTCACCACGATGTCCTCGAGCGTAATGTAGCGCGGCCACGGCGCGGTGAGGAAACGCAGGACTTCCTCCGGCGGCACGCGCCAGCCGCGGAACGGCTGCAAGCTGGCATAGACGATGACGAGCAAGTAAGCTAGCGCGAGTATCCACGCCAGCCGCACGCTGTGCGCCGAGAATCCTGGACCCCGCGCTTCAAGAAACATGGCCTTTCCTGCGTTTGGTGCGGAGAACCGTGAGGCTGTCCGTGCGAATTGAGGCGTGACCGATCCCGGTCGTCGCTCTCGAATTCGCCTGCGGGAGCGCGCGCCAGAACTGAGCCGTCATGCAATTCTATGATATCTTCAACGGCGACGCCGATGGCCTGTGCGCGCTGCAGCAGCTCCGGCTCGAAGAGCCGCGCGCGAGCGTGCTGGTGACCGGCGTCAAGCGCGATATCCGGCTGCTCGAGCGCGTCACCGCTCGCGCCGGAGACGAGCTCACCGTGCTCGACATCTCGCTCAAGACCAACGCCGGCGATCTCAGGCGGCTGCTGGAGTGCGGAGCGCGCTGCCGCTACTTCGACCACCACGCGGCGGGTGACATTCCGCAGCACGCGAACCTGAAGGCGTTCATCGACACCGCGCCGGACATCTGCACCAGCCTGATCGTGGACCGTTATCTCAACGGCCGTCAACGGCTGTGGGCGGTGGTGGCGGCTTTCGGAGACAACCTGGGCGACTCCGCGCTGCGCGCCGCCGCGCCGCTCCAGCTCGACGAAGGCGACGTCATGCGCATGCGCCAGCTCGGCGAGACGCTCAACTACAACGCCTACGGCGAAACCGTGGATGACCTGCACTACCCTCCGGCGGACCTGTTCGAGACGCTGCGTGCCTACCGCGATCCGCGCGACTTCATCAACCACGAGCCGGTGTTCGAGGTGTTGTGGAACGCATTGCTTGACGAGCTGGGGTGCGCGGAGGCGCTCGCCCCGGAGTTCGAGCGCGGGGAATGCGCGCTCTACGTCCTGCCGGACGCGGCGTGGAGCCGGCGCATCCACGGCTACTTCGGCAATCAGCTCGCGCAGGAGCGTCCGGAGCGCGCGCACGCGTTGCTGGTCAGGAAGGCGGGCGGCTACATCGTGAGCGTGCGCGCGCCCATCGAGCGCCCGCACGGCGCGGACGCGCTGTGCCTGAAATTCGAGACCGGCGGGGGAAGGAAGGCTGCGGCCGGGATCAACCTGCTGCCAGAATCGGAGTTGAAGCGCTTCGTCGCCGAGTTCGAGAAAGCGTTCCCGGCCTGAGCGGGCCAAAGGTGTGACTGGTGACTGATGAGCCGTGACTGATGCAGCGTGACTGACGAAGCATGATCGGTAATTCGTGAGTCGAAGCCCCGCCTTGACGTTCAACTGCATTTATCTGCGGTTCCATTGCTTTTCTTGGCGGCCTTGGCGGCAAGAAAATCAGTGTTGAATGCTGAGTGTTAAGTGTTGAATTCAAGCCCAGGTCGCACTCAACTGAACATTAACTCAAAATTCAAAACTCAAAACTTAACACTGTATTCTTAGCGTCCTTGGCGGTGAGAGGTTTAGGTTCATCTGCGGCGCCGCGCGGTAAGCAGGAAACCCTCGAGCAGCACGTAAACGCAGCCCAGGATGCCGAGCGCGATCGCGGTTCCCACCCCACCCTGCGCGCAAGTCCCGGTGCAGGTGAAGTCCGCGTAGGCGACGTACAGCGCGTACACCCAGCCGAGCGCGTTCGGGATGAGAAACAGAACGGCGAAGAAGCCGAAAGTTGTCCTGGCGAGCTCATAGGCAGGAATCCGCGAATGGAACCTGCCGGTCGTGAACTGCCACAGCCGCAACGGAACGCCCGCAAGGGCGACCACGCCCGCCATCACCGCCAGCGCTACCAGGATGGTGTCGATCATCGCGCGCGCAGGACGTTGATTTCGATTGTGACAAGCGCGATCAGCCATAACAACGCGTCGTAGGCATTGAACCATTCACCCCACCACAACCAGACCAGGACCAGCGCTCCTAACCCGGAGTAGAGCGTCGCTGCGACAGCCGCGAACCATGCCCGGTGCCGTACCACGGCACCCGGATGACGCACCTCGATTTCCAAAAGCGTCACCACTGCGATCCAGATCCCGCTGTTGATAGCGTCGAGCCATTCATTCTCGTGGACGTAACCGATCGCCGCCGTGCCGACCACTGCGGCGGCGGCCAGCCGGGCGCCGTGGATGGAAGCGGTTGCGCCCCCTCCGCGAAAGCGTTCGCCATAGCCGGTTTCCAGCTCGAAAAGCACCAGAAGCACCAGCCAAGCAGTCGCATCGAGGGCTTCGCTCAGCGTGCCGGAGAACAGGAAAACCGCGGTATTCCACGCAAGTAGCGCAAACACCGTGGCCTTGAACCACCAGTACGTCGGCGATGCTGAGCTGATGGAAGGCACGACCGCGGCGGCGAGGAGCGGCACGGCGCGCTACGCCGGCTCGGCGTGCGCCCCGCGCCGCGGCGCGGCGCCGTACCACTGCGGCAGCAGCGATCCGACCACCATGCCGGTCGCGGCTGCGAGGAAGCCGGCCAATTGCGGCGGCCACAAACCGACCGGAAGGAAGATTTCAAGCCCAATCCACGTCGCAAGCCCGCCGATGATCGCGAGCGTTGCCCCCTGGGTGGTCGCACGCGTCCAGTACAGACCGCACACCAGCGGAACGAAGGCCGCGACCAGCGTCACCTTGTAGGCGTTTTCTACCATCTTCTGGATCGTGGTCTCGGAGAAGATCGAGTAGAGCGTGACGAGCAGCGCGAAGCACACCACCACGACGCGCGTCATCAACAGGAACTGGCGGTCGGTGAGCTCGCCGAACAGGTCTTTGAGCACGTTCTCCGCGATGGTGACGGAGGGCGCGAGCAGCGTGCCGCTCGCCGTGCTCATGATGACCGAGAGCAGGGCGCCGTAGAACACAATCTGGGCGTAGAGCGGAAGGTGGTTGACGATGAGCGAGGGCAGGATGAGCTGAGAATCCTTGCCGATCAGCTCGGCCACCATCTTGGGATCGATGAGGGTGGCGGCGTACGCGAGGAACAGCGGCACCATGGCGAAGAGGAAATAGGCGATGCCGCCCAGAATCGTGCCGTAAACCGCAGTATTCTCGTTTTTGGAGGAATTGACGCGCTGGAACACGTCCTGCTGCGGGATCGAGCCGAATCCCATCGTGATCCACGCCGCGACGAAGGCGAGCATGTCGACTGCCGTGAGCCTGGGCCAGAACTCGAACTTGCCGTTGTCCGATGCGTGCTTGACCACCGTGCCGACGCCGCCCGCCATGTCGCTTACGAGCCAGGCGATATAGAGGAGCCCAAGCACGATGATCACCATCTGGAAGAAGGTGGTGAGCGCGACCGACCACATGCCGCCGAACAGCGTATAGACGAGCACGACGCTCGCGCCGATGATCATGCCCTGGGCCGGCGAGAGGGTGCCTTGCGAGAGCACGTTGAATACCAGTCCCAACGCGGTGACTTGCGCCGACACCCACCCCAGATAGGAGAGCGCGATGCAGATGCTGGTTGCGACCTCGACGGGACGGTTGTAGCGCTGGCGGTAGTAGTCGCCGATGGTGAGCAGGTTCATGCGGTAGAGCGGGCGCGCGAAGAACAACCCGACCAGGATCAGGCACAGCGATGCGCCGAACGGATCGGACACCAGCCCGCCCAATCCTTCGCGCAGAAACGTCGCCGAAATGCCGAGGACGGTTTCGGCGCCGAACCAGGTGGCGAAAACGGTGGCGAAGACGATGTAGATCGGGAGGTGCCGGCCGGCGGTGACGTAGTCCCGCGTGTTGTGCACCTGCATTGCCGCAATCAGACCGATCGCGATGGAGACGGCGAGGTAGAGAATGACGAACCAGAGCAGCATGGTGAACGATCCCCGGGGCGCAAAAAACCGCGCATATTATACGGCTCGTTATACCAACCGGAGCCGGGGGCGGTCGGCGTTCAGTGCGTGATTAGTAAGGTCGCGGCGACCAGCGCGAGCAGCGCGGCGATCAATGCCAGCAACCGCGTCTGCGCCTGCCTTTCGTGCAGCAGCTCCGCGGCCTCGGGGTTAGGCTGCGGTGCCGCTTGCTGGGACAGCGCCTGGTGCAGCAGCCGCGGCAACTGCGGCAGCAGGGTGCTCCAGTACGGCGCCTCCTGCTTCACGCGCTCGATGAAGCCGCGCCAGCCCACCTGCTCCGCCATCCAGCGCTCGAGATAGGGCTTGGCGGTCGCCCACAGGTCGAGATCGGGGTCGAGCTCGCGGCCCAGGCCCTCGATGTTGAGCAGCGTCTTCTGCAGCAGCACGAGCTGCGGCTGGATCTCCATGTTGAAGCGGCGCGAGGTCTGGAACAGCCGCAGCAGCAGCTTGCCGAAGGAGATCTCCTTGAGCGGCTTGTCGAAGATCGGTTCGCACACCGCCCGGATCGCCGCCTCGAACTCGTCTACCCGCGTGTCCTTCGGCGCCCAGCCGGACTCGATGTGCGCTTCCGCGACGCGCCGGTAGTCGCGGCGGAAGAACGCGAGGAAGTTCTGCGCGAGGTAATTCTTGTCGATCTCGGTGAGTGTGCCCATGATGCCGAAGTCGAGCGCGACGTAGCGGCCGTCGCGCGCGACCAGGATGTTGCCGGGGTGCATGTCGGCGTGGAAGAAGCCGTCGCGGAACACCTGCGTGAAGAAAATTTCCACGCCGGCGCGCGCGAGCCGGGAGATGTCTATGCCCTGCGCGCGCAGCTCATCCACCTGCGAGACCGGGGTGCCATGCATGCGCTGCATCACCATCACTTCGCTCGAGCAGTACTCCCAGTACACCTCGGGCACCAACAGCAGGGGCGAGCCCTCGAAGTTGCGCCTGAGCTGGCTCGCGTTGGAGGCTTCGCGCAGCAGGTCGAGCTCGACCTCGAGGTGCTTGGCGAACTCGGCAACCACCTCGTGCGGGCGCAGCCGCCTGCCGTCGGACCACAGCAGCTCAATCAGCGAGGCACCGGCGTCGAGCAGCGCCAGGTCTTCGGCGATGACCGCGCCGATCCCCGGCCGCAGCACCTTGACCGCGACCTCGGCGCCGCCGGGCAACCGAGCCAGATGCACCTGCGCGACAGAAGCGCTCGCCACCGGCGTGTGCTCGAACGCGCTGAACACCTGCTCGACCGGCCTGCCGTAGGCGCGCGTGAGGATGGCAATCGCCTGCTCCGCCGGGAACGGCGGCACCCGGTCCTGCAGCTTCGCCAGTTCGTCGGCGATGTCGGCGGGCAGCAGGTCGCGCCGGGTGGAGAACACCTGGCCGAATTTGACGAAGATCGGACCCAGTGCTTCCAGTGCCTGGCGCAGCCGCACCGCGCGCGGCACGCCGAGGTCGCGCCAGAAGAAAGCGAGGTTGATAAGCGCGCGCAGTCCCCGCACCCGCTCGTGGCCGAGGAAGAACTCATCGAGCCCGAAACGGATGCTGACGCCGAGGATTTTCAGCAGCCGGAAAACGTGCATAAGGCGATTCTAGCCGCCAAGGCGCCAAGGACGCCAAGGGAAAAGCTTTTTTGCCACAGAGGACACTGAGTTCACAGAGAGAAAATGCCGAATTTCAGAAATCTCTGTGTTCTCTGTGTTCTCTGTGATCTCTGTGATCTCTGTGGCTAGGTTTTGCTTGTGTCGTTTCGGGTGGTGAGGTATTCGAGGCGCTTCTCGAGCCGCGCGACGTTGTCGCGCAGCGCGTCCACCGCGCGGTTGAATTCCTCGACCTCGCGCGCGCTCGCAATCAGCGGCTGCTCTTCGGTCCAGTACTCGGCGAAGGAGCGGCCGAGGTTCTCCGCGGTCTGCTCGCCCCAGCGCTGGAAGGTTCGGCCGGTTTCGGCCATGCGGTGCGCGGCAATGTCGCCGAAGACGCGGCTCAGGTCTTCTTCCACGTCCCAGCGCAGGTTGCGCGCGAGATGGTTGATGGCGGCGGCGAAGTTGGTATCGCCGGCGACCTCGACCTCTTTCCACGCCGCCTCGTCACGCGCGGCGAACCGCAGCATGAGACCGGGCGTGAGCTTGAGCGTGACGGCGGGAACCGCGTCGGCCGCCGCCGGGACTACCTCGCCGTTTTCCAGCACGGTGAGCGAAAGCGCAAGCGGGACGGTCTCGAAGCGCGCGGTCTTGCCGGCGTGGCGCGCGAGCGCCTCGCGCGCCCAGCTCGCGCCGCGCAGCAGGTGGTTGATCGCAAAGGCGGCCGCGGGTTCCAGAACCGCGGCGCCTGGATTCAGGATTCGGGATTCAGGATTCAGTGGAAGGCCGCTAGTCCTGCGGTCAGCTTTCAGCGTTCAGCTATCAGCTTCTTCTGCTGACCGCTGACCGCTGATCGCTGATTGCCTGCTACGCCTGCTGGATGCCCGCGACCAGCCAGCCGGAGCGGCCGCTGACCGGTTTTTCGAGGTGCCAGATTTCGCTGAACGGCTCGGGATTGCCGCCGGCTTGCTCGCGAATCAGTCCGGAGAAACGCACGCTCACGATGTAGATGTCGTCTTCGGTAGCGACATCCAGCACTTCGGTGTTGAGCGTCACCACCTCGGTCTTCTGTCGCTCCGCGCCGGCCGCGCGGATATCAGCCTCGATCTCGCGATAGACCTCCGGCGCCAGGAAATCCCGCATCATCGAGAGGTCCTTCCTGTCGTGCGCGTCCTGCATGCGCACGAAGTTGAGCTTCGCGTGACGCACGAATTCCGCAGCGTCGAAACCCGCCGGCCAGCGGCTGGCGACGGCGGCCACCGAGTGAACGCCGGCTCCGCCAGGCGGCGTGGCAAGCGTCGGCTCGACGCCGCCCGCGCCCGCGTACTGCAGTGGTTCCGGCGCCGTTCGGCCGCGCAGCGCGCGGACCACGAACATCGCGGCGGCGATGATGAGGGCGATCATCAGCAGACCGGCGAGCACGCCCGCCCAGCCGTTGTTGAGGAACAGCGCGAAAAGTCCCGCGCCGAGCGCAAGGCCGGCGAGCGGACCGAGCCACTTCGAGGCGGCGGAAGGCTGCTGGGCCGGAGTAGTGGCGGGAGCGGCCTGCTGTTGTTGTTGCTGTTGCTGCTGCTGGGCAGGAGCCTTGGGTGCCGGCTGCTGGGTGATACTGCGCTGGCTGCCGATGTTCCTGCCGCCGCCGAGCCGCCGCGCGTCGGCGTCCTCCGCCATCAGTGACAGCGAGATGAGGGCGATCAGGATGGAAAGCAGCTTTTTCATGTTGCCTCCTGCAGAATCTTGACTTGAGGTGCATGCGTTGAACGGCAGCCTGTGTCTGTCCGTTCGAACACATGCAATTAAACCGGAGCTTCGCTTCCGGTTTAATGGAAATTATACCGCCGCACGCGCGGGCCGGCACGGACCGCCGCTCCGGGCGTGGAACGCCAGCGATTTCAGATCGTTACAGGAGAAGCGCCGATCCCGGGTGGAGCGCGATCAGCGCACCGAGTAGCTGACCAGCTCGTATATCAGCCAGTCGTCCTGGATGAATCGCGGGCCACCGCCGTTGTCCTTGCCAGCGTACAGGAGGCCGGAATTACCCCTGTCGCCGTAGAGGTAGCTGAGAAACCGGGACGAGGCTTCGCGCCTGACGCTCTGCTTCACTGCCGGCGCGTACCACTCGTGTTCGACGATCTCGCTGCGGCCGCGGACCGCGTGCTCCCAGTAGTCGAGGAAAACGGCGCGTTTGATCTTGAGCGCGTCGAACTCGCCGGCCGGCACCTTCACCCGTTCCCAGCCCAGCACGACGCCGTCGATCCATACCGGAAAGCGCCTTCCATCCGCGGGATCCGTCGCCATCACTCGCGCACGCCAGCGCTTGCCCGGGGCGAGCGGAAAGGCAAATGCCTCGTAGGCGGGGCTGTAATCGAAGGACTGCAGATTGGTGGCCGGGTGTTTCAGCCAGTTCCACCCGCGGTTGTAGATATGGATTGCATCCCTTCCGCTCTCGCCCGAAACGGCGACACGGACGCGTTCGTCGCTCACATCCGTGACGCGATAGCTCTGGTTATCGCGCGCAAGCCCCGTGAAACCGTCGCGCACGCGGTAGGTCCAGTTGTCTCCAACCGCCACCGCCGGCGCCGCTGCCGATGCGCTCGACTGCAGCGGTATTCCCGTGGGAGTGCCGGCGCAGGCGGCGCAGGTTGCCGCCGCCGCGGCCGCGAGAAAATGACGGAAACGGGCCTGGATACTTTCCATTTCTTGTCAGCGCACGGAGTAGCTTTCGAGTTCCGCGATCAGCCAGTCATCCCGCACCCAGGTAGGGCCGCCATCATCATCGGAATACAGGTAGCTCAGGTGCTGGGAACGATCTTCCCGCCGGACGGCTTGCTTGACGGCCGGCGCATACCATTCGTATTCGACAATCTCGCTGCGGCCGCGCGTCGTGTATTCCCAGTAATCGATGAAGACCATGCGCCTGATCTTGAGGGCCTCGAATTCCCCCGCCGGGACCTTCACCTTTTCCCAGCCCTGCACCGTTCCCTCGATCCAGACCGGAAAGCGACGGCCATCCCTGGGGTCGGTTGCCGTCGCCTTGGCGCGCCACGTCTTGCCGACGGCGAGCGGGAAAGACAGCGCGCGATACGCCGGGTTGTATTCAAAGAACGGGAGGTTCGTCGCCGGGCGGTTAAGCCAGTTCCACTCGCGGTCGAAGACCTGGGTTTCGTCCGGGCCGCTGCCCTCGCGCGAAACAGCGACCCGTACTTGGTCGGATCCCGACTCCGTAACGCGAAGGCGCTGGTTCGCGCGCGCGAGCCCGGTGTAGCCGTCACGCACGCGGTAGGTCCAGTTGTCTCCAACCGCCACCGCCGGCGCCGCCGCCGATGCGCTCGACTGCAGGGGTATTCCCGCGGGAATAGGAGCGCATGCAGCGCATGCGGCAGCTGCGGCCGCGAGGAGATGGCGGACGAAGAACTTGGATGGTCCCATACCGTTCCTCCTATCTGCCGCCTTGCCGGTAGTGCACGAGCTCGATCACATTCCAGTCGCCGCGCACCCAACCATAATCAGGCGGATCGTTTTGGGTCTTGTCCTTGTAACCCGAGGAGTCCTGGTGCTTGACGAAGCTCGCGATGGCCGGCGCGTACCAGTCGTATTCGGCGATGCTGGTCTCGCTCCTGAAGTAGTCGTGCGCTCCGTCGTAGACGTGGCGCCGCACGACCAGCGCATCGAACTCGCCGGCCGGCACTTTGACGCGCTCCCAGCCGAGCACCTTGCCGTAGATCTTCACGCGGTTCACCTGGCCGGTCGCCGGGTCGGTGGCCTTGATCTCGGTTTTCCAGCTTTTGCCGGCCGCGAGCGGGAACGCGAACGCGGCGTACGACGGCTCATAACGGTAATGACGGCCGGTGACCATCGGCGCCTCGATCCAGTTCCAGTCGCGGGTGTAAATCTGCTGCACGCCGAATGGCGCCCCGCTCTTCGTGACCTCGACGACGATGCGCTCGCCACTGGCCTCCACCACACGATGACGGTAGGTGCCGCGAGCGATTCCCGTGTAGCCGTCGCGCGCGGCGTAGGTCCAAGTGTCGCCCTCGCTCACCCGCGGCACGGGAATGCTGGCGGGCGAGCCGGCGGGCGGGTTCTGCGGCAGAGGCGTCGCGCAACCGGCGGCGAGCAGTATCACAGAGAGAAAAAGGGGTCGTTTCATACAGGTTCCTCCACTTCCCGAAGTTTCACCGCATCCGGCAAACACTTTGCGCGAAGCCCTTATTCCAGTCAGGGGGCCGGGCGGTGCCGCCGCCGGATTAAAACTTGTATCCCCGGTGCAGGGCGACGACGCCGGCGGCGAGGTTGAAGTATTCGACCCGCTCGAAGCCGGCGTGTTCCATCATCTGCCTGAGGC
>ERZ1292645.339-Hain-H14-02um-R2-339-length-17644-cov-6_pt2 | contig 14331 bp, 14 predicted proteins | sample MGYA00564401_ERZ1292645 | MGnify/ENA primary metagenome ERZ1292645 (study PRJEB36523, sample SAMEA6512644) | groundwater metagenome | collected 2019-01-09 | study: AquaDiva: Metagenomics assemblies of 32 groundwater samples | reverse complement strand
GCAAAAGGCGCGAAAGAGAGCGGCGCGAGCAAAACGCCGACCGAGCATGAAACATAAAACACGTCCCGACACCGTGATTTAAATATTTATGAATGCGGTCGGGATCCCGACACCGAGTCGGGATAACATGTAGCATGGAGCACGAGGCGCGGAGCGTATTCCTTGAACGAATGCTTCATGCTTCATGCTACGTGCTACATGCGCCATGTACGAAGTGCGACTAGAACAATTTTCCGGCCCGCTGGATCTGCTCCTGCAGCTCATTTTACAGGAGGAGCTTCCGATTAATTCCGTATCGCTCGCTCGGGTGACGGGGGCATATTTGGAACATCTGCGCGCAGCCGAAGTTGCGGATCCGAATGAGATGGCCGATTTTCTCGTCATTGCCGCCAAACTCCTGCACCTGAAATCACAGACGCTGCTGCCGACGCTTGAGTCCCTTCCCGACGAGGGGCCGAGTCTTGAAGCGCAACTTTCCGCCTACCGGGCGTTCGTGGAAGCCGGGAAACATCTGGCGGGCATCCTTTCCAAAGGACGCTGGAGCTATCCGCGGACTGCTCCTCCGGCGGTACCAACATTTGCGCCTCCCAAGAATCTGCGCGCGGAACACCTTACAGCGGCGTTCGGGGCGATTCTCACCGCGCTCGAGCCAGTGGTGCGTTTCCCCACAGAGGCGATTCGCCGCGTCATTTCCATCAAGGAGAAAATTCAGCGCATCCAAGCGCTCGTCGCGAAGCACGCAGCGATCACTTTTCGCCACGTTGTGGGAGGCCGCGCCTCCAAGGCCGATATCATCGTGAGCTTTCTCGCGCTTCTCGAACTCGTCAAAGCGGAGGCAATTTTCGTGGCGCAGTCGAGCGCCTTCGGCGAGCTCACGCTCAAAAAGCGGTAATCCGATTCGCGCGCCGTATGAATCCCGTTAGAGACACCCGTATGTTTTATACGTATCTACTCCAAAGTGTAAAAGATAAACGTTGGTATACAGGATTTGCTCACGATTTACGGAAACGCTTGAGCAAACATAATGCCAACAAGGTATATTGGACAAAGAGCCGAGGTCCTTTCAAGTTGGTCTACTATGAGGTCTGCCTTGATGAACAAGACGCAAGGGCAAGAGAAAAATACTTAAAGTCAGGCATGGGCAAACGCTACCTAAAGAATCGCCTCAAGCGTTTCCTGTCTCTAACGGGATGATCCCGTTAGAGACACCCGCATGTTTTATACGTATCTACTCCAAAGTGTAAAAGATAAACGTTGGTACACAGGTTTTATCTATAATGTACGCCCCGACTTGTCGGGGCTGTCTCTAACGGGATGAAAAAAAATCTTGTTGAAAAAATTGAAAGTCTTTTGTTCGCGTCTCCTCACCCGCTTACGGTAAAACGGCTGGCGTCGCTCTTAGAGTGCGACCCGGACGAAGTCACGGTCGGCATCCGTGAGCTTCAAGAGGGGTATCGCGCCCGCGCTGCCGGGGTTCGCCTCAATCAGGTCGGCAACGAAGTGGAGATTGTGACCGCCCCGGAACACGCGGAGCTCGTGCGCGGATTCGTGAAAGATGAAACAACCGGTGAACTTACTCGACCGCAGCTTGAGACGCTCTCCGTCGCCGCATATCGCGCGCCGGTGACGAAAGCGGAAATTGAGGCGATCCGTGGCGTCAACTGCGGTTTGATTTTGCGCAACTTGATGATCAGGGGCCTCATTACTTCCGAAGAAATGAGTGGGGAGACGCGGTACCGCATCTCGCTGGAGTTTCTCCGCCACCTGGGTTTTTCCTCTCCGCAAGAGCTGCCGGAATACGAGCGTTTCCATGGGAGCGAGGTCATAGAGGCGTTGCTCAGCGGAGCAAAGGGGATATGAATTCAATCATCAGCGTGTTCTTTGGCGTACTCGCGCCAGCTGCCGTCGTTTCGTTCATTTTCGGCGGTACATTCGCGCATCCGGCAATCGGCATTCCGCCGTCGCGAGTATCAAGCGAATTGCGCGGCCGCTTAGCTCCGGCGCCGGTGCGGGCAACATACCCTGGAGCCCTGCCGCGCGCGCGGGGAAGAGTCGGAGGGGTTCAAAGTCTTGGCGTAGAGCTCACTGCAGTTTCTGCAATCGCAGTTGATGCCGAGACGGGAGAAGTGCTTTTTCAAAAAAATCCCGATATGGTATGGCCGACCGCTTCTCTTACGAAATTAATGACCGCGCTGCAGTTGCGCTCTCGCGGCATTCCCGGCGGGGAACAGTTGAAGCTTGAGTCCTCGGATGAGGGCGAGGGTGGAATCCCGTACTTTATTCCCGGCGAAGAGGTTTCGGAACAAGAATTGTTCCAAGCCATGCTCGTCGGTTCCGCAAATAGCGCCGCCACCGTTCTTGCGCGCTCCTCCGGCAGTCTCGAGGCGTTCGTTGCTGCCATGAACGAACGCGCACGCACGCTGGGACTCTCCGCCACGCGCTTCGTTGATCCGACGGGACTGAATCCCGAGAATGTTTCAACTGCCCGCAATCTGGCACTTCTCGCACGTTCCGCCTTCGCGGACGATGTTGTCCGAGAAGCGGCAAGTGCGCCGGAGGTCACAGTACATCCGGCGGGCGGCAGTCCCCGGAAGATTCGGAGCACGAACGCGCTCCTGTCCGGTTTTTTAAACACCCCGCCGTATCGCATCATTGCCGGAAAAACCGGTCACTTGGACGAGAGTCGCTACAATCTTGCATTGGAGCTTGAGCGTGACGGGCGGAGAGCTATTATCGTGCTGTTCGGCTCCGAAACGGCGGAGCGGCGCTTTCAGGAGGCAAAAGCCGTGGCCGCATGGCTGTTTAATGACCTTCGTGCGGTGGCGCGTTAAAACATCATGTTTTCTCCCGAAGTAACAACATTTTTTTTGGCAATGACGCCGCTCGCATAGCATACAAAAGGCCCGCCGATAAGCAGGCCTTTTGTATGCGCTCAAGCTATCAATAGACTCCGAGGAGGAAGAGGCCGAGCACGATAAGTTGGAACACGATGCCGGATGAGAATGAAAAATCTTTGAATCGGTTGATAATGTAGTTGTGAAAGAAAAAGTGGAAGGAGACGAAGCGTTTCAGCCAGTGCGACCGAACAATTTCTGCCAGGCCGACAAGAAAGTCGGGAAGGATGGATCCGGCTAATGCAAAACTCATGGCGCGGGTTGAGGCAAAGTTGTGACCGTCGAAGACGGTGATGGTGAGAAGCAGTGCCCCCACTGCGTCAACGAGAACATACGAGACTGCCTGGCGCGTTTTCTCTCCATTTTTATAGTGATGATAGAGCTTTGCATCTCCGTGCGGGATCATGTCCAAAAAGAGATGCGAGAGGAATCCGAGTACGAAGCCGAGCCAGGGGTACGGCGTCCACTGTCCGATCAGCGCCCCCATCGCAGCGTGAGTCACGATTAACATACGCTATTCAGCGTACTGGAATGCGGAGAAAGCGCAACCCCCGCTCGTCCATTGTTTCTCGTGAGGATGCGGAGGCTGACCCCGTTAGAAGCAAGCGGTAATCGTTGCTTTACACGGATTATGGCCGTAAGGCGCCTTCCGCGAGTCGACTTCCCCGTTAGAAGTCCGCCGAGAATCTTACCCTTTCGCCAGGGAGAGGAGGCGAAGCCGCCGATTTTCTCGGCTCAAATTTTTTTGAACCAAAACGCTCGGAAGACTTCTAACGGGGCTGACGAAATCTCACACTCTTGGTAAGATAGAGTTGTCTTTATGGAAGCAGTGCAAACACCTCCCACCGTTTTTCCTTCATCGCGCCGCACCTGGAATCCGTGGGCCGCAGTGGCGTGGCTTCTCGGTATTTTTGGCGCCGTTATCGTGCTGCTCTTTCGCCGCACGAATCATCTCGCCCTGTTTCATGCGAAGCAGTCGCTCCTCTGGAATATCGCCGTCCTCTTGCTCCTTACGGCTTTGGGAATTGTGGATGCGGTGTTTTTTAGAATGGGGTTTGTCGGGTTTATAATCGCGGGAATCGCCGTGTGGATTTCGCGCGCGCTTCGTCTCACGGCAGTGTTTGTTGCGCTTTTTATGGCCTATCAAGGTTTCCGCGGAAGAGAGTTGAGGCTGCCTGTGATCGGCGATTGGGCAGAGAAGATCAAAATGTAGAGATTGACTTTTTTTAAAAACTGTTTCATGATGCCTCCACATATAGCGGGGTAGAGCAGTCCGGCAGTCCCGACCCGCATGAGCAGGTCGAGGATCCTCGATTCCGCCGTAGGCGGAATCGGGACTCGCCATGATTCAGTTATATGTACGCTGTTTATATACTTCGAAGTTTAAGGACAGGACAGTACTATATAGGCCAAACGAATGACTTGTCAGATCGTCTACTGCGTCATGATCGGGGAGAGGTACTCGCTACGAAGGCGTACCGTCCATGGAAATTAGTTCATAGAGAAGTGTTTAGTAGTCGGAGCGATGCTGTGCGGCGAGAATATTATCTAAAGTCATTGAAAAACAAAGAATATTTGAAACAATACATCCTCAAACATAGCGGGGTAGAGCAGTCCGGCAGCTCGCCAGGCCCATAACCTGGAGGTCGCGGGTTCAAATCCCGCCCCCGCAACCAACCACACAACCTCGGAAAAACCGGGGTTTTGTGTTGCCATTTATACCATTTCGGCTATACTCCCACTCATCATGGCGGGGTAGCTCAGTTGGTTAGAGCGTGGGACTCATAAGCCCAAGGTCGCCGGTTCGATCCCGGCCCCCGCTACAAAAAATCCGAGCGTCGTGCTCGGATTTTTTGTTTGTATTTTTATGTGATTCCTGTAGTATAGCGGCATTCTAGAAACGGAGTTTCCAGTGATAAAGGCGAAAGGTTGGATCCTCTGGTTGTTGGGTATCGCGGCGTCTGTTCCTTGGAACATCTTTCTTTCGGGGCTCATGGTTGCCGCCGCGGCGAAGGTCGGGGTGTGGTCGTATCCGCTGTTCATCCTCGTGGGTTTCGTGGAAGCGCTCCTCATCCTTCGGTTGTATCAGCCGAATGCCGACGACTGGATCGCGCGCATGATGGCGCGGCGAAGCAGGCGGCTGCTTGCTGTGGGGAGAGTAGGCGCGGTGCTTTTGGTCGGATTACTGTTCGGGCCGCTCATTTCTACGGCGTTTGTGAAACTCCTCGAATTTCGCGGACCCCGTGCGCTCCTTCTCGCATTTGCGGCCACAGCTTTGACGCGAGGCGTAGGCGTCTCTCTCTGCCTTGGCGCGGTGGAAGTATGGAAAGAGTTTCTCTTCAATGTTGGTTGATTCGCAAAAGCACCCCTCCGGGGTGCCTTTTTGTTACGGTGCTTAATTCCGAACAATTTCCTACGTGGTGCAGTATTCTTAAATTAGTCCGAACCCATTTCGTCCCGACTGCTGTCGCGGACGAGGAAGTCCCCCCGCGAATCCGCCAGCTGGCGGACGGAAAGGCGGCGGAGCCGCACGAATGACAATTTTCCCGATTTTTCCGAAATTCTAATTTCGTGAAAAATCGAGGATCCTCGATTTTGCTCCGATTAAATCGAGAGTCCTCGATCTGGTGATCGGGATAAATTCGCTCCGCTCATACAAAATCGGGACAAGTCTTTCTTTGGCGGAGTTCGGATTACTGAAATTCTAACGAATTTCAGTCTTGGTGGCAAATTCTTTGTTCTTTCAAAAAAGAATGGGCACCCTCTTGTGAGAAGTGCCCATGTTACGCCCGAAGGCGTGCAAGCGACATAGTGATGTTTCGCCGAGCTTGCGCTTCGTACTTGTTGCGGAAGAACTGCGTTGAGTAGATGGTTTGTCGGTCGAGAAATGACTTGAGTATCGCCGACCGTCCGACAACGAACGCGTCCTCAGCGACCCACTCGTATTCCTTGCGAACATGCCGCTCGTATTCATCGAACCTGTCCTCGGATTGACCGAGAATCGAGAGATCGACATCAACGAGAAGTTGAACATCAGGATCGGTGGGAGCCGCAGTGTGCTTCGTCGCCGTGATGAGATTTGCCACTGATTGTCCGAGGTTGTCAGACAACAAAGCACTTCTCACCACTTCTACCGCAAGCACCGCGCTCCGCTCCTCGCTGTCTTTGGCCTTGGTATCGTAGATTGCGTCGTGATACCAAAGAGCCAACTCCACCGCGTCAGGATTCGTTGCGAGATGTCGGGCTTGCTCGAACTCGTCGAGACAGTGTCCGATGTGTTCGAGCGTGTGGTACGCCCGGTGCGGTTCAGAGTATCGCGAAACGAGATCGTTGTAGATCACGCTCGCGTCTCCTTGCGCACCAAGGCGTTTCCACAGAGCCGTCCAGCGTTGTTCGTGTGTCATCGTCATCCTCCTTATTGTAGCGAGATTTTGTAGATGACACGAGGGTTGCGCGGACCCCATTCGGTCGGGCTTGCCGGCGGATGCGCCCACGTTCTCTTCTGCTCTTCCCAACGGGCCCTCGAAGCGGTTTCGATTTCGTCCCACTTCACTTTCGCTTCTGCAACCGCCTCGTCTTCGGTGGTCGCCTTCAGAGCGACTTCCACGTCTTCGACGCCGTCACGGAATGTTCCGGCTTCCATCTCGTTGGTGTGCGTGTACACCAAATACCATCTCTTTCGGCTCATGTTTTCCTCCGTTTTTCAAGGTTCAACTTATCTAAGCACCGCGCCTAGATTTCACTCAAGGAAAGCATATCAGACCATAAAAGTCAAGAAGCGGCAAGTGCCGCTTCTTGGAGAGAATCTTATGAAAATTTTTCTTTTCTGCTTTTACAAAATATGATTCGAGCCGATGTTTTTCTCCGGGTTCTTTTGCGGTTTTGATTCGTGCGGCTCCATAAGTATTCTAGCACAATTTCCTACGTGGTGCCGCGGGAGGGAGTCAGTCACAACTTCCGCCTTGGGCGGGGTCGCGACCCCGCCTCGCCTGTCCCGACCGTTGTCCGGACATAGCTCCGGCTTTCGACTCCTCACGCGAGCAAAGCAGTTTACTCGCTCCTCGCCATATTCACTTCGTTCATATGCCGCGGGAGGGAGTCGGTCACAAGTAAATTTCCTGACGGAAATTTCTCGCGACCCCGCCTCGCGGCGCTCGCCTTGTCCTTCGGACAAACTCGCGCAACGCTGCGGCTTTCGACTCCTCACGCGAGCAAAGCAGTTTGCTCGCTCCGCGTCATTCTCGCTTTGCTCGTATGCCGCGGGAGGGAGTCGAACCCTCATGACCTTGCGATCGTCCCGATTGTGATCGGGATGCGTCTGTAAATGCCGCCGGTGGGAATCGAACCCACACGGGATTGCTCCCAGAGGTTTTTGAGACCTCAGCGTATACCGTTCCGCCACGGCGGCAACGGACATATCTTTGCAAACAGCTCCGACTATTGTCAAACCGCCAGCGGTTGCGGAGAACCCCTCTTCTTGTTACGCTTTTGCAATGAAGCCTGCTCACGCGATACCCATAATTCATAATTCTTGATTCATAATTCTCGCACTGTGGCCTACGTCATAGCGGTGGCAAATCAAAAAGGCGGCGTGGGGAAAACCACGACCGCCGTTTCTCTCGGGGCATGTCTGGCCGAGCTGGGCAAGTTTGTGCTGTTGATTGACATGGATCCCCAGGCGAATGCGACCATCGGTTTGGGCATTGACGGAGAAAGCGTTACGCAGAGCATGTACGAAGTGCTTCTCGGAACCGCTCAATTTCGCGACATTATTCGCGACACTGCCCATGTGGGCTATCGCGTCGCTCCTGCTTCCCCGGCGCTTGCCGGCGCGACAGTAGACCTCGTGCCGCTCGCGGATCGCGAACGGCGGTTTGCCGACGCCCTCCTTGAGATTCGGAACGATTATGATTTCATTCTGATTGATTGCCCGCCGTCGCTGGGACTTCTTACCGTGAATGCCTTTGTGGGCGCCGACGCGATTCTCATTCCCGTGCAAGCGGAGTATTATGCCCTCGAGGGACTCGGCCAGCTCATGCGCACCATTGAACTCATTCGCGAGAATTTGAAACCGAATTTGGAGGTGCTTGGCGCGGTGATCACCATGTTTGACAGCCGGTACCGACTTTCAAAAGACGTGATGGAGGAGTTGTATCGTTATTTTCCGAATCGGGTGTTCCGTTCCGTTGTGCCGCGCAATGTCCGTCTGGCGGAAGCGCCGAGCCACGGTAAAACCATTCTCGCTTACGATGCCGACTCTCGCGGCGCTCGGGCGTATGAACGACTTGCGCGGGAAGTGCTGGAAACGCTGACCCAGCGGCTAATCTGAGAAAAATATCACGTGTATTTTTAACAGGAATTTGGAATCTAGAATTTAGAATTTGGAGAGTTGCGGTGCCATTGGCGCTGGCCGAAATCCTAGATTCTAGCTTCTAACTTCTAACTTCTTCGATCGTATGTCCGGTCTCGGCAAAGGCCTTGGTGCATTGATACCGAAAAAAATAACCACCGCCGGAGCGCTGGCAAACCAGGGAGCGGAGCACGCGCCTCGTGAGGCGCCGATTGATTCGGTTGTGCCGAATCCGCGCCAGCCCCGCACACAATTTGACCGGCAGGATTTGGAGGAACTTGTTGCTTCCATTCGCGCACACGGCATTCTGCAGCCGCTCGTCGTTACCAAGAAGGGCGCAAGCAACTACGAATTGGTCGCAGGCGAGCGTCGGCTTCGGGCGGCGAAGATGGCTGGCTTGCGAAGCGTCCCGATTTTCGTCCGCGCGAACGTTGACGACCGTGAGCGGCTTGAACTGGCGCTGATTGAAAACGTCCAGCGTAAAGATTTAAACGCCCTGGAAGAAGCGCGCGCCTATGAGGCGCTTCGGAAAGAGTTCGGTCTTACGCAGGAGGAGATTGCGCTTCGGGTAGGGAAGAGTCGGCCCCATGTCGCCAATGTCGTGCGGCTGCTCACGCTCCCCGCAGAAATTCAGGAAGCGCTGCATATCGGGAAAATTACTTTTTCGCACGCTCGGACGCTTCTCGGCGCAAAAAACGCCGCAGAGCAGCTTGCCCTATTTCGGCGTCTGCTCTCCGGCGGAATGCCGGTTCGGGATGTGGAGCATGCGGTAAGTCGCGGCAAGCGCGAGCGCGTTCGTGTTAAAGACCCCAATCTGGCGGCTCGCGAAGGCGCGCTCCGGGCGGCGCTTGGAACAAAAGTGACGATTCAAAAGCGCGGGGAGGGCGGCGAGATACGGGTTGCCTATTATTCTGAAGAAGAGTTGCTGGCGCTGGTCGGAAAGATTACAAAGTCGTAATAAACGAAAAGCGTAAGGAACACCCTTCGACAAGCTCAGGGAATACACTTAACTAGAAATTCCAAATTTCAATATTCAATCAAATATCAAATTCCAATACTCAAATAGCGTTTGAAACTTGGAGCTTGAAGCTTCTTTGAACATTGGAATTTGAATCTTGGAGTTTTACAGCATTGCCTCCGCGGAGTTCGCCTCGGGCGAAAAGGCCTTCCTTTTTATCTTTTCGTTTTACGCTTTACGCTCCATAGTTTAACCTCGGCGCGCTTTTCGTACGCGCGCTTTTATTTTACTTCGCGCGCCTTGTGTCTTCACGAATGCTAGCCAATCTTGTGACGGCGCACGGCGATTTTTATCTGTAATGATTTGCACCACATCCCCGCTCCGAAGCGGAGTGGAGAGCGGCACGAGTTGATCGTTGACCCGCGACCCGACGCATGAGTCGCCGATGTCGGAGTGGATGGCGTAGGCAAAGTCAACCGGCGTGGAATCCTCCGGAAGATCAATGACGTCGCCTTTGGGCGTAAAGGCAAAAATGCGATTTTGAAATACGTCAATCTTGAGCTCTTGGAGAGATTCCAAGGCATCATCCGATTTTCCGAGCTCTTTCTGAATCTTCAAGAGTTCCTGCGCCCAGCGGAGATTCTGCGGAGGTTGCGCCGATCCCTTGCCGCCTTCGTCATATGTCCAGTGCGCCGCAACGCCCATTTCCGATTCCTCGTGCATCCGCTCGGTGCGGATCTGTATTTCTACAACTTCGCCGCCCTCGCAGAAGATGGTAGTGTGCAGCGATTGATAGCCGTTCGGTTTCGGTTGGGCGATGTAGTCTTTGATGCGGCCCTTGAGCGGCTTCCAACGCGCGTGGATGATGCCAAGCGCCGCATAACAGTCGGCTACATTTTTGACGATAATGCGCAGGGCCACTAAGTCGTAGATGCGCGCGATGTCGCGATCGTACCGCAAAAGTTTTTTGTAAAGACTGTAGAGATGCTTGGTGCGGCCGTATACCGAAATCGGGGTAATGCCCGCGGCGGAGAGTTCCCGTTCCACGATTTTGCCCGTTCTCCGCAAATAGCGTTCCTTTTCCACATAGCGCTCCCGCACGAGTCCGGTCACCCACGCGTATTCTTCCGGATACACGTATTTGAAAGAGAGGTCTTCAATTCGGCCTTTGATGTCTCCCATGCCCAAACGGTTCGCGATCGCTGCGTAAATTTCCAGGGATTCCAGCGCGACGCGAAGCCGCTTTTGCGGCGGGAGTGCGTCTAGTGTTTCAAGATTGTGCAGGCGGTCGGCGAACTTAATGAAGACGACGCGCACATCCTCCGCCATGGCGAGGAACATCTTGCGGAGGTTTTCAATGTATCGTTCAAGGCCGCGATACTTTATTTTGCCGAGCTTGGTAACGCCTTGGATCATCCCGGCGATGTCGGAGCCGAAATTTTTCTTGATGTCTTCCAGCGTTACCGAGGTGTCTTCCGGGACATCGTGGAGCAGTCCTGCGATGACGATCGCCGCGGAGAACTTCATCTCCGCGAGCGTCTGCGCCGTCGCGAGCGAGTGAGTGACGTAGTCTTCACCCGAGAGCCGTTTCTGCCCCCGATGCGCTTCCTCGGCAAAATCATATGCAAGCCGCACGAGGTCGAGATCGGCTTGCGGATGATGTGTCTTTATTGTGCGAAGCAAGCGAGTGATTTCCATATCGAAAAAGCGCAAAGTTCAAAGCGCAAAGTGTCCCGACACTTTGATTTAAATATTTATGAACCCCCATACATTCCTGCGGGGTATTCTGGGAAGGTGTGGGGATAAATGCGGTCCCGATCGCTATCGGGATCGTAAGCATCGGGACAAAATAGAAGTGTTCCACTTCGTTTGTTTTAAGTTTTGAACTGTCCCGCGAACGGGATCCCGCTGCGCGGTGATTGTTTTTCATTTTACGCTTTGAGTTCTTCGTGGCTGCATTCTTTTTTGCTGCAGCGCTTTTTGTTTTTCATTTCAACGACGAGGCTGCCGCACTGGGGACACTTCTCCCCGGTGGGGCGGTTCCACAGGGCGAATGTGCATGTGGGATACTGGTCGCAGGAGAAAAATATTTTTCCGCGGCGCGTGCGGCGTTCCACGATCGCGCCCTTGCCGCAGGATGGGCAGGGGACACCCGTTGATTTGAGATACGCTTTCGTGGCGGCGCATTTGGTGCAGCGGAAATATAAGCCGAACGGCCCTTTTTTAATCTCCGTTTCCTCGCCGCACTTTTCACATCGTTCATGGGTTTCCGGCAGTTCCGTTTCTTCAAGCGGGCGCGTATAGCGGCAGGTCGGAAAAGCGCTGCAGGCGTAGAATTTTCCGTAGCGGCCAAGTTTGATGATCATGGGCTTGCCGCAGCGCGCGCAGATTTCGTCGGTCGCCTCTTCCGTCAGCTCTTTCTTGGAAATTATTTTTTCTTTTTCTTTGAGGAGCTTGGCAAACGGTTCGTAAAATTCGCGCAGAATCGGAACCAGAGACGTTTCTCCGGTCGCGATGCGGTCCAGATCACCTTCCATCTTTGCCGTAAAGCCGTAATCAACGATTTGGGGGAAGTGCTCCACAAGAAGGTCGGTTACCTGAAATGCGATTTCCGTCGGTTTGAGTCGGCGGTTTTCCACGCGGAGAACATACCCCCGGTCAATGATGGTCGCGATTGTGGGGGCGTATGTTGAAGGCCGTCCGATGTCATGTTCTTCCAGCGCATGAACGAGCGAGGCATCCGAATATCGCGCCGGCGGTTCGGTAAAGTGCTGATTCGGGGCGACATCAACGGTTCGCACGATCATTCCTTCCCGGAGCTCCGGAAGCACGGTTTCTTTGAGCGACTCCATCCCGACGCGCAGGAATCCGTCAAAGCGGATCACAGAGCCCGTGGCGCGGAATCCGTAGGATGCATCGTCCGCGGTGGTTTCAAGATCAACAGCGCTTGCTTCGAGCATTGCCTCCGGCATTTGGGAGGCGACTGCCCGGCGCCAGATAATCTCATACAATTTTTGTTCGCTGGGCTCCAAGTATTTTTGCGTTTGCTCCGGCGTGCGCCAGGCGGAGGTCGGACGGATTGCCTCATGGGCCTCCTGGGCGAGTTTTGATTTGGTTGTAAACCGGCGAGCTGCGGCAAGGCCATAGGACTCGCCGAAGGTCTTGTGCAGATAATTCCGCACTTCGTCGGTGAATTTTTCAGAAAGAGAGACCGAGTCGGTACGCATGTAGGTGATGAGACCGACCGAACCCTCATCGCCAATCTCCTGTCCTTCGTAGAGTCGCTGGGCAAGCATCATTGTTTGTTTGGCGGTGAAACCAAACTTCCGGTTTGCCTCTTGCTGAAGTGTTGAGGTCGTGAATGGCGCGCTCGGCGTGCGCCGTACTTCTTTTTGTTCCACCGCCGCGACGGCGAATTGCGCCTCCGCGAGCGCGCCGGTGATTTTTTTCGCCTGTGCTTCCGTGGGAATGTCAAATTTTTGGAGCGTTCCCTCACCGATGCGGTGCAGGCGGGCGGCGAATTGCTCGTCTGCGGGCGTCGCGAATGTGCCTTCAATCGTCCAGTATTCCTGCGCCGTAAAGGCGATGATTTCTCGTTCCCGAGAAACGGTGAGGCGGACGGCGACAGATTGAACCCGTCCTGCGGAGAGGCCGCGGACGATTTTTTTCCAAAGGAACGGCGAGAGCTTGTAGCCGACCAGCCGATCAAGGATGCGACGCGCTTGCTGGGCGTCCACCAGTCCTCGGTCAATGGCGCGAGGATTCGCGAGCGCGTGCTCCACCGCCTCTTTGGTGATTTCATGAAACACGATGCGGCGAGCGCGCTCCGGCGGAGTTTTGAGAATTTCCGAAAGGTGCCAGGCGATCGCCTCGCCCTCCCTATCTGCATCAGTCGCGAAGTATACGATTTCTGCGTTTTTCGCCGCTTTTTTAAGTGCGGCTACCGCTTTCTTATTTTTCGGCGGGATTACGTAGTGGGGTTCAAAATTGTTCAGAACATCAACGCCGAGAAGCCGCTTGGGGAGGTCCCGAATGTGACCGTAGGACGATTGCACCACAAACTTCTTTCCGAGAAAGCGGGAAATCGTTTTTGCCTTCGTCGGACTTTCCACGATAACGAGATTTTTTTTCATAGATTCAGGAGGTGAGCGCGTAAGTCATTGCGCCAAGGTTGCGCACTCGTCCTTGAATTTCCATAAGGGTGAGCATAGCGGTCACGTCGGCAATGTCAAGACCCGCTCCCCGCGCGACCGCATCAACATGCTGCGGCTCCGCTCCAAGTTGAGCGAGAATTTTCGCCTCCGTCGGGTTTGCCGTGGATGCTGTTTTTTGTTCGCCCGAGGCGAATCCGCCTTTGGCGGAAGCGTTTGGCATCCCGAGCATTTCAAGCACATCCTGCGGCGATTGGACGGGGTGGGCGCCCAGCTTGATCAAAGCGTTCGGCCCCGCGCTCATTGGCGAATAGATGCTTCCCGGAAGCGCGAACACATCGCGGTTTTGTTCAAGCGCCGATTTGGCGGTGATGAGCGCACCGCTTTTTAGAGAACCCTCAATGACGATGGTTCCAAGTGTGAGCCCGGAAATGATGCGGTTCCGCGCGGGAAAGTGCTCCGGTCTGGGCTCGGTTCCGAGCGGGTATTCGGAAACGACGGCCCCGCGCCCTTCTTTAAGCATTTCGTATGCGAGTTGGGTGTTCGTCGTCGGCGCGATGATATCAACCCCGCTTCCCAGAACCGCCAGCGTCTCGCCCCCGGCGCGAAGCGCGGCCGCGTGAACCACGGCGTCAATTCCCAGCGCCAAGCCGGAAACCACGGTTACACCGGCGCACGCGAGCGCGGCAGCAAAATCTTCGGCTGCACGGCGACCGTAGGGAGTGGGAGCGCGAGTTCCTACGATTGCGATCATCGGTGCTTGGATGTTCAGCGTCCCTCGCACATACAGCGCCGGCGGCGGGTCGTGAATTTCCCGGAGAAGGGGCGGATAGCGGGGATCGTGGATGGGAATCGCCTGCGCGTTTGCTTTGCGGAGGCGCGCGAGCTCTTCGTCTGGGTTCACAGCGCTTCTCTTTGTAATGAGTTTTTCTGCCGCCTCGGGAGGAACCCCTGCCCTAACGATGGCCGCACGGCTTG
>ERZ1292645.486-Hain-H14-02um-R2-486-length-14369-cov-8_pt1 | contig 14369 bp, 20 predicted proteins | sample MGYA00564401_ERZ1292645 | MGnify/ENA primary metagenome ERZ1292645 (study PRJEB36523, sample SAMEA6512644) | groundwater metagenome | collected 2019-01-09 | study: AquaDiva: Metagenomics assemblies of 32 groundwater samples | reverse complement strand
GTTATCCAAACCCCTAAACGAGTTTTTTGAGCCATCTATTGGGACTAGAATATTTTTTATTGCCAATTTGACAAGTGTTTGGAAATTTTAGATTTAAGTTCTAAACAAGATTATCACGTCTAGTAATAATAATCATATAGATAAAACATTAACAATAACTCACATTATGATTTGGGAGCTTGCAGTTATTGCAACAGCATTATTGATAATAGGACTGACTGGGCAGGGGTTTGAAATGCGGAAAATGAGGCATACTGAACCTACCACACAAAAGGTTTTCCTCAGCAAACGAAGTATTAAATGGTATGTCATAATTGGTGTTGCAATAATACTTTGGACTATTTCTGAAAGGTTTTCTTAAATATTTTAGCTAACATAGATTATCTAATTTGACTACGTTTTTCTCGCAGAGGTCGATAATCGGTTTTTGATGTTAGTTATTCAAAAATTCTCTACTCTAAGAATCAGAACTGAGAATTAGCAATCAAGTAATATGTGATCAAATGCAAATTTTTTCATGGTTAATTATCAAGCCTTGAAATCTTGTCTAGAAAAAAATGGCGAAGTCATGATACGCACTGATACTGGAGAAAAAATAGAGTTACACAAACACAATGTCAAGTTTGATGACTCTACAAAAGAGATAATCGTTGATGCCTCTAGCGAAACTTATTGGATTGACTCAGACAAAGTAGCCTATTATTGGATCCATAAAGAAGGATTCGAAAGCAAGTAGTGGTTGCTGTTTGCCTTTCTCTAGCATGTCCTAATTTTTGGGCCCTTAAGTGTAATTCTAATACTATGTAATCATTTCTGATAATGAACTTTCCATATTAAATAGATAATTTCTCATGACGATATTGATGAGTTCTCCCCGCAGTTCCAGAACAGTAATGGGTCTTAGCATTGCTGCAATAGCAATTGCGTTATCAGCGATTTTTGTTGCAACTTATCCTCAAAGTATCGAAGATGAAATGGAGATTGAAGAGTCAGAATATACCCCACAAACAAGAGACATCTATCTCTTCACCATGGTAGATGAACATATTGGCGAGGAAGAGTTAGCGATTCCTCCTGATCAGTTCTCACATGATTCGATTGTTGCAAACGAAGGCGATACTATCAAAATTCATTTCTACAATCTAGAACCAGTCGAATCCCAAGAACACCACACCTTTACAATTAACGATCCTTCTTACAAAATCCACAAAGATATCAATGCTGGAGAAAGTGCACTTATTGAATTCAAAGCAACACAAAGCGGAATTTTTGATTATATTTGCACTTACCATCAGCCAACTATGCGTGGGCAGTTAGTAGTTTTGGAAGAATAAATACTCCGTTGCCTTATATTTCTTATTTTTTTACATAAATGAACTGTCAATTTTCTTAATTGATTTTCAAATTTGATATTATACACCTCTATTATTATAGAAAATAAATGAACTAGTTTTGATCATCTTTGCTATTCAAATTAAAAAAAGATGCAAGAAAAATTTCCGTAAAAGATATCATGAATGATGATGTTATCACAATTGAAGCATCAACACCTGCTAATGAAGCTGCCAAAATTATGGAACAAAAAAGAATTGGAGCTATAGTTATAGCAGAAAACGATACGCCTATAGGAATAGTAACAGACAGGGATTTTGCAATCAAGATTGTGGCTCATGCATATCCATTTCATACTCCAGTAAAACAGATCATGTCATCACCGCTTGTTGCAATAAGTTCAGACGAATCTGTTTGGGCAATAGCAGATCTGATGTACACCAGAGGAATACGCAAACTTCCTGTAATTGATGATGACAAGGTAGTTGGAATTGTAACTGCTACTGATTTAGTGACCCAATTTGCTGTTTGTACAGAAGATGATGTTAGAAAAATGTATTATCATTCAATTGCAAGATTGTATGAACCATGTAGGCCTTATGCCTAACATTATTTGCAAAATTCTAGAGATTGATTGAATTTATCGCTATCGTCTTTGCTTAATTTGTTGTATTCGCTGCTTGTTTTAAAACTCTCTAGTTCCTGACAGGTCATTTCGTTCCATAGCTTTTTGATATTTTCTGTTTCAGAAATCATTTGTGACAAAATAGATAACATACTAATACTAAAAATTAAGCCAACTACAACTACCAGAATAAGTGTTGGGTCTTTTAGGATTGTTTTCAATTTAATCCAACAAAACAGTTTCATTCATGTCTGTTTTTGCTACATGTGAACCTAAAACCTTCATAACAAAGTCCCAAGGTGTGATGATTTTGTCTTCGCTTATTGAGCACGGTAAATTCTTTACAAGCAACTCTTCTGCTGCTTTGCTAATTGAAATTGTATGTGGAAAATTTGCTACATTTGATTTTGGCAATACATCAATGTCTACATCAAGTGCGTTTGGTTTTCCGGTTTCCCATGAAAATAGATACCCCAGAAGAGATCTGTCGTCAACAATTGTGACCTGGCCCTTTTCCTTTATTGCAATTTTTCTAATATCTTCCTCAAACATTATTCGTAGGGTGTTTTCGATGCTGATTTTATGATTAATGTAAATCAGATCCGAGGCAATGGTATTTGCAGGTCGTTCTACTCCCATTTTGACAATAAATGGCAAAAAATCTCGTGTCGATATTGTGCCTGCAAGCAACTCATTTTTCATTACAGGACTAAACCCAAATTTTGTATCTCTAAAAATTTCAAGTACAGCTCGCAGTGTAAAAGTTGCTCTGACCTCTCGCACTATACTTACCATTACATCTTTGGCCGTAGCGGCAAGACATTGCGGATATCCATTTTCAACTACTTTTTTTAGAATATGTGTTGGACTGATTCTGCCAATAGGGTTGTTATTTTCCATTACCACTATGCCACTTGTGTATAACTCTCTTAGCGGAATCAAAAATAACGCAATGTTTCTGATTGGTGTGTCAGGTGCAACATACACAGTTCCCCTGCTAAAAATATGAGGAAACACGTCCTGTATTGTCAGATCAAGTATTTCTTCAGCATCGAGATGTTCCATTTTATAATACCATTTTCTGTTCAGCGTCTAGCGCATTTAATTCCTGTCATAATTACTGGAATTGGTATTGATCATTAAATTCTGAAGGATGGGATGTAGAATTGACCTAAGGATTTCAGATTTTATGAATTCAAACCAATAATGACGATCTATTTATTGAGAATCCTTGTATCACTACCGTTATGAAAACAGAGTTCAATGACCCGCTATCCTATTACAAGCACCTGACTCTGTTTTGGACAGATTTGATGTATCTTATGGCAAACAAGCCAGCCTCGCTCTTATCAGCAGGACCTATGCGAAATTTTGCAACCAATATCAAAAAAATCTCATCTGAGATAATTGAGGCAAATGATGACCTAGTCGAGTTTAACACAAGATTTTTAGATTATTACAAGCAATTATCAGATACTTGGAGTGAAGCACAAAAAAAGGTTAATGAAAAGATACCTGCCATTCCAAATGATACAGAACGGCTAGAGGCCTACAAGCGAGTCTGGATTGATATTTTTGAAACTGATTTTACCGAACTGTTTGATTCTGGAAAATTTGGTGAAAACTATGGAAAGCTAGTAGCAAGTGAACTTGAGCTAACAAAGCACTGGAACAACATAATGAGTGTGTTATTACAGAGTGCAAACCTTCCAAATCGTGATGAAATTGATGATGTGTATAAACAGCTTCATGATCTTAGAAGAAAGGTTGCAAAGCTAGAATCAGATTTACAGCAAAAAGGCGAACAAAATGGAAAATGAGTTAAAGATTGACCCAAGGCTTGTCGAAGAATTTCTGAATTTTTCTAAAAATATTGCAGAGGCGCCAAAGCTTGTTGCCGCACCTGATGAAATAATACTTGAAACTACACCACATGATGTTGCATACACTGAAGACAAGGTAAGACTACTTCACTACAAGCCATTAACTAGCACACAAAACAAAATTCCACTAGTCATTGCATATGCAATCATCAACAGACATCACATTTTAGATATTCATCCAAAAAAAAGTTGGGTGAGAAATCTTTTGGAGCAAGGAATCGATGTATACATGATAGACTGGGGCTCGCCAACAAACATTGACAAGTATCTTGACATGGATGACTATGTCAATGTGTATTTGGATCATTGTGTTGACTTTGTAAAACATGAATCTGGAACAGATAATGTCTCATTGCAAGGATACTGTACAGGCGGGACACTAGCAGCAATTTATGCAGCGCTTCACCCAAAAAATGTAAAGAATCTTGTTGCAACAGCTCCTGTAATTGATGGATGGAAAGATACAACGGTTGTTAGCAATATTGCCAAGCATGTTGATGTCGAAAAGATGGTCAAAACCATAGGAAATATGCCTCCTGAGTTCATGTACTATTGCTTTTCTATTCTAAAGCCATTTGAGCAGGGATTAGAAAAATACATCAATTTTTTTAGAAATATTCACGATGAAAACTATGTTGACAACTTTTTACGTGTTGAAAAATGGCTTGGTGACACCCCACCTATTCCTGGAGAACTCTTCAAACAGTGGATAAAAGACATCTACCAAGACAATCTTTTGATTCAAAACAAGATGTATGTTGGAGGAAAGCAGATTTCGCTAAAAAACATCACAATGCCACTTTTTACCCAAGTTGCAGTTGGCGACCACCTTGTATCGCCTGAGTGTAGCATGCCACTGCATTATGCGGTTGGAAGCGAAGATAAAACTTTGAGAATGTATCCAACTGGCCATGTTGGAATGATTGCAAGCTCATTTTCTCAGAAAAAAGTACTTCCTGAGCTTAGTCAGTGGTTAAAAGAAAGGTCTTAAAATAAAAAATAAAAAAATTTGATTAATCTACCTAACTAGTTGTTTTTCTGGTTGAAGGTAGATATCCAAGATTGTACTATGTTCTTGTTTAGGTCTGCAAATGATTTTGAGTTGTCATTGAATGTTTTGATGTTTTGGTGTGTTGCATCAATTGCTGCAATGATTACTTGGTTTTGTATTGTAAATGCCTTGATTGTTTCCTCGGTTATATCATGAACTACCTTTAGTGTTGCTTCTGGTACGTTTGTGTTTAATCCTGCCTTGTTTGCAAACTCTTTTTGTAGTGCGATTACAGAATCGATTACGTTCTCACATGCATGCAAGTACTCTTGCTGTACGTTTGTTATTGATTGATGATATCTTGGTACTGCTTGTTCAATATTTTCAAAGTATTTGTCGACGTTTTGCTTGTATAGGGAGAAAATATCTCTTGGGTGTTCTCTTGGTTGCTGTTCTTTACTCATTTTTCCACCTCCTTTTTGGTTTTTAATTTCTTCTCAAGTGGAAGAATTATGACCTGGACTAGAGCCCCTTCCTTTATTCCAAGGGCATCACGTTCGGCTTCTGGAATTGAAATCCTGCCGTTACTTCCAACGGTTGTTTTGTATGCACCCCATGAAAGGAATTTTGGCATGGCCTGTCCTAGATTAAGAAGATTTTCCATTCCTTTTTCCTGCATAGACTTGAAGCCTTCAAGCATGCTGGATTGTGTCTCGGTTGTTTTTTTGCTCATTTCCTTTAATGCTTCAAGTGGATCAAAGTTTTGACTAGGCTGATTTGTCATCATGGAGCCAAAGGCCTTCATGAATTCTGCTTGTGCCTTGCCACCTTTTTGTATCCATTCTCTAAACATCTCAGAGGGATCATATTGGTATGTATTACCAGTCATAGGTAATGGTAGGATACTACTGGTATATAAAGACGGCGATCTTACTATTTAAGAAAATCGTGTACGACCTTGAAAAATTCAGTTGGCGCATCAACATATGGGGTATGGCCTGAATTGGGCATCTTGTAAAATCTACAGTCACGAATTGAGGAAACAAAGCTTTGGGCATTATTAATTGGAATTACGGGATCTTTTTCTCCCCAAATAACAAGAGTAGGCGAAGTTATTCTAGGAAGTTTGTTTGTAATTTCTGCATTTTTTAATCCAAGAAGTGTAGACATAAAAGACATCTTTGCGTTTGGTAGCTGCATTCTTTTTACAAATCCATCTATGATTTTTTGATCAACTTTTTTGCCTCCTGTCATCATCTCAAAGGCGTTTTTTGCAGCTTCGACATTTGGGTAAAGGGCGGCCATAACATATGCTTCTAATGCAGGAGTGGTATTTTTCATAACGCCAGAAGGCGATATAAGAACAAGTTTTTTGACTGTGTTTTTTTCATTTGATGCAACTTCTGCTGCAATCTGGCCTCCAAATGAGGAGCCAATAAGATTTGTTGTTTTTAAACCAAGGGTAGATAAAAAGTCCTTTAAAAACTCTGCAAAAAATTCCATAGTATAATCTACCATTGGCTTGTCACTATAACCAAAGCCGATCAGATCTGGAACTATCACACGATAATGTTTTTCAAACATTGGCATAACATACTCCCACCTTTCTGCGGATGCGCCAAGTCCATGAATTAGAATAATGGATTCCGTAGAAACGCCAGATTCTAAATATCGGATTTTATTTCCATCGACATTAACGAATTTTTCTTGCATCTATTTGTTCGTCGGTGCATTTGTCGCATAGATAAATTTTCTCTTACCTAAAATCACATCTTCTTGCCTACAATTATTAATAACAAACCGATCGGATCTATTTTCAGGATTCCCAAGATCGGGTCTGATAAATACTAGAATTAAAAAATTGGCACTTTATATGGATCAAGCGATTCTATGAAGGATTTGATGGGTGGTTATACTCGAATTATGCCGTGTTGAACAAGATACTTGATGGCATTTACAAAATCATCTTCGGTTATCTTGCCACTTGACCACCACTCAGCATTATTTCGCACCCATTCTGGGATACTGTCTTCTGATGATTCTTGAGAAGATGGTAGATTACGAATTATGATGATTTTTTGTTTTATCATAAATTCAATACCTGCGATAAACGTCTTATCATCGATCTGCTCAGATGACCACCAACTTGCAGATTCTTTTATCCATGATGGGATTTGTACTGGTTGAGGAACCTGTAACACTTGATATATTGTCTTTCCTTGGAATTGTGAGTCAAACCACTTTTTGAATTCAGAGTCTGTTTTGTATCTTGTAATGTAATATTGCGGAGCTTTGTCTGGATCAGGAAAGTCTTGAATGTGTGTGGTTGGATAACCAACTATATCTTTAATTGATACCCCTGGAAATGTTTTATCAAACCATGCCTTGTACGCCGGTTCATTGTTATATCTTTCAAAGTAATAGTTAGGAGAATTATTCGGATCTGGAAACCCAGGGATCATTGTCTTTTCATTGTAAAACGGAATAAGCTTGTTTTGTTCATCTATTTTTTTGTCTTCAGTAATTTGTTTTGGTGGAGTTTGTATAGTCACACTTGAAGTTTTTTTGAACTGAAATGTAGTTTCAGACCATTCACCGTAAAAAATTCTCAAAGTGTACGAGCCTTCTTGGCTCCATTTTGGACCATCCGCAAGATATGTTTTTGAAAAAGTGCCATCACTGTTTGGTAAAAATTGATCTGCTGCAATAAGATCAGAATCAGATGGATTGATTATCTGTACTATAACAAATTGTCCATCACTTGTTGGAGTTATTGTGCCTGTTAGATTTATGGACTCGCCAGACGAATAGACAGACTTGTCTGTGCTAAATGTAACGGTAGCACCAAAAACAGAAGATGGTGCAAATCCAACACATACTAGTGTGATTATTACCGGAATTAGTTTCAATCCGTAGTTACTCTAAAAACACTTACAAATTAATCATTTGCAAACAATGTAAAAATGACAAAATTACGTTTAGCTTTTCGTAGTTGGGATCAAAGATCTTTTTAGGAACGAATTAAACATCATAGTACAATTGTTGATCAAAATGTCAACCGAAATTATCGCTTGGCCATTATTAGAATAATTGTTGATTAGGAGTGAAAGCTGATTGTCATACAAAATAGTCAAGCATGTGGAAACTTTGATATCGCATGGAAAAGGCGACATTGGTAGGCTTGCTTACATTTTAGAAAAGCTAAAACAAAACAAAACCCTCTATGTCACTGATCAAAAGTATCTAGATAAACTGCTAAAAGCATATCCAATATTTGAAAGAGAAGAGTCAAGCATTCTAAAAGAAACTTTTAGAACAGCTCAGGTAAACCAAGAGCTTAAAACTGAGCTCAAGTTTGCATATGAAGAAATTGAAAGGCTTGATGCTCAGGTAAATCAGTTAAAAAAAGAAAAAGTTACAATGATTCAACAACCATCAGGCCAGATTCTAATTGATAATAGTCTAGAAACACATGAAGGACAAGAAGCTCCTTCAACATCAACAACGTCAGAGGCAATGATAGTAGAATCAAACCTTTCTGAAGCTGATGTTATAATATATGCAAAACAGTCAGTCACTGCAAGATCAAAGGGTGGCTTGTTTAAAAAAGAAAAGATACAAGAAACGCCACTTGCTTGGGAAAAATTTCTTTATCCTTACTATGATATTGAAATGGAAATCACGCTTGGAGAGATTGAAAAAACAAAATCAAAAAATGATTCTATAACAAAAACCATAAGATGTAGAGCTACAGTAGATGGAAGGACAGGTGCTATAGTTGATGTTACAAAAGATGGAATTTCCTACAAGTATTCGTTTCTAAATGAGCTTTCAATTGAAGAGATCTCTCTGTTATATTATGTAAATCCAGTTCAAAGTTTTACATTAAAAGAAATATCTGGGCTAGGACTAGGGGTTGAAAATTCAATCCAAGTTTTAGAAAAGCTCACAGAAAAAGGATATCTTAAACGAAAAGGTGGAACAGGAAAATATCAAATAGCAGAAGAACCTCAGATTCCAAACCCGTCGAAGCTAAAATGTGTCATGGAAGAGCATGGCATTACACAGGAAACAACAAGTGAGCGAAGAATAAAGCCAAGCATAACAGCTGCTTCACTCCCGCTACATCTTGGGAAATATTGGGCAAGATGTCACGTACCTGCATCGGTACTGGTATACTATCCGTTTTATGGAATTACCTATGATAGAAAAGACTACTATAGAATAGAAGTAATAGACGGCGTGACAGGAAAAAGACAGGATTACTTGGAACGTATAGTCACAGTTAGGCCACAAAATAAAATTGAAGGTACACAAAAAATTGAAACTGCCCCACAAAAAGTTGAAGATACTCAACCGCAGCCTCAGGCAAAAAAGGCAAAACAAGGCTTTAAAATGCCAAAATTTGGAAAATCAGCAGTTGATGAGCCTACAACTAAAGTTGAAAAAACCAAGCGCGGTTGGAAAATACCAAAATTTAGAAAGCCAAAATCAAAGGATTAACCAAAAATTTTAACGATTTATTCAGCAAGCCTCTCGCATCGTGGGCACTTTAATCCATTTGTCTTGTAACCACATTTTTTGCAATGATTGCTAAATGATAATGGTTCGTGTGGAGATGATTTTGTGGTTTTGAAAATCAATACTATTGCGATTAAAACACCAATTGCTATTGCAGCCCAGATAAAAATTGTCATCTAGTATACACTACGCCATTATCACATTTAACATTTCAATTAATTTGTAGAATTAAGAATGAAAATTTGTTAGATTTGCGTTTGTCTATGGTTTCTTTCTTTTTCTTCTTATTGCCCTTTGATCAGCTTTTCTTAGATGCTTTCCTTTTTTTCGTAGTACCATGTTAAAAAATCAAAATCATCACTAGTTAACTCTTGTGATTTACTAGTATAGCGCACTACTGGACAGGGACTGTCATCACAAGATTTGGAGCAAGTGGCAACGTATCTTTAAGTGAGTTCCAAACATATGTTTCTACTTTATACTCTCCTGCAGAATCTGGCATCCAAGATTGAGAAACTTGAAGTGTTTGATTTGCTGAGAGTTCGCCTTGAATCCAAGAGATTTCCATTGTAATGTCTTCTTGATTTTTGATCTGAATTATGTAGACAAATGACTGCTCAAAGTTTTGATTGTTATGAACAGTTCCAACAATTTGAAATGAGCTTTCTGCCCGTATTTCTTGTACTGGGTTTCCTGAACGATCTGCTAAATAAACATCAGATAGTTTTGCTCTTTCTAAAAGCGGAATAGATGATTCTAGTTTTGATTCTGAGGTAATATCAAGTGTGTCTTGAATGTTGTATGGCAAAGGCAGCGTAGTGTCTTTATATTTTGCATAAATTGAATCCCCTGTAACTGCAAATAGTCGTTGTCCACTAGATTCCTGGCTTGATGAAAACGAAAATGTCCCTTCGAATATTCCCGAAGTATCACTTGTTTCAATTGCATTAACTTGAATTCCTGCAGAATCTGAACCTGAGCTAACCTCAACAACTAAAGTATCTACTAGTTCTGGATTGAGGTTCATGTCTTGATCTATTACTCGTACTGTTGCAGTGCTGTCAATAAAATAGTGGTCACTATCAAATTCAATTTTACCTTCATTCCAGCTTATCTCGGCAGACTTTGTCAACACCACACCATCTGCAAATTCAAATGATAGCGTAATCTTGTCGTCTCGCTCAACTTCCAAAAAGCCATCGTTTGGTCCACTGCCTGAGGTTCTGGGGTTTGTGTCTTTTTTACTGTCACCGTTGACATCATGTAAGAATCCTGTAAGTGTTATTTCGCCCCTAAAGATTCCGCTATCTGGCTCTGTTTCAGTTAATGTGTATGGCTCAATGGAACGCTCCCCAGTTGAAATTTTGATGAATCGCCCTTCGTGGTTTCCTATTGTGTCAATTCCATTTGTATTTTCGTTCCAACTTGGCGCAATTATTGTAATTCTCACCTTGTCAGTCCAAGTATAGATGTCTTTATCAAAAATTATTGGTGCATAAGGATTGTCATAATCTGGTATTGGCTCTTGTGCAAATGCCGGAAAAAACAGTAGGAAAAGTAAGAAAGGGATCAACAACTATTTGCCATCGTTTGCTTTATTTATAAAAATGGGCCAGATTTTATTCGTATGACCAAGTTGTTGTAAAATCCAATGGTATTCTTGGCAAAAGAAAGTTATTTTTATCCATAATTTTGAGTTATGGTTGTATCTAAAATGACAAAGTGGGCAGACTATCTGATTTCAGCTGTAAGATACAACGGCAATCACAAAATTGTAAAGATAATACAGCATGAAGACAAAGATGGCACTGTTGGAGAAGGAATCGAAGTTGAACGCGCAGCAGTTGCATCAAACATAAAAAGTGGCAAAACATACATGACTATCTATTCAGGGCCAAAAAACACATGGAGAATGGACAAAAAGGTAAACGCATTCAGAGTAGAGGGAGAATATTGTATCAGAGTTGACAATAACAAGGTGGATATTGACAACCTCGGCGAAGTTGTAGAATTTTAAAAAATGGTTGTGTTATTGTGTTTATCGCAGTTGCCTGACTTTACTGACTATTTTGTTGTGATCAAAATTTGGTGCCGTAGTAACATATAACAAATGGTTTTTGCCTGCAGGCATAGTTATACGCTTGACCTTATCGTATTCAGCAACAACGTATTTACATTGACCAAGCTTACGTGAGAGTTCTTTTCTTGTTTTCCATGCTCTAGCTGCAGCAGCAAGCGATTTCTTACTTTCATTTTTTGAGATTTTACTTTTTACTCTTTTTGGATGTACAGTGTAGACTAGTTTTCCGTTTTTGTCACAAATAGTCACAAATCGTACCGATTTGCTTGTTTTCAGTATTTTTTCGCCTATTTTTCGAACTTCCATATAAGATTAAGAATTTCATAAGTGATAAATGTTTCTTGTCGAATTGAATTAATATTTACAATTAGAATCAGGTTAATTCTGTGTGCTCTATGAAATTAAAAACACAACAAATAGTTAGTTTTGTTTTATCAATCTGAAAGCATTTTCAATAATCTCGTCGCTAGGCACATTTGTTTCTGTACTTATAAGCAAAAGATGCTTTTCATCAATAGGCAAAGTAAACTGTTTTACCTTCTCATATTCTGTAATTGAATATTTTGGTTTTCCAATTCTATGAACAAGATGTGTTCTTGTGTCCCATCTTTGTCCTGCATAAAATAACGACATTTGTACTTCATCTGGTGAAAGAAAACTTTCGATGTTTGAACGAAATCCGCCTGCTATTTTCTCACCATAATTACTCAACACTACTACAAAACGTATGTTGTTGTCTATTTTCATTAAATCATTGCAGAGTTTTGTATAATCCAAAAATATCGCCTATTTGTTTTCAGTGATAAATTTTCTATAAAAAGGTGATTATTTGTTTTGTGCTAGAGCGGGCTGTTATTTAAAAAAGATTTGAATCTATTTTCAATAATTTTGAATACACAATAAATACTAGAATAATCAAAACAAATAACATGACAAAAACTATCAAATGTTCTGATGTTGGTGTTGACTGTGATTGGTCAGCTTCAGCAAATACAGAAGAAGAATTAATGAAAAAAGTTCAAGTACATGCAAAAGAGCATGGATTCAATAATATACCGCCGGAACTTCTTACAAAAGTAAAGGCAAGTATCAAAGAAAAATAAGTGCTTTTTACTTTTTTCGTGTAAAGCAATCTACCAGATGATCATTTACAACACCTACAGACTGTAAAAAAGCATAGCATATCGTAGAGCCAACAAAGCTGAATCCACGGTTTTTTAGATCTTTGCTTAATTTGTCTGATAATGGTGTGGAAGGTGGGATGCTTGCTAAATTTTTGTAGTTGTTAATTATGGGTTTGTAATCTACAAAGCCCCACAAGTATTTGTCAAATGAGCCAAATTCCTTTTGAATCTCAAGAAACCTTTTTGCGTTATTTATTGCAGATTTTATCTTGAGTTTGTTTCTGATTATACCTGCGTTCTTTAGTAATTGTGAAATATTTTTTGTACCATAGTTTGAAACTTTATGTGGAATAAAATTATCAAATGCTTTGCGGTAGTTTTCTCTTCGTTTTAGTATAGTCAGCCACGTAAGACCGGCTTGTGCGCCTTCAAGTATTAACATCTCAAAGAGTTTTCTGTCATCATGTACTGGAATTCCCCATTCTTTGTCATGATACTTTATCATCAGCTCATCTTTTGCCCATCCGCATCTATTCATCAAAACACAATTTGCATTAGCTATTTACAAATTTTTGAATCTAATGTAATTCATGAATTATATATAATTCGAAAAAGGTTATAATGCCGAATTTTGTCCCTTTTATGAACATGGCAGCATCAAAAGACCTGTTTTTACCTATAATTTTGATTCTGTTTGCAGTTTCTATTTTTACTTACCAAGATGTATTTGGTGCACCTCAGCTTTCATCATGTCCAAGCTGTGTAATTATTCCTCCTGATGAAATTGAGTTTTACAAGAAAAATGTCCCATTATCTATATGGACAGATAATCTTCTATATGATCACGATTCAATTATAACGGTAAATGGATATTCTAAATTAACTAACAGAGAACAACCAATAACAATCACAGTTTTTGATCCGCTTGGCGGTGTTATTGAGGCACAACAGGTCATAGCTGATGCATCTGGTGACTTTAAAATAAGATTTAACACAAATGGAGATCTTTGGTCTTCTGATGGAGAATACATAATAAAGGCACAAATTAGCCAAGACATTCTTTTTAAAACAAAAATTGAGATTGTGCCAGAATTGGGCGGAGTTCCTCAATGCTCAACTTCTGAATTAACAACTCCATCTGATACTGGCGCAACTTTTTGTATTCCGTTTACAAGAACAGGTAAAATAACTTCAGTGGAAAGTTTTCTTGACACAAAATCAAAATCGTTGGTTATTACACTAAGAGGAGCTACAAATTATGATCCTCTTGTCATTGACTTGCCACGTTACATCCTTGATTCAAAATCTGGCACCAGTGATTCAAGTTTTGTTGTTCTAGTAGATGGAGATCAAATTGAATATGAGGAATTGGTTTCAACAGAAGGCAATAGAAAAATCTCAATAGCTGCTCCACCCAGTCTAGAATCACAAATTGAAATAATTGGCACTCAAGTCATACCAGAGTTTGGCCCCATTGCTATTCTAGTGTTAGTTTCTGCCATAGCTGCAGTTTTAATATTAAACAATAAGAGAATAGTGCAGATTCGTAGTTTCTAAACGAGAAACTTTTCTAAATCTGTATCCTATATTTTTTCATACAAAAATAATTTGTTTTAATTCAATGATTCATCAAACTTGTTTTGAAAAGTTTTCCTAATTTATTAAACAAAAAAATAGATATTTGTAGAAATTATGCAAAATTTTTTAATTTTCCAGAATATTGCTTAAATATTATTTAACCGTAATAGTTCTATGAACGTTGGAGGTTTGCAGCTCTGGCAACAGCATATGTTTTGATCAACTGCGAGCTTGG
>ERZ1292645.484-Hain-H14-02um-R2-484-length-14487-cov-6_pt1 | contig 14487 bp, 16 predicted proteins | sample MGYA00564401_ERZ1292645 | MGnify/ENA primary metagenome ERZ1292645 (study PRJEB36523, sample SAMEA6512644) | groundwater metagenome | collected 2019-01-09 | study: AquaDiva: Metagenomics assemblies of 32 groundwater samples | reverse complement strand
TCGAACTCTCAACCCCCTCCATGCCATGGAGGTACGCTACCATTGCGCCACCGGCCCGATTCTGAACTAGATAATTATACACCATTTTTACCAAGCGGGAAATTGTTATTGTAAGTAACCAAGTGGGTTGATGAGGCCACCACCACGCTCCATTTCAAAATGAACGTGAGGACCAGTAGTTCTTCCTGTCATACCAATCCAACCAATAGTCGTCTGCCCACCAATAACCCGTTGACCGAGAGAAACATTTACACCGCTCATATGTGCATAGTGTGATCTCGTACCATCCCCCGTACTGATCCAGACATTAGTTCCGTATCCTCCATCCCAACTACCAACATTGATACTGACAACAGTACCGTTATGTGAGGCAACAATTGGTGTCCCATAAGGAGCTACAATATCAAGCCCTCTATGAAACCAACTGTACGACTGGCTAATTTCACCACGAACCGGGAAGGTATATCCTCCAGCAGAAACCTGTGCTGGATTCTGAGCTAGGTAAACCGTACGCTTGATATATGGCTGTTCAGAAGGCTTTATACCATCAGGAATTACCAAGAGCTGGCCTTCAACGAGAGCAAAAGACTCCCCATTGCCGGCAAATTCATTAAAAGGAAAATCGGCAATTTTCTGGGCTTCAGTATCATATTTTTTCGCAATCGAATGAATGGACTCATCAGCCAAGACTTTATGTAAGACACCTGTTACCGGTAAAATTTTGAGCTCATCTCCGATACTCAAACTGTCCTCTGTGAGATCATTTGCCCATTTAACGGTATTTTCAGAGATACCAAACTTCTTGGCAATGGTTGAGATCGTGTCACCTTTTTCAACAGTATAGGTAATAACCTTGTCTCGAGGCTTCTCAGAAATCTCTGTCTCAAAAATTTCTTCTCCGACAAAGATTGACTCTTCTTGCTCTGCTGAAGCAGTAAGATCGAGCGTTGTTGGCTTGGAAAAAATAGGATACGTGTCAGCAAGAAAAGGCGCAATCATCACACCGATACCCAAAACAGCCATAGTTGTGAGATGCAAGAACGGACGATTGTACTTTCCTCGTTTCATGATAAAAACCTTCACTAAGCGATTTTTATTCTTCTCAAATGAAACAGAAAAGGCAACCGTCTTTTTTCGTGAGTAATAGAACAGAAAGCTCACGAACTCGGTAACCTCTCGGGTAACATAACTTACTCCTGGGATATGAGGCATACGTAGGCGTTTTTTCATCCTTCTATTATACCATTCATTGTCAAAATGAGGCGATTCTTTACCTTGTAAGAAAGCAGCGCATCTTTGTACGAATCCTTTTGGTTTATGAGCTAGCTACATTTTAGATGCTTTGCCGAGGTTTGCAAGGAATTCATCGTTGTCTTTTGTTTTGCCAAGTTGCTCAACAAACATACTGGTACGCTCATCCTGTCCAAGCATATCCATCATACGACGAACGGTAGTAATTAACTTTAATTTTTCTGGTTCAATAATCCGCTCTTCACCACGAGTACCTGATCGTTCAATACTAATCGCTGGATAGATACGGCGCTCAGCAAGAGCACGAACAAGATGTAACTCCATGTTCCCTGTTCCTTTGAACTCTTCATAAATCAGATCATCCATACGTGAACCTGTCTCAACAAGAGCGGTACCAATAATCGTCAAACTCCCACCTTCTTGGCAATTACGTGCTGCACCAAAGAATCGTTTTGCTGGATGCAGCGCCGCAGGATCAAATCCTCCAGAGAGTGTACGACCACTCGGTTCAACAGAGAGGTTGTAGGCACGAGCAAGTCTGGTAATAGAATCAAGCAGAATGACAACGTCTTTCCCGAGTTCAACCTGGCGTTTTGCGCGCTCAAGAGCGATCTCAGCAACTCTTGTTTGGTTACCTGGTGGTTCATCAAAATTCGAGGCTACAACCTCACCCTTCACGGACATACTGATATCAGTTACTTCCTCAGGTCGTTCTCCAATAAGTGCAGCCATCAAATGAACTTCTGGGAAATTTGCGGAAATACCAGCAGCGATTTCTTTCAGCATAGTAGTCTTTCCAGCTTTTGGTGGAGAGACAATCATTCCTCGCTGGCCAAAACCAATTGGTGCAATCAGATCAATTACCCTGGTTGATAACGGCGTTTGGTCAGTAGCAAGGAGCACTTGCTTGTTTGGATAAATAGGCGTTAAGTCGTCAAAGTAAGGCCGTTTGAGAGATTCTTCTGCCGCTGCATCATTGACCTTTTCAACTTTGAGCAAACCAAAATAACGCTCGGTATCTTTTGGAGGACGAGCAACTCCTTCAACGAGATCACCTGGTCTGAGCATAAATCGACGGATTTGTGATTGAGAAATGTAGATATCGCGATTGGAAGGAATGAATTTCGGACGAAGGAAGCCATGGCCTTCTGGCTGAACATCAAGGAATCCTTTGACTGTCTCTGTTGAGGTTACTTGTACTTGTGATTGATACGATGGAGCGTGAGCTGGAGCTGTTTCTTCAGCACGATCTTGATTCCCTCCCCCAATATGAATACGTTGTGGTCGAGGTGCTGAAACAGTTACTGGCTCTTGACCTGAACTCTTGTCCTGAGTTTTATCGAAGGATGCTGACGTGTCTTTTGCTTCTTTTGCCACAGCAGGAGCAGCTGATGTAACAGCTTGAGTAGGAGAACCGACAAGATCGTCAATCGTAGGCTGCGATGATGTTTTTTTATAGACCATAGATGATTTTTCCGAAGGGAAACACAGAAGAATACCTGCGTGTGTATCTAGTAGGTATGATTACACCATACTCTGCCGAATTTGTCAAGGCTTAAAAAAGCGGTTCGATGACAAGTGGTGCATCCAAAAATGACTGACCAGTCAAGAGATATGTCGTGATATTAATGATAAGGAAAGAACAAAGTGCAATAATAAGCCCAACAATTGCGGCTGTCAAAGTAGCTCTTGCCTGATCAATCTTGCCTTTGTCTCCCCCTGAAGTGATCCATTTGATCCCGCCAATAATGATAAAAATGATTGCGGTAATGATCGCGATAACAAAAAGTAAAATAATAACATTGCCGACAATATTACTTCCACCTTCATTGTCAATTCGGAGATTACAGAGTGATGAGAACCTTCCTTCAGGACAAATATCGTCAGCAGCAAAAGCACGTTGTGGAAGCGCAAAGAAAGCAATAGCCAAAGATAACAGAACGCTTAATAAACGGTTTTGCATACTTATTTCATCATACGCAGGGAATCAAATACTTGTCAAGGGAGACATCTCCCTGGTAGTGGGTCAATTAGTGGGTCAATTTGAATTGATTGCTTGAGCGCTCATGAAATGGTATAATGCCAGGCATGGCAGACGAAAGAGAACTATTGCAACAAAATTGGCATCAGGCATCAAACGAAGCTATCTATTGGAACAAGATGACTAATGACAAAAATACTGAAATTACAAAACAGCTTCTAGGAGTTGCTGCATTACTTATCCCTTTAAGTGGCTCTGTCGTGATAACTTCTGTACCTCTAACTGATTTTGTGAAGACAGTATTGGGTGGTTCATTATTCTTTCTTTTTGGCTCAATCATATTTGGATTTATTGATATAAGTAAAGCCGCAGGATTTTTTAGAGAATACATTATTTATAATTCAAAACGAGCGACTATTTATCATAATCACCTTAGCCTTGATAGCACTCTCGATAAAGCAGAGGAAGAAATCAGGAAATTGTCGCAACCAAGATCTCGCTCTGAAGGAATTGCATCGGAATTCCAGATTGGCACAATCTCTGTAGGAATAGTATTGCTAATTATCGCCATAACTACACTTTTGATACTTAAATAGCATTAACTAAGCCTACAATATCCTCTATAGCCCACCGTCTGTTAGTTACCCCAGCAGCCATAGCAGGAGTAATCCCTAGGTTTCTCTCTTTGTTCAGCGTCTTATGTGGTCGGCAGAAGTTGTAGTGCATAAAGTGAAGAGCAACCGCAGCTTCTAGGTTCTCTACTTTCTTTGAGAACGCATTAGTTAATCGGGTAAACCTTCGCATACTCATTCGCATAGTAAGATTCTGTCTTTCAACGTAACTGGTAGATACTTTCTTGATATCAGGCTTTCCTTGAATTACTTGTGTCTCTGTTGCTATACAATCTGCTGGTGAATACCGTTTCTCTCCCTCAGGTGTTTCTCCATAGAGTTTTATTAACATGGCGTAATCAACATCAATACCAAAAGTATCTTCTACCGCTTTGAGATAGACCTTATGACCATCTGTGGTAAGCTGCACTCTGTTAGCCAATCGACCTTTTAAGTCATTCATGAAGGCTACACCATGATCTGCATTGCGGGAACCTATATGCCAACTAGGGACGAGTTTAGTATCAGCATCAAGAGCAGTCCATGTCCATGTATCACCAAAGCCAACCTGTCCTCTATATTCTTCTGGAACATTCTTTTCTTTTGCGTAACAAAATGACCATATTTCATCACACTGGATCGTCTTGCAGGGAAGATCACGAAGCATGACGTCTTGGTAGTCAGCACATGCTTTGCCGACAGCTACAAGAAGTCTTGTTACTGTACCCTTTGCAACTCCTGTCATGCGAACTGTTGAACGGATCGAGTTCCCCTCAACGAGCGAGGAAATGACCTGTACTTTTTTCTCAAGACTTAATGTGTTCATGCCTGTAGTATAACACAAAATGCTTGATCGGTCAAGCATACTATGGTACTAATGATTCGGTTTGATAGTCTTGAAATTTAGCTTCAAAAATGTTAAACTCGCAAGCGAGGGTTGCGAGGCTAGTCTATATCGCAAATAATATAAGATATGAAAGCAGATTTTAGTAAAGCAGAAAGTGAAGCAACAGATATTCTTAAGAATTTTGGTGTGGATTCTCCACCGATTCCGCTACTAGATATCGTTTCTTCTTATGGCTTAGTTATTTCTTATGCGGATTTTTCAGCCATTCCTCGGGGTAATGAAATAGCTGGGTTTATAGATTTAAAGCAAAACAAAATTGTTGTCAACGAAGACGATGCCCCTAATAGGCAACGATTCACAATTGCGCATGAATTGGGACATTTTATAATGCATCAAAATTTTATTAAAAATAACAAAAAATACACAGTTTTACTACGACGGCCTCTCAAAAATCATAATTATTCATCCGAAGAACAAGAGGCAAACTGTTTTGCGGCAAGTCTTTTAGTACCCAAAGATATACTTAGAAACTATTCAGAGCTGCCTAACGGCATAAGCGCTTCGCTTTTTGCCGTTTCCGAAGATGTTATTAAATATAGAAAAAAATAATAACAAATGGCAGTTAAAACAAGAAAGAATATTACATTTAAAGAGATCTCGAGTGATGCTGGAAAAGTCCAATACAAAGAACGTCCACGAACTGAGGAAAATGAAATAAGACGTAGTTTTGAGATTGAAGAAAGAGCCAAGATACTCGCAGTTAAGTTGTATGGTATAGAGCAATTTCTTACGCTACAGAGAGATTGGGCTTCCCATATCAAATGGCAAATTTGGGCTGTACTTGGTTTTCAATTTACGTTTATTCTGCTTGTCGGATTTAACCCTTACCATTTTACAGATAATATAATCAGAATTCCGTACATGTTTGTAGGAGTTATCTTGCAAAATTTGGCAAACATTATTGCTCTGGGATTTGTAGTAGCACAGTTCTTATTTCCAAAGAATAATGAAATAAATCATCTGGAAAAACAGATTCGTTCTGATACGTAGCTTTTCTGCTTTTACTTCTTCCACCTAGCCTTCGCAGCCTTAAGTGCGATTTCTTTTCTCTTCTCAGGAGTCAATGCCGCAGCTCGTGCTTTCCCACCCACCTTACCACCTAACCGACCTAGCGCCACAGCAGCAGGATTCTTTTTCTTTTCTTCCGTTGTGTCATCTGTAATACGTTTGGCTAGTTGATTGATGTCCATGAGGAGATAGTAGCATACAGTCCCTAAGCGGTCAAGCAGCCTCGGAATCAAATTGACCCACTACCTCTCCCCTCTATGCCTTGACAAAATCCTATAATAGTGATATCTTCCTCACTATAATGCGTCTCTTACTCATAAGCACTTTTTTTGTCTTTTTTTGTGGGTTTCTGTTCTCCCCGACTCTTGTTTCAGCAGCTATTGCTCCTGGCTGTCAAGAACTCTATGGCGGCAACAAAACTTGTCAAGAATCAGAGCAAATGAGCATAAACGCGACGATTATTGACCCAAACAAAAAAAAGGTTGACCATATCACAGAAAATGCACCACTCCAGCCAGGGACATCCCTCACGGTCACGATCGACGTAAAAAACACGCATAATCAAATTCTTAAAAACATTACGGTAACAGATACCCTTCCATCCTTCACTATTTTTGTTGAGGGTGATGGTGATTTTGAGAATAGTAAAAACACTGTCTCGGCAAAGATTGATCAGTTACAGCTTAACGAAACAAAGCGTCTTACTTTTTCGGCAAAAGTAGTCTCTCAAAACAGCCTACCTGAACAATCACGGATTTGCGTGGTTAATCAGGTGATCGCAACGATGGAGAAAGAAGCAGTCTCAGATAATAACCTTTTCTGCATTACCAATGGAGCTGTAGCAGTCAAACAGACACAAAATCAACCACAAAATGCCGTAAACAACCAAACAACTACCAAAGGCGGACTTCCTATTCATGAACCGACACAGACAAGACAAACTCCCTCCACTGGCCCTGAAGCCCTTGCCTTGTTTGGCCTCATTCCTGCAGGAGCTGCAGGCATGTGGTTGAGGAAAAAAACATCTCTCTAACAGCAAAGAATCGCCTATTTGAGGCTAAAAGTTGACAAAAAAAGCTCCGTTTGCTATCATCGCATCTCTTCTGTCCCAACACTGCTCCTATAACAGCATTCACTATGAAATTACAAGAAAACATGGTCTCTGTTGTACTCCCAGTCTATAACGCTGGGAAATACCTTCACGAGTGTCTGGAAAGTTTGCTTAACCAAACGCATACCAACATCCAGATTATCGCGATTGATGATAAATCACGCGATGATTCTTACAAAATCCTTAAAAACTTCCAGAGACAATATAAAGGTATTACTATTTTTAAGAACAAGAAGCATTACGGTATGGCTGTTTGCTACAACCGTGCGCTAAAGCTCGCTAAAGGTCGATTCGTAACCTTTATGAATCCTCACGATAGCAATAATCTTCATCGTTTCAAAAGACAAATTTCATTTCTCCTGAAGAACCCAAAAACCGTAGCGGTAGGGACACAATACACACGAATTGATGAGCAAAACAAGCGCTTGGAAAAAAGCACATTACCAGAGGAACAAGCAACTATCTATAACACCATGATTCATGCTTCTTCTCTCCACCCTGAGACGCTCCTTATTGACCGTATGCAACTTCCTAAAGACCTGCTCTATTTCCGCAATCAAAAGTATCCTTTTATCTTCTCTGAGGTATTTCTTAAGTTCTTCCAATACGGTAAGGTAGCAAATATCACACAATCTCTTTACTATCACCGAGAAAATATTAAGCGATATAGCAGGAATCATTCTAAACTGAAGCAAATGACAACGATGATGAAGCTGTGGGTTACCGCAAGAGAACATAACTACCGCCCCTCACTCCGATCATTCCTTCCTCAGGTAGTTAAAGGTATATAAAGTTAGGCAGCAAGGCCATAAACCCCTCTGATTTTATTCGCCACGCGTACGATGCCTAGTAAACTATCTGAGATAAATTGTTCCACCTCTAGCTGTGTAACATTCCTTCCCTGCCCCTCATTGAATGTCCGATGACGAGTGTTAAAATTCAGGACATCAGCAGTAAATCTCGGCAGCATACCCAAGCAATTAACTACATCTGGCAAGTCCTCATATCGAGCAACATTCGTTGCAAGAAACTTTTCGAGAATAAAGGCAAGTCGCTCTTCAGAAGAAACTTCAGTGTGGGAAACAAGATCAACAAGCAACGATAAATATCCTTCCATACCTGAGAGACCATCAATTTTATTAATTCCTACCGTATGTATCTTTTTACCATTAAGCGAGGCTGTACTAAACGGATCTTCTGAATCGACTCCCTCTCCAGGGAGCAAGAGCACTTTATTGACAACAAAGGAATCCCCCAAGGTACTACTATCAGAGTGAAGATGAGAACCTCTCCCAATATGTTCACCAGCAACCATTCTCTGTTGAAGACGTTTTCGCCAAGCATATTCATGTTGTGCTGCTTCGGTTAGAAGATCTTGTAACTCTCGAGGAAACGTCGCAAAGTTGAACAGATGAAAGGCTGTAGCATCGTGTAGAGAAGAAAGTTTATCCTCTTCAATAAGATCTGAATCCTCGAAATAAGTGCCTAAAGACCTTTTTTGTGGCATAATCAACCACCGTGGATCTTCTTTATCCCCAATCGCCCGTAGCCAAAAATTATTATTCTCAGTGTGAGGACTCCCCCCTTCATATACAAGTTCCTCCGGGGGAACTGTAGTGATATGGATGTGTTCATCAAATAACACTGCTGTAGAAAATTTCTGATGAAAGCTCGTTAGTGTCTGAAAACTAATTCGTTCTGTCCGAGCATCTTTTCCAGAGAAGCGTATGCCATAAAGAGCGGCTGCTAAATCATATTGGTGTTGGTTCTGTAACCACATTTGAGTGATTTTTGCCCAAGCAGAAGTGCTTTTACCTTTTAACCATTGTAGGAGACATTTCGACTCCTGAGTCATTGCTTCTATGTGATTCTCCTAATACCATGATCGTAAGGCAGAGCTCATCTAGTTTACACCATTAGATCTCTCTTGCAAGAGAATCACTCTTGCTTCCCCACAAGTTATCCACATATTTTCATTGAATTAATTTATACTGATATATCAGTCTATTTTATGCAATAAATACTCTAGGCTATTGATTATTTTTGATACACTTTATTATAGGTTGACAATAGAGTTGTGGATATGCTACTATTCTTTTTACTTATGAAACTTCTCCGTCTTTTGCTGCGGTTAACCAAACAAAAACCGCCACGAATGATTGTCGAAAGTAAACAAGAAAATCTTGTTGAAGCAACCGAAAAACAATTTCGTAAGTTGCAAGATTTGGGGCTAACTGTTCAAGTCAATGGAGCTAAATAAGGGAAGAAGAAAAACAAAAAAAGAGCATCGCTTTCGTTACACAAATGATAAGTTCAGGTACGATAAGCAATGCTCTTAGGGTAAACGATATTTAGTCCTTTAGGCAGGAATAAAACTAAATACCTAGTATTTAATACACTATTGAGTTAAAACTTGTCAAGAAATTTTGGCAAGCTAAAATTTGTGATTTGTCTTGTTAAACCAAGATTATTCATGGAATGTTTTTGAGGCTCGTCTTTTCGGATGAGGTAGGAGCATTGGGCAGGTGCTCTTACCTCTTTTGAGAGGAGGAGCTTTTTTAGATATTCTTAGCAAAGAGGATTTTCCCAGAACTTGTCTGAATGACGCGCGCAACAACAACATCAATTGTCTTGCCAATAAATTCTTTGCCTTCTTCAATCACGATCATTGTCCCGTCATCCAAATAACCAACCCCCTGCATAGGTTCTTTCCCTTGATGCGAGACTTGTACATGCAAAGAATCACCAGGCACGGCAATTACCTTTAAATAATTTGCTAACTCGTTTATATTAATTGCTGTAACATTCTGAATGTTTGCCTTCTTACCAAGATTATAGTCACAGGTAATCACTCTCCCCTTGTAGGCCTTGGCAGCTTTGATGAGTTGTTCGTCGACTTCGTGGCCGAAGCGTTTCTCATCTGCTTCAGGTAAGACAAGTACTTTTATTTTTTTTGACTTTTTGAGGGTTTCTAGTGAGGCAAAACCTTTTCTTCCTCTTTCCCGTTTCACAGTATTCTGTGTGTCAGCCAAATGCTTCAATTCAAGTAAAACACCCGGCAACAGCACTATCCCACCACTCAAGAGCCCTAAATTGATGACATCAAAAATTCTCCCATCGATAATAGCCGAGGTATCGAGAAAAATAGCGTGCTCAATTTTTTTTGTCTTCTTGACGTTTGGTTTTTTCTTTTTTTGCCTGATGAGCATACCGGGAAGACGCATCACGAGCGTTTTGGAGACCTCATCAGCAATTGCTCCAATAAGATTAGGAGGAAAAGCTGAAGTTTTCTTCGCATCTTTATCGTCTTTTGCAAGCATCGGTGCCTCAAGTTGTGTTACTTTTTCTTTATCCATAGTCTATTAATTTCTCATTTTCCCAAGCTCTCCAAGTACTTCTCTCAGTGTCTTGTGCGTCTTTGCGGTGATAACATTTTTGAAACCGAGCTTTTTAGCTTCGCGAACGCGTTTTTCAAGGCCGTTTACCACTCGAAGCTCACCCAAAAGACCGACTTCGGCAATCCCAACAAGACTCCCAAAGCTTTTATTGTGCAAACTAGATATTACTGCAAGACAAACACCCAGATCTATACCTGGATCGGCAAGCTTTAAGCCTCCTGCCACATTAACAAACACATCCATCGTATCAACAGGCAAACGACAATGTTTTTGTAAGACAGCCAATAGTAGTTCGACCCGACGCTGATCCATCCCTGAAACAACTCGCCTCGGCATGGGTAACCTGGTACTCACGACGAGAGCCTGTAATTCTACCAAGAATGCACGGGAACCTTCAAGGGTTGAAACAAGAATGCTTCCAGGTGTTTCGATATTTTTTGACTCAAGAAACAGCTGCTCAGGATTCTTGGCTTCAACCATCCCCTCGCCTTCCATGAGAAAAATCCCTACTTCATCAACCGGTCCAAATCGATTTTTGAGGCTCCGTAAAATTCTTGTCTTGGCAAATCGCTCTCCCTCCAGAAAAAGTACCGTATCAACCATATGAGAAAGTACCATAGGTCCTGCAACCATTCCCTCTTTGGTAACATGACCAACTATCACAATAGGAATATTATACTGCTTAGCAACACGAACAAATTGCAATGCTGAATATCTTACCTGTGCAACTGAACCAGATAACCCTGATATATTTTGTGATTCAATTGTTTGAATTGAATCAACTATCACTAAATCTGGTTTTATTGTCTCAATTTGTGTCACAATTGCATCTGCATCGGTCATTGACACGAGGAGCAAATTATCATGTGTTGGGTCACTTTTTTTCTGACTCCCTTCCTGCTGCAAGACACGCATTGCCCGCATCTTTACCTGCTCAACCGACTCTTCGCCAGAGATATATAAAACTGTAGTAGTCTTACTGCGAGAGGTAGCAGTCGTGGGGACTCCTGCTCGAGCGCCCGTAGGCTGTAACACAGCCGAGGACGTCGGAGTAGGGTAACGACTGACAGAACCACGAGCAGAATTATCGGAAGCAAGACTTAAAGCCAGCTGCAACAACAGTGTAGACTTCCCAACACCTGGGTCACCAGCAATAAGTATCACTGATCCCCGGACAATTCCCCCACCCAAAACAGTATTCAATTCATCATATTCAGTCTGAATTCTCGATCTTTCTTCATACGCAATTTCTTTGAGTGATTGAGGCTTTTTGTTCTCAAATGAGACGCCACTACTTACTGAAGAGGTTGAGGGCTTTGCAGTCTTAAATTCTTTCAATGAGTTCCACGTCCCACACTCGGGACACTTACCAAACCATGAGGGAGTATCGTAGCCGCATTCTTGGCAGACAAAACTAGTCAAAACCTTCGCTTTTTTCATATTCACATTATACGCTTAGGCAGAAGAAAAGGGAAACTATCTGAGGATATAAGAAAGACTGTGGGCTCTTCAACCTACGTCTATCGGTACCCAATTGGCTTCTCAAGCAGTACCGGAACGAGGATGATGCGGCGGCGTCTTTTGTCGTGTTCAGAGACAGTAACGGTAATTGTTTGACCAATAGCATAAGTAGTTGTTGGTGGAATCTTTTCTTTTTTGATGAAACCATCTACTTCATCAGAGAGCGAGACGGTTACCCCAGAATTATCGACTATCGTGACAGCTCCTGTTACTTTCTTTTCGAGAGGGAATTTCTCAGCAACAGCGTCAAACGGATCACCGCTCAAACGCTTGATCGATAAGTTAATCTTCTTTGTCTCTGTATCGAACCGAGTAATAACAGCCTCTCGCTCTTCACCAACAGTAAAGAGGCCTGTAAGGTCTTGTACTTTATCCCAAGATACTTCAGAGATATGAATAAAGCCTTCAACAACGCCTTCCTTTTTGTCCTTGCCGACAAAAGGTAACGAAACAAATATACCAAAGGATGTTATAGTAGTAATAGTAACCTTTACCTTGTCACCTACTTTATACTGTTTCATAAGTGAAGCAAAATCATCTTCAGAAAGTACCTTTTTTTGTGAGAAGATAATCTTATTGTCTTCTCTATTTAGCTCAAAAACTGACGCCTGAATGTCTTGCCCAATACCAAACTCCTGCTGTTGGGCAACGTGTGAGTGTGGTAGGAAGCCAACGACACCAAAAGGTGTTGCCGCTACGTAGCCTGCTTTGGTTGATTCCGTAACAGTAATCGTAATTTGTTCTTTACTCTTAATCAGCACATCAAGCTTCTCCCAAGCAAGGTCACTCAAGTATCGACGGAGAGAAACTACAGGATAGCCCATGTCTGATTCAGGATTAAGGACGGTGACATTGACCTTATCTCCCACATGTAGGAGAGAAAGTAATGTTCGAAGCATACGCTTGTCTTTCTCAAGAACTACTGCGTCTGTTTTTGCCCCAGTCTTGATAAGTATTTCTTGTTTGGTAAGTTTGGTGACGGAGCCGATAAGGGTATCACCTTTTTTGAGGGTTACAAATTCACTTTTGTGTTTTGCGAGCAACTGTGCCATCGCGCTTGTTGCTGAAGAATTACTGTGTGATGATTTCTTTGCCATTCATATTCCTTTCAAAAAGAGATGCAATGAGTATAGCATGTTCCTCCCCAGCCTGCAAGGTGAAGTATGTATTTGAAAAAATTAACACAATACCAGAAGTCTATTATGGAGTACCTTTTTTCAATTTTATTACCTCATCAATCATTTCAGAGAGCTGACGAGTGCGATCGTCAGGAGAACTAATATCAAGGTCTCTCAGCCTTCGGTAAAGCCCGGGACTATTGTGGTCTATGCGTCTAGCACTTTCCCTCAGACCATCAAGTGAATGACGACTTCCCCTTAAAACTGTTAACAATTCAGGATCATGTTCTATAAGCAAATTAAGTATTATAGCTGGTAATGCTCCTGGAGAAACTGATGGTTCTTTTCTATTAACAAAAGTATACTTATCAAGTAAATTTAGTATACCTGGCTCAACTCCATCGGTAAACCCAGTCTCCTTTTTCAACTCTGAAGTAACATATAGCCCTCTTTCTAATTCGGCATAAGCCTCTTCTAAAAACTTTCCTCTAAGTGTACCGTCTTGACTCCTTACGATAAAACCTGAACGGCGAATAGAGGTTGCTTTTCCAATTTCAGGTCTTCGAAAGCGCCTAGTTCTCATTACCGAAACATCAACTCGAGAGGTACTATTTCCATTGGCACTATGAGCAGCTTCATGGATAATTATACTTTCAAGAAATTCAGGATCGTTATCTGCTTCGATGTTAGGATCACGGTTTACAAGTATAACATCTTGCTCATCTAGATAGATACCAAAATTATCCTCATAGTCTTTACTGCTCTTTCTACCAATCTCCCTAGCTTGAGCATAGTCTTCTGGACGTAATATACGAATCGGCTTACCCGAAATGCCAATTCTTTGGCAGTATCTGTGTACGCGATCCATATTAAGTCCCAATTCTTGGGATGGAATTTTAAGTATAGCTTCGCGTTGTCTAAGCCAAGATTGCCTAACTTCATCTGTAACAGCCTGCGGTGTTATAACTCCTTCAAGATCACCACGTACATAGACTCTATTTTCTGATGACCTAACTACTCTATCACCGTTTCCTTCTGACATATCAAACAAATTATATTAAACATGATAACTGCGCACAAGCAGCAATGCTGTTGGAGCTGCATCAGGCGTTGGGTAAGAAAACCAAGCCGTATTGGCTTATCTTTCCCACCAAAAAACCGCCCTTACTGGCGGTTTTGCCTGCCTGTCGGTAGACAGGTTGGATTTTTTGCTTTTTGACAGAAATATTCTGGCAATGACCTATTTTCCCAGAAAAAATCAAGTATCGTCAGCGCTGATGCATTTCACTTCTCTGTTCGGAATGGGAAGAGGTGGTGCCACATCGCTTCAATCACCAGAAAATTTCTGCCAAAAAGCGTTTCTTTAGGGATACGTCCCTTAATAAGTGAAGAGAAAAAAGCGTCAAAAAATTTACCAATCGACCATTAGTACGGGTAAGCTCAACACATTACTGTGCTTCCACTGCCCGCCTATCAACCTGGTAGTCTCCCAGGGGTCTATAACGAGATCTTATCTCGGAGACGGTTTCCCACTTAGATGCTTTCAGCGGTTATCCGATGGGAATCTAGCTACCCGGCGGT
>ERZ1292645.482-Hain-H14-02um-R2-482-length-14506-cov-15_pt1 | contig 14506 bp, 12 predicted proteins | sample MGYA00564401_ERZ1292645 | MGnify/ENA primary metagenome ERZ1292645 (study PRJEB36523, sample SAMEA6512644) | groundwater metagenome | collected 2019-01-09 | study: AquaDiva: Metagenomics assemblies of 32 groundwater samples | reverse complement strand
TGCTTGAATTTACCACGAGTATATTCAGGATTTAATGTAATCAATTCATCAAATACATTTTCTCTATTTTCAATGTATTTAGAAATATAAATACATTCTAAGCCAATATTATCACAAATCCATTTAGTAATAACGGGATGGGCATTATTAATATCTAAATCATTATAATAATCTTTAAAAATAGTAGAACGAACTTCTCTAACCATTCCTTGTCCAGTAATAGAACCATACATTCTAGTATATAAATCATTATTTTTTTGAGTATATTTATTATTTTTAAAGCCCAAATTAGAATCGTGATTAAATTTACTAGCATTGTAATATGTTTCTAAGCATAAATCATCTCTTGCCTCTGGTCTATAAGTTTTTTTAACTTCCGAAAGATCATTTAAAATGAATGCTAACTTATTAGAATCATAAATTTCAATATAATTTAACTTTTTTGGCTTTTTAATATTCTTTACATTAATAAATCCCTTATCTAAATCAAAAATATTTTTAAATAAATTAGTTTCAACTTGCTTTTTTACCTTAACGGATTTAGGTTTTTCCTGAATTTCAGTCATAACAAAGATTAATTAATTAATTTAATATTAAAGATAAAATATATACTAGTATATACGTCTAAATACAACTTTTCAATCAACTTATAAAAATTCTCGTGGCTGAGATTTTTTTTTGTGATGAGAAAATATATATTATACTGAATATATAATTTTATATTTAATTGAAAATTATCTATAATGATTATTCATATTTCAATTTCTAATTAAAGATAATATATATATATATATATACAAATATGATTTTTCATCTTACTGACGAACAACAATCAGTATATGAAATAATAAAAGGACATCCAAATAATGGAATTTTAACGTTAAATGCGCCTGCTGGGACAGGTAAAACGGAAATTATTAAATATATTTATAAAAATTTATTTCGAATGGTATTCGATAATAAATTAATGAAATCTTATCCTAATATTATTATTTTAGCACCAACACATAAAGCATGTATTGTTATAAATAAAAAATTGGGATTAAATCAATGTTGTAAAACAATTCATCAATTTTTAAAAGCTGAACAAGAGATTAATGAAGAAACGGGAGAAATCTATTTTGTAATGAATCATAATTTAATAAAAAATACTATGATTTTAATTGATGAAGCAAGTATGGTTAATAAAGATATGTTTGAAAGATTTGAAGAATTATCTTTAAATAATTTAATTGTATTTATTGGGGATGCTTTCCAAATTCCTCCCGTAATGGAAGATGCCTCTATGGTATTTAAATCGAGAAATCCCCTAACATTAACAAAAAATATGAGAAGTCAAAATTCACTAAGTAGTCATTATTTATCTAAATTTAGAAATGGAGTTGAAAAAATAGTATCAACTCAAATCAATAATGAAGATAAAAAAAATAAGAATTTCATTTATAGAACATTCGATATAAAAAAAGATGTCGTTATTTTAGCATGGACAAATGCTAAGGTAAAATATTGGAATTCTGTTATTAGAGAATATAAATTTAATGATGATGAAAAAGATGTTGAATTACAAAAATATTATATTGGGGAAAATTTAATATTTTCTGGTTATAGAAAAATTGATGAAGATTTAAAATATTATTCTAGTGACATTATTGAAATTAAAAATTTAAAAATCATATCTTTAGAAATTGAATATCCAACATGCGTTCATATGACAAATACTGATATTAAAAAAGAAGATATTGTATATGGGAATATAGATGATTTATATACTTCTAAAAATAAAGAAATAATTAAAGAAAAAAAGCAAAAAGGATGTGAATTATGCGGAATAAAAAGCCATAGAAAAGAATCAAAAAATATTAAATTTTATGAAATTAAAGACCAAAACAACATCATTTGGCTTAAATCAGTAAATATTGAAAATAAAGAAATAAAATTAATTTTAGCTGAATATCGTAATAAAGCATTGATTATCCCAAACATTGAAAAAGAAAGAAAAAAAATGGGATGGATAGATTATTATGCAATGAAAAATTGTTATGACTCAGAATTAAATTATTCGTATGCATGTACTGTACATAAAAGCCAAGGTTCTCAATGGAAAGATGTATTTGTAGATATTAATAATATTAGATTTAATAAAAAAATGAATGATAATACGCGTTTAGCATATACCGCTATTTCAAGAATGAGTGATAATGTATATTTTACAACTTAGATAAATGTTTTTTGGCATCCGCCTCACGGTGCCGGATAGTTTTAGTATGAGTTAGCATAGAACATTTCATATAATACTTATTACAAGTTTCGCAAAGGATTAACTGTCGTCTCTTCTCATTAATAGAATCCTTATTATCATGATAATGCTTTAAAATATATTTTTTTAATTTTTGATAATCCGCAGAAACCATGTTATATATATAACTATAATAGTTATCTTTAATTAGTTTAACTTTTTGTTAAATTTTTATCCATTATATCTTGAATGCATTTTATATCCTTATTAGCAGAATTTTGCTTGATAAACTCATTTAAATAATCTTCGCTAAACATTCTAATACCTATTTTATGGAAAATGGGTTTATGAATTGTTGGAGCATCCATTTCCAATTTTCAATTAGAAATTAATGTTATATATAAATATATATAACATTTTATTTCTAAATTGAAACTCCACTTCCCAAGAGATGATTTTGTATTAATACAAATTTTAATTTTTTATTATATCTTGTATTTTTTACATTTTTGAAATTAATAATTTTCAAACGAGCCTCATCATTCATATTAATAGGAAAATTGCAATAAGGACAATTATATATATCTTTTTTTTTTTTAATAATACAATATCCATCAGTCCAAATTAATTCATAAATATCTTTTATTTTAAAATCTAATTTTTCAAATTCTTCATATGTTATACACGAATTTTCTAAAATCTTTTCAAAACAATCCGAACAAATACATTGTTTGCATTGCTTACATTCAAAAGCAAGTCCAATATTATCAAAGCAAATTGGACATTCTATCTGATTATCAATCTTATTATAATGATTAACTAAATCTAAAATTGACATTTCCAATTTTAATTTTAAGCTAAGCTTAAAAAATTTTAACTATATATATATATAACATTTTTTAAGCTTAGATAAAAATTAGATATGACTTTCACATATAAACCAGATTTAGTAAAAAAAAATATTTTTTTGGCTTATGTCTAATTGGAAATTTAATTTATTAAAAAGGAGCCACCTGAGGCTGGCATAACAGATATTTTTGATTTTCTACCTGCTCGAACGTTAGCCATTCTCTCAGAAATGCCAACTCCTGTAGTTTGGCGCAAAAAAGTCCGTCCGACGCTGGAAATACCTGGACCAACAAACGGAACGGCTGCAGTAGCTGCAGCATCTGCAAGTGTGCTTGCAATTCCAGAATCTTTCAAGAAGGATCCAACTTTTTTAACCCCCTGCCACAGATCGCCAAAGAAACCGCTCCCAACATTGATTCCATGCTTTTCAGCATTAAAAACGATTTCACCTTCTGTCATTTTGATATTGGTACCATTAGATTTATTGGTTTTTAGCTTTTTAATTGTAGTAGGATGAAGCCAAACTTGTGAACCATTTCCAATCTGAGTTTTAAGAATTCTTACAGATTGACCCTTAATTAGCTTTTTTTGTTGAGCAGGGGAAATGCTTAATTTTATAGAATCATACATTATTAGTTAAGTCTAATTTAAAAATATATAAATATAATATTGAAAATATATATTCTGAGAAATTAAATAAATAAATAAATTACGAAATAATATATTTGTCATTATATATATATCAATACACATTATCACAAATCCATTATCACAATCATGCATTAGTTTTTGCTGGAGAACGTTCTCCAGCAAAAAAAAGACTATTCATAAACCCCATTCCGGCATACATATTACATATAATCTACATAAATAAAAAATCTATATCAAAATATATTTTTTTTTTATTTTTGATTATAGATTTCTCCAGTCCAGTTTTTTCGAATCAATCCATTTATTGAATCAATTTTAATAAATTGGCCCTTATCTTTTGTGGCATGTTCATAAGCATTATAAAATTCATCTAATGTGATATTTGGAATATTAAAATCAGATATAATTAATTTTAAATCTCTCTTTGAATTGGCTTTTAATATGCATATATATTCAGAATTCAATCTAATCATCTTATCAGTAGCAAAGTAAGAATGAGAACAGAATATAGTTGATAAACCCTTGTGTCTTCCTCTGGTAAAGTAATGAGAAAATATATCTTTTTGCATTTTTTTATCATTAGAATAATCATCAATAATTACTAATTGTAATCCTCCTGGAATAGCCTTTATAGAATCAACTGAGGGCGGAGCATCAGCTGGATATATAGTAATTAAAGGGCCGAGCTTATCACGAAGAAAGTTATATAACTCTTGATCAGGATTCCGGGCCACTATATGAATCTTAGAGTAGATATTAGGGGATTTAACAATTAAATCCACACAGAGATTAGTTTTTCCCGAGAAACTGGGTGCTAATAATATCATGCGGAATTGATTATTTATATCTAATTTTTTATTAAATCCATATTTATTAGTTTTATAAGATTTAGGAATCTTATCTCCATAATTCTCAATTGACATTATTTAAATTTACTATATTTAAAATAATATATTATAATATAATATATAAAATAAAATTTTTGTTAAATAAAGAATAAATGTCTGAATCGCCCGCTCCATATCCATACACCCCAGAACCAGGATTTCCAAATTCAGACTGTTTTTTGAATTCTGATGCATCCATTTTAACATTAGCAATTGCCAATAGATATTATTTCAGAAAGTCAGGAGATTATGCATCGTATGTAAATTCTAGTTTATATCAACTAGATGGGAATGTTATTGGAATGTCATATATCACTGGAATAACAGCCGGAACAGCGACTGCAAGCAAAGCATTAGTTCTTGATGCTTCAAAAAATATTACTGGAATAACAAATTTATCAGCAACTACTTTAAATGCAGTTTCCCAATTCAATTGTACGGGAAATGCAACTTATAGTAGTGTTAATGGGACAATATTATTTTCAGGCAATTCATCTTTAATAAACATGACAGGCTCGGGTAGTAAAATAACATTAACGGGCAATTCAACTTCTATTGAATTAACTGGAACCTCAGGACATATAGATTTAACAAATACACAAGCATCAAATAGTTTATCAACTGGTACTATTAGAAGTGCAGGAGGTGCTTATTTTGGAAATGATTGCGTATTTGCAACCCAGGCTTCATTTGGCTCTTCTGTAATAAATCAAACGAATGCTGGTTATATTGTAAGTATTTCTGCAGGAACTGTATCAGCAAGTAAAGCGGTTGTTGTTGATATAAATAAAGATATATCAAGTTTTAGAAATTTAACTGCAACGAATTTGACAGCAACGTCTATTGTAACTGCAAATGAAATTGATTTAGCAACAAATATTAGATTCGTCACAAGCGGAGGAGTAAATTACATCCAATCTGGTACAGCATTATCAGGGGGCAGTTCAGCAGATTTATTCGTAGGCAATATGCTAACCGTTTATACAGGGTCAGCAAGAGCTTTTATGATTAAAAATACTGGTAAGGTAGGAATTCAATCATATGCTCCAACAAAGCAATTAGATATAAATAGCGCAACTGGTAGTTGCTTGCGTTTACAATATAATAGTTCTAATGACGGAACAGGAATTAATAATGTAGATTTTGATGTTTCTAGTGCTGGAAGTTTAACCATTACAACGACCTCTGGAAGCGTTCTCCTACCAACGGTTTCTGGCGGTGATATTTTGACTTTATCATCAACAGCTACAGGAGCTAGAAATACAATTAAATTTTCTGGAGATACCCAGAATTGGGAAATTGGCACTCGTAATAGCACAGCAAGCAATCCAAATTCTTTCTATATTTATAACGCTGCATATAAATTATTGATGAATGCTGGTGGTGATACTCAGATATTATCAGCAACAGATTCAACATCAACATCAACTGGCTGTTTACAATTATTAGGAGGCTTGGGGATTGTTAAAGCATTGAATGTAGGAGCTAAAATATTATGCAACACTAATCAATCTCCATCACAATTAAATATAGGAGGCGTGACTGCAACAGGCATTAGTTTTATGAACTCCACTACTTCTCAAGCAAAAGGTTGTTTTATTGGGACAGATTCAACGGCTAACATAATTTTAACTGCCCAGGATACAACAACTCCTCTCTCAGCTCAGTATATATTAGATACGAGCGGAAGAATAGGATGCGGACAACGAGCTACTTCATCGAACGTACCCCGAGCTCCGATTGATATGGGAACATATATTTCTGATGCAAATATCTTACTTTATGCACCAACTAGCGCAGGCTCACCAATATATAGCATTGGTGCTAATAATTCTAGTGTTGAATATAGCTCAGCTGGAAACCATAAATTTTATTATAATACATTATTGACTGGAAGCACTGCTACTTTGGGAACTTTACAAATGACAATAGATCCAAGTAATAATCTAACAGTTATGAATAATGTGTTTGCAACCAGCTATTTCAGCACGGGCTTTTCAGCTACGGGATTATCAGGTTCAGGTTTAAAAATGCATTACTCAGGAATTGGTGAAATTTTTACATATAACTATAGTGGCGGAAGTTATATACATACAAAACTTGGTAACAACAATGTACAATTACATACAAACGGATATACAAGTTTAAATACTTCTTCGCAAGCTTCGAGTTTCCCATTATCAGTATTTGGAACTGATACAGGCACTAGAAGTGGCACGTTCGGCCATTTAAGTCCAGCAGGAGCCGGAACCGCAACTGGCTTTACAAATAGACCCTTCTCAATATATTCAGCAGGTGGAATTCTTGTGGATGGAGGCGAAATAGATTCTTTTTCAGACATTAGATTAAAAAAAGATATAATTGAATTAGATGATGATATTTGCAATCGATTTATAAATAAAATCAAACCAATTAAATTTAAATATAAATTAAATGATTCCAGATTCCATTTTGGATATTCAGCACAGCAGTTATTGAAATACAAATTTAATACAATCGTTGGATTCACCCCATCAGATTTAGTAAAAAAAGACGGAGACCAATTAGAAGAAATGAACATTGAATGCTATGATGGCTCGGGTAAAATAAAATTAACATCTGATGTAAGATTAACAATTGCTCAGTTAGATTTAATACCATTACTACATGGCTCATTACAAATCTCAAATGAACGTATAAAGCAGAATGAGATTGAAATAAAAGAATTAAAAGAAACAATAAATAAATTAGATGGATTAGTAGAATTCTTTAATAATGTGGTTATATCAATAAACAATAATGTTGATGCAATCATGAATTTATACAAGTGGAAGGATACTTTGGAAATAACAGATGAGAGCACTGATTCAGACAATAACACATCTTCTGAGGTAGTTGAATCGGATATTGAATTCAAGCCAATATCCATATCTAAGATAGATTTAAAAAAATAAAGTGCTATTTCCCCGCAATATATATGTTGTAATTAGATTATATATTATATATATTCTGTGTAAATAACTAAAATAAATTATACTTAATGTGTAAATACTTTAAATAAGATATACTTAACGTGTAAATAACTAAAATAAATTATAAATTAAGTGCAAATAGATTAAATAAGTTATAAAACTGATGTAATAGCGCTATTACATCAAAATAATTGCGGATATTAGTTATTTACACATTAACTATAATTTATTTTTATTATTTACACATTAACTATAATTTATTTTTATTATTTACACATTAACTATAATTTATTTTTATTATTTACACAGAATGTATATTATATATAATCTAATTACACAGAATGTATATTATATATAATCTAATTACAACAGATATTTTGCGGAAGATATTAGAATTGTTTATTTGGCTTATATATTATAATTTTGATATATAATTAGAGTTTTACTGGACGTTCGGCTAAACCCATATAATCTATTTACAACAGAATTAATTAAATTAATTTCATATTAAATTTAATCTGTATATTATATAATATATAAATATGAATAATCTAATTGATACTATTGAAAATTCTGGCTGGGCAGTTCGAACAATTAAGAATAGAATTGCGTTTATTAAGAAATTAAAAGCTGATATTGACCCCGATTCAAATAATTATAATTTCTTAAAGAATTTTAGTATTGTTAGTAAATATATTTTGGATTCATCTACTAATGCTAATACTTTAAAAAATAAAATTTTAACTGTTAAATCTATATTGAAATTGGCTGGTGATAAATCAGCTGATAAGTATGATAAGCTTTCTAATTCTCTTATTGAAAAATCGGATGAGGTACGAGGTGAAAATAATGTTATTGATGAATCTAAATGGATTACTTATGATGAGATGATTAATATTCCTAATATCATTGCTGATGATATCAAATATATTTATGATAAATTATTTTTATCAAAAGATGAAATTACTAATTTAAAAACTACGACAGCTAGACATAAATATCTAAGAATGCTTACAGATTATATTATTGCTTGTTTATACACATTACAACCAGCAGTTCGTACAGAATGGGGAATTACCCAATTTAAATCTTCAAAGGATGCTAATTGGTATGATGTAAATAGATTTATTATTACATTTAATGATTTTAAAAATGTTAAAAAAATGGGAAAAGTAAGTTGGATTATTAATAATCCAATTCGTGAATATCTAAAAGAATATATTACTATTCTAAATTATATTATTGATAATCCTAAATATCTATTATATATGGTTTCTCTTAAAGATGCTAAACCATTTACGCGCGAAACGTTTGCAATTTACATTGCAAGATTACTTAAAAAATATACTGGAAAGAATATTAGTATCAATACACTAAGACACATCTATGAGACTAAAATTATAAATTCTTCTGATTATAATAAATTATCTATTAATGATAAAAAAGAATTACATTCAAGAATGCTTCATTCAAGTGCTACAGCACAGGATTATAATAAAATTGAAAATCCTATTAGTTTAAAAGATTTTAAATTGAGTTAAACGGAATATTCCGCAGAATGTTTGACCCCTGAACATTCAGGTGTCAGAAATCTATATTGTTTGACACCCGAACGTTCGGGGATCAGAAATCTATATTGTTTGACTGTAGAACGTTCTACAGTCAATAAAGCATCGCGGAGGTCAGAAATGTTAAATATTTTATTTTTTGATCCCGGAACGTTCCTGGGTCAAACGTTTTGCTGCGGAACGTTCCGCAGGAAAGAAATATATATTGTTTGGGCCTGAATGTTCAGTCCCAAACGTTTGCACCCCAACGTTGGGGTGCAAACAATTGGTTGCCGAACGTTCGGCAGTCAAACGTTTGTTGCCGGACGTTCGGCAACAAACAAATTTCAATTTAGATTTTAAATTATATATTGAGTATACCAGAACGTTATAGTAAATGGATTATAAAGAGAAATTAGATAATTACTATAATAAATGCAATTCTAATATATATATATATTGTTATAAATGTTCTAATAAGATATTTTATAGGGATAGAATAATTCACTATTCCAATTGTAAATAAATATTTATTTTTTTTATTCTATATTATATAATATTAGATATATATAAATATAAAATTATGGCTATTGGTAATATTGTGCTTTCTGAGAATAACTTATCTCAAAATGGTGCTATATTTAACGCAGCGACTCAATTAAAACCTTATAATAAATTATATCTTAATATGGGAAGCACTTCATTAGCTGGAAAAAAAATTGCTTTATCTAAATTAAATGTTTTTTACTCATGGCCCAATATCAGTACAACAAATAACACTTTTAGTATATCTTGGCCAACAGGCGCTGGTGCTTATTCTGATTTCAGCATTACAATTCCAGCTTATAGCAATTATTCTAGCGTTGAAGATTTAAATGATTATCTAAAAACTATTTTAATTGCTAATGGATTATATATCATTAATACTACTTCTGGTGATTATTTATACTATATGTCATTTGTTAGTAATCCAAACCTCTATGGCGTTTCCTTAGTTCAAAATTTAGTACCAACATCATTACCTTCCGGATATTCATTACCTTCTAATTTCATATCATGGCCTTCTGTTTCAAGAACTATGAAATTCACAACTGATACCTCCGATTTCAATAAATTAATTGGATTCGCTGCTAGTACTATTTTTAATGGAAATACAAGTGCTATTGTTTATAATAGTACAATTACTGCTCAGTTATCTCCAGTATCAAGTGTTAATATTACTTTAAATTTAGCAAACAATCCTTTATCATTAAATGTTGATTCTACTGTTATATACACTTTTACTACAAAAGACACTGCTTACGGTAGTATTATCAATGTCGAGCCAATAAATTTAGTATATTATGATATTACAAGTAGTAATAATTTACTAATTTTATCATTTACTGACCAAGATGGAAGAGCTTTATATATTCAAGATTCTCAAATTTCAGCTTTATTATTAGTTTCTGATACTTAATTTAATTAATTTTAAATTTATTATATCTATAAAGATATATTATTAAAAATGCGAATTCATAAGATTAATGGGATGCGAATTAAAAAAAGGAATGTAAAAGGTGGAATGCTTTCTTCAAGTGAAGGACCTTCTGATTCACAGTTAAGCAATGTAAATACACTTGCTAAGGAATTCGGAGGTCTAATGAAATCTAGCATGAAATCTAGTGATAAAAAACAAAAACGAGTTGTTCTTAAATTATAAGGTTTAGGAGAATGTTCTCCTAAATTATGAGATGGTTGGAATTCCGCCCGTCTCACATAAGATTTTTATATTCTTTTGTAAAATTTTTAAAACGTTCTATTAATGATAAATGCTTATTTCGGTTCATATGATAAAGGAATATTAAACACCACACACCACACAATTGCTCAGATATATCTTGAAATTGAAAGTAATCATTATATATAATTTTCTTTATATTTTTATTTTTTTCTAAAATTTCCATTAATGTATCTTCTGGCAATACTGCATAGGAATCCATATATAGACAATTTGGCTCTTCAACATATAATGAGGTCCAGTGGCTTCCATTTGATGTATTTGTCTCTTTATCGCCCATGTTTATTATATAACTTCCATTAGTTATATTTTTTAAATTATCAGTTAGTCCGACAAAATTCAATTTAATGTTTAATTTTTTTGCTAAATCTGAAAGTTGTTCATTGGATGTAATTCCAAATTTATTAATAAATGCTTTATTCATGGTCATCGGAATTAATTAATATTTTATAATAAAATATCTTTTATTGTATATATTAATCATAAATATATTTTAGTAAAATTTATTCAAATATGGATTCATTAGTCGCAGAAAACTATATTTATCATGAAACTTTAGATCCTAATACTCTCGATGCTCAATCATATTTAGTTAAACAGAAGAATCTCGTTCCTTATCTCGATCAACAGCGAGGACAAGGAAGTTATATTTCTTCTCGAGTCACCATAGACTGTCAAATAGGCAACGGTAGTGATTTCATTGATTGGAGAGATGCTTATATTACACTTCCTTATCATTATAAATTAACTTGTACTTCAGGTGCAACATCTACCGTTGCTGGCGCCGTTGCTAACAATTTCTTTACAACTCCAAAAAATTGCTCATTAGTTGAATCGATGCTCGTAGAACAGTCGGGACGTACTATTATTCAAACTACTTCGAATTTAAGTCATTTAGTAAATTTCGTTAAACATAACACTACTACTTCTGAATCTCTTGCAACACAAGCAGGCGATTGGTATTATCCGGACTCGCAATTCCCTGAGTCAGTGACTGCATCAATTGCTGGTGTTCGCAATGTCGCCAATGCTACTACTGCTAATACTACTAGTGCTATTGCTAATAATGTAGTTGTTAACGATGGTGCTCTTCAAAGACAGAGAATGGCTATGCCTCAAAACAGATTAACCACTTTTGTAAGTGCTGCGGCTGGAACCACAGAACAAGCTTATTATCAATCAGCAACTGCCACAACAACTATTGATACTACAGGAACTATTCTTTCCGATACTCATTACCTAGCTGTTATCTATCTTCGTGATTTAAGTGATTTTTTCATGAAAGCACCCCTCCAAAAGGGTGGTTATAAATTTACATTTGTCATTAACCAGGCAACAACGACTTTTGTAGCCACTGGGGCCGTAACGACTCCATTCAGTACTGCTTTAACTGTTCCTATTACCAATTTAATTGGTAGTTCGACGGTCCAACCTTGTTTATTAAATATTGGTGGTAGTAACTGCGTAAATTCTTTATTAACTGCTACTTCTACTACTTACCAATATACATTGGTTTCAGAAATTGATACTTCATCTGATACTCGTCAATCAGGCGTTTACATGTGGGTTCCTTCACTTACACTTGCTGATAAAGATGAAGCACGTCTTCTTTCTAAGCCTATTATTCATAGAAACCCTTATATGATTAATAGTGCCACATATACTGGTTTTACAACTCAGAATCCCATTAATATTCAATTATTCAGTGCTATTAGAAATCCCAGAGCTCTTATTATCATTCCCCAGTTAGGTATTGCCACACAGACACAAACTTCCCAGTGCAGTCCTTTCAATACTTCGCCATCAACTCCCGATCCATTATCGTTAATTAAGACTCAAATTCGTATAGGTTCCAAGTCAGTTTTACCAAGTCCCATCAATTATGGCTGGAATCAGTTTATTCAAAATACTTCGCAAATCTTCACTACCAATGGTGGTCTTTCAAACCAATGCTCTGGTGTTATCAATTTATCTAAATGGATGAACCTATACAGATATTATGCATTCGATTTATCGCTTACTTCTATGGATTTACGCGACGTAAGCCAGCTAATTACTTTCGAAGCTTTTAACAACTCAGCCGTAACGATTGATTTATACGTATTCTGCTTATATGAAGAGGATGTTTCATTTGACCTCCAAAATGCTAGTGTCCAAGTAGGTAATTAGATTTATTAGAATAATTATTTCTTTTCATATTTATTTTTTTGCTATATAATATAGTAAATTTTATATAGTCAGATGGTTTTCTTTGGATTGCCACTACCCGCTAAAAACTTAAATGTGCGCATGGAAAATCTAAAAATAGCGTTAGAGAATGATGCTATTAAAAATTTTACAAATGCTACAATCATTAACAGAAATTCAATTCCCGTTGTTCCAATTCAAGTTCCGGTCCAAGTTCCAACTGGTAATTTAATTAATCTAGATTTCCCATTAGGTCCTAAAACTAGGCCTCAAAATCCAATACAAGCAATGAATGCTTCTAGAAATAAAATGATTGATTTGCTAGAACTAAAATCTAAATTAGGGTCTTTAAATAAAGGATTGAAACCAAGTCCATCTCCTTATAGTGAAAATTTAAAAAATGCTATACAACAGTTAGGCAAGATGAAAAAAGTAGATGATCCTGCATTAGTTAATTCCATTTCTAAATTAACTGCTGTTGAAATGGAATCTTTAACTAATCCTGATTCCTTAGATGCTTTAATTAATGACCAAAAAATAAAATTAGATAATGATAAAAAAAAAGTAATTTTATATATTAAAAATGTATTACCTGAAATTTTATCAAAAGTCAGTTCAATCAGTACTGTTAATAGATTTACTTCTCCATCTTCACAAAGAGCAACAATGGAAACTTCTACTTCATTTACTGATTATCCATATTCTACTAATTTAAAAAATGCTATTCAACAGTTAGGACAGATGAAAAAAATTGAAAATCCATTTCCGATAGTTAAAGCTGTAGTTGATGATATGGTTTCAGAAATTGAAAACTCAGATGCTATTTCCAGAGTTTCTAAAAATTTCGTTGATAATATTATTGGAAATGTGGTTAGAAGTAATGCTGTTATCAATGAAATAAAAAATAATACTAAAGAAATTAATTTACCTGAAATTTCACCAATGGTTAAATTTATTTTAGATGATATTGTAAAAAGAGTTGACATTGCCAATAATATTGATGCAAATACTAAAAATATAGTAAAATCAATGTCTATTAAAAATTTATTAAAATTAGATAAATATTTATTAATGCTTGGACAAAAACGAGCTAGTCAAACAACTAGACCTACTGGTGAAGGTTTGGTTAAAGTTAAGGGAAAATCATATTTAAATCAAGCTCCAAATTTTGGAAATCTATATGTAAATGAAGGTGCTTTGAAAAGAGGTAATCTTTCCGTTAAGCGTCCATATTCAAATATTATTGAAATTTCTGTAAAAAATATATCTCCTTTGCTAAAAAAAATGGTCATTGACATAGCTAATACTTTGGAATTTGATAAGAAAGATTATTATAATCTAGATTCCTCAGAAAAGAGAGTCATTGAACGAATCATCGCTAAACAGAAAAATATGAAAAACATGAATATCGAAATGCT
>ERZ1292645.358-Hain-H14-02um-R2-358-length-17117-cov-4_pt2 | contig 14518 bp, 16 predicted proteins | sample MGYA00564401_ERZ1292645 | MGnify/ENA primary metagenome ERZ1292645 (study PRJEB36523, sample SAMEA6512644) | groundwater metagenome | collected 2019-01-09 | study: AquaDiva: Metagenomics assemblies of 32 groundwater samples | reverse complement strand
AGTATAATCAAATAGAATGCGTCGGTTCGGTTACGGCACAGGGTGCGGCAAGTTGTTTTACCTGCGGCCATGGCGAGACGTGCAAGGTGGGTGCGATTCATATGTTCTTTGGCCCAGGGACAAAAATCACCGATGACATTATCCCTGACCTTTCCAAGCAGCCCAAAAAGATGCAAGAGGCCCGCTCTCTCGGGCAAAAACTCAGCCAGCGACTGAAGGAATATGCCGCAGCTACTTAACCGGAATTTGTGATGATAAGGTGAGAGATGGAGGTGATTTTTGAATAGACCTATTTTAGGAATTTATCCGTAGAGATTCATGGCACAGGTCGCAGTTGAATATAGGCAACTGCAATCACGCCTCATTGAGGTGAGAATCAGGGACTATGAAGAAAGAATTCTTGACAAGGATGCCGTTATATCTTATACTGAAAGTCGGATAAAAAAAGGCACTCAATCATAGGGGAATAAACATGGCTGGAATCCAAAAAGAGAAGATTGACCTGTTTTTTCAAAAGATGGCTGAGAGGTGTCCCGGGCTTACCGGGACGATTTATGTAACCGGCGGGGCAGCGCTGATTTTATATGGCATTCCACGGATGACTGATGATATTGATTTTGAGATTCCAGAAGGATTGAGCGAAGAAAAAATTATGGCTGTTTCCAAAGAAATGAGAATTCCGGTTCAGTTTGGGACGGATATTGAACGATGGGGAATGACGTCACTGTCAGGTTACCGGGAGCAAGCCAAACTCTACAAATCATTTGGAAAACTTGTAGTTAAGATTGTGGATCCTTTAAACCTCATTGCTCCCAAGCTATCACGTTTTTTAGACAGGGATATTGAAGATGTCAACGTTTTGATTAAGAATTTCAAAATTTCCAGACACCAATTACTTGAACACCTTAAACAGGTCTATGATAGAAGTCCCGTTTCTATAGAAAAAGGATTGTTTCGAAATCAGGTGGCGCAGTTTCTGAAGGACTATCAGCAAGAGCTTTGGAGCAGGCAGGAACCGCTGCCACCCTGGTTGACTGTGTTAAAATGAGGCAGACAAAGTGAAACAAGTAGAAATTTTTGGGGAAAAATACGACATAGAAGATGGTTCTTTACGCAACTTGCATCACCTGGTTTGGAAAATACTATTTCAGATAAATCAAGATAAGGTTAAAGAAGAAGAAATCCGTCTTAAAAAGCATACGGATGTTTTTCTGTTTTTTGAGAAGGCCTATAACATTGCTTATCTTCTTTCGGTCCTGAATCAACAGAAGTTGAAGGGATGTAGAAAAGAACCCCTCCCTAATCGTTACCTTCCGGAATCAAGTGGAGATCCTTACCTTTTCTACAAAACTTATATAGGAAGAAATGAAGCCAGGGATACAATTCGCTATCTTAACAAGTGGATACCAGTTTACCAGGTATGATGAATAAACCCTTTGGAAAACCAGGTCTGCCTCCTAACTGGTCTGTCGCGCAAAAGCAGGGTGTTGGAACCGATGCAGGCGATGTGTCTAAGGTCTGGTTCACTGTAGCCAAAGGCATAGTGACAGAAGTATATTATCCTACCATTGATGTTGCCAATATTAGAGATATTCAATTCCTTATTGCCGATGGAAAAGGTTTTTTTGAGGAAGAATCAAAAGATACCCGCTCAAAGATAGAGTACATAAATCAGAGGGCGCTTGCCTTTAGAGTAACGAATCTATCCAGGAGCGGTAAGTACAGTATCATTAAATATCCTCCTTTGCCCCCGAAGATTTGGAGATGGTGGGGCTGGTATGTGAATTACTTATTCCGATAAAGAACATCCCCGATGGCGCCGGTAGAACGCATAGACAGTGCGCTATTATAGACGGAGGTTTTCTTGAGTTGGTGAGGTACGGGTTGAGGCATCCTAAGGATACCCACGTCCTGAAAACACTTCCCGTTATAGACCGTCTCCTCATGGTTGAAACTAAGCATGGCACTTCCTTCCACCGGTACAATAATGATGGCTACGGTGAAAAAGATGATGGTTCCCCTTATGATGGAACGGGCGTAGGAAGGGCATGGCCCCTGTTGACAGGTGAAAGGGGTATGTATGAATTTCTTTCCGGTAATGATATGAGTCCTTATATCAAAGCCATAGAGGGTTTTGCTAACGAAGGAGGTATGATTCCGGAACAGGTATGGGATGGGAAAGACATTCCGGAGAAAGGACTTTTCAATGGTAAAGGGACTGGTTCTGCTACCCCTCTTGTATGGGCACATACAGAATATATAAAACTGCTACGTTCCAAAAGAGATAATAGAGGATGTGATATTGTACCAGAAGTCTATCATCGCTATGTTGAGAATAAAACCACCTCTGATATGGTTGCATACAAGGTAAATAAGCCTATAAAAAGGGTATCTGCCTCAAATAAATTACGGATAGTATCCCACGAAGAGGCAAGTCTTCTATGGACAAGAGACAGATGGAAAACTAAAGAAGAAGTTGAAATGGTGTCCACAGGACTTGGGCTATATTATCATGATTTTAAATCATATTTTTTTGAATCGGCAACAACGCTTATATTTACATTTCATTATGCAAATGACCAGTGGGAAGGGAAGGGCTATAATATTACCATTATGTAGCTTTAGGGATATTGCCAATATCATCATGAAAAATGGGACGCAGGATACTGGATTCTGGTGGAGAGGACTATTATGGAAAAGTATGATTTGGTGGTTGTCGGAGGCGGTGTCGGAAGACGGTGTTCAGGTTTTCCGTTTTCCTTTTAAAGAAGTGGACCGGGCAGTCATTGAGGGAGAAGGGCATGGATTGATTAAACTCGTATGCAGTCAGAAGAATCAAATATTAGGTGCGCATATTCTGGGTCCGAGTGCGGGTGAATTACTCCATGAATACGTGCTCGCCATGAGAGTAAAAATTCCCATAACAAAAATTTCCCAGACAATCCATGTTTATCCGACCCTGTCTCAGGCAGTGAAGCGGGCATGCGACCAGTATTACAAAGAGAAACTCTTCACCGGATGGCTTCCAAAACTCGCAAAGAAACTCATACGCTTTATGGCGCTGGTCCTGATGGTTTAATTAAGAGGTGGGGATGGAACAAACGTTTGAATTTCCGAAAGATTTTCTCTGGGGTCAGCGACTTCCTCCATTTTAAAGATGACTAATAAAAATTTTGAATAAATTCTAAGAAAAATTTGTTATTATAATGAAGGAAGAAAATCTAAAAATATAGAGGGAAACGTGTTTGACTGGGTTAGAAATAAAAGATTAAAGAAGGAGTTTGAGGAAAGGATATTGGAACATATAGACTCTCTTTATAATGTAGCTATTAGAATGGCGCATAATAGGCATGATGCCGAAGACTTAGTCCAGGAGGCTGCATTGAGGGCATATCGTAACTTCAACAAATTTAGACAGGGTACAAATTTTAAGGGCTGGATAATTACCATATTGAGAAATATTTATATCAACGAATATCGTAAGAAGATAAAAGAGCCTATAAAGATAGGATTTGAAGATGTAGAAGATTTCATAAGCCTGCCAGAGATTAGGGGAGCCCAGGAGGAGATATTCAGCGAGAATATGAAATCTTTAATTGATAAGTTGCCGGAGGAGATTCGCTCTACTATAATGCTATTCTATGCGGAGGGATTTACATATAAAGAGATAGCTAAGATTATGGATGTGCCAATCGGTACGGTTATGTCCAGGCTTTATACAGCAAGGCAGATTCTAAAAAGACAGTTATCTATATATGCCAGGAGAGAGAATAAAAATGAATTGTAGTGAAATAAGAAAATATATATACCCTTTTTTAGACGGTGAATTAGACAGTCAGCCCAGCCAGATGGTAAAAGAGCATATCCTAATCTGCCCTTTATGCAAGTTAGAATTTGAGCAGGAAAAGAAGGTGGATTCTTTAATCAAGAACAATATACCAATGGAGAATGCATCATATGAGGTAAAGGAGGAAATTTTAAAGCGGATAGGAGGTGTAGAAAAGAAGAGGACCGGTCTATTTGTTCTGCCGGTATTAAGACCGGCTTTGATAGGTATTTCAATAGCAGTTTTAACTTTTATCTTCTTCTCATCTCTCAATAAACCATTCCCGGTTTATAGCGAAGCAATCAGGGAACATATTCAATTCTTACAGGGCAAAATTTCACCAGATTTCTCTTCTATTAAACCCTTAGAGGTTCATAACTGGCTTCTTCACAAATTGGATTTTAAAGTTATGACACCTGATTTATCATCTCAGGGAGTGGAACTTAAAGGAGCCAGTCTATGCAGCCTTAAGGATAAAACAACTGCTTATATGATGTATAACAAAGGAGGACATGACCTTTCCGTATTTATGTTTGATGCTAAAGAATTAAAATTTCCAAGGGCGAAAAATATCACCGTAAATAGCAAGGTATTTCACCTGTACAAAGAGAAAGGCTATAATAGTGTCTTATGGGTTGATGAAGGGATTGCCTGTGTCTTTGTCTCGGATTTAAACGAGGCAGAATTAATCCACTTAGCCAGTTTATAATTTTATAATTAAATAAATGATAAAATCAAGCAGATATCTATTTTTACTTATCTTTTTCACTATCCTGGTCTATCTAAATTCTTTTGGCAATGGATTTGTCTGGGATGACCTGAACAACGTTGTCAATAATAAGGAATTAGGCGGGACGGCGGTATATAAGACTCTATTCTTTAAAATCCAGCCTCATGCCCATTTTTACCGGCCTATACCATCCCTTACTATAGCATTAGACAATTTATTATGGGGAAAGAACCCTTTTGGCTATCATCTGACCAATCTGCTTTTTCATATCTTTAATACTATACTTGTTTTTTATATAGCACTCCATCTGGCTGATTCCCTTTTAATTTCTTTTACCTGCGCCATTTTATTCGCCGTACATCCGGTACATACTGAGGCGATAACATATATATCTGGCAGGTGTGACCCAATCTGCGGATTTTTTCTTTTTGCTGCCTTTCTATTTTATCTAAAATCACATGATGCGATAAAACATAGACAGTTTGTCTATTTTAGCGCGGCGCTACTTTCATTTTTGTCAGGATTGTTATCCAAGGAAATTGCTATTATCTTTCCTCTCATTATTTTTGCTTATGAGCAATTATATTCAAATAGCAATTTAAAAGTATCCATGAGGAGGGTCATGCCATTTTTTGCGGTTTTGTCCTCATTTCTGGCGTTTAGATATATTTGTCTTGGCATACCTAATGTCGGAATAGATTTAAATAAAGTATTTCTTATTCCCAAAATCTTACTGTATTACATAAGGCTTTTAATATTACCCGTTAATCTGCATATGCAGCATAGGCTGCAAGATAGCGCTTTCTTAATCAATATGCCTGTTATATTGTCACTTTTAATTCTTGCAGTGTTTATCTTTATCAGTTTCCATCTTGCCCAAAAAAGATTTATGAGGTTTGGACTTGTTTTCTTTCTCATCTGTCTTTTGCCATTTTTAGGCATTCTAAGGCTAAATGCCGAGATATCCGAACATTGGCTTTATATCACCTCTTTTGGATTCTTTTTATTTATAAGCGGATTGTTAGCTCAAGCAAAACCGTTACATGGAAAGATTATCCTGCCTATAGCAGTCTTAACTCTTAGTATCTTGACGTTACAGCGGAATATAGCCTGGAACGATGACATAGCCATATATCAGGATACGCTTGAATACAGGCAGGATGACCATAGACTTCACTACAATCTCGGCAATGCCTATTTGCGCCGGGGTATGTTTGATGATGCAATAAATGAATACTCTATTGCCCTCAGACAAAAGCCGGACTATCCTTATGCATTGAATAACTTAAAGATTGTTACTACGTTAGCATTTGCCGATGAAGTGCATTTTGACCATAGTTTCTATAAAAATGTCCTGACTGAATTCTTAAAAGATGGTGAAGTGGATTACCGCTCTTTGAAAAATAAACCTTTGGATTTGGATGCATATTTAAAAAATGCGGCAGAATTGAGGACTGAAGAACTTAATAATATGCCTGCTAATGAAAGAATCGCCTTTTACCTGAACATATACAATGCCATTACTTTAAAGGTTATTACCCAGTATTATCCTGTTAAAAGCATAAAGGACATCCCTGGCGTCTGGGATAAACTCAGATTCAAGGTTGCAGGTGAAGAACGGACACTAAATAATATAGAACACGATATTCTGAGAAAGGAATTCCACGAGCCGCGTATCCACTTTGCCCTTGTATGCGCATCAAAAAGCTGTCCTAAGTTATCCGGGGAACCATTTAATGGGAAAGACCTGTATAAACAGCTTGATAGGGAGGCGCGTAAATTTATCAATGATAAGACAAAGGTATTATTGGACAAAGATAAAGGCGTACTTTATCTATCATCAATATTTAAGTGGTTTGGCAAGGATTTCGGCGAGCCTTTAGAGTTTATCTTAAGATATATGCCTTCAGATGAGTCCAAATTTGTTAAGGAGCGAAATCCCAGAATCAAATATCTTAACTATGACTGGTCGCTAAATGACAAATTGTAAAAGTGAAAAGGAGGAGATAATATGGTAAGGATAAAACCGCTGCCATTATTGCCTTGTCCACCACAGCCAAATGGCTAAGAATCAAGGTGTAAGAAACGAGCAAATAGAGGCAATAAAATCCGGGAAATTGTCAGATGTTTTCTCTGATAAGGAAAAGGCAGTTATTGAGTATGCGCATCAAGTCACAGAGGATGCAGAATCTGTTTCTGATGATTTATTCAGGCGTATCAGTTCCTATTTCACAGGAAGCGAAATTGTCAATCTTACTCTCATTATAGGGCTGATGAATATATTTAACCGTATAAACGGCGCCATCGGGATAGAATTAGAAAAATAAAGGGATGAGGACATGTTCATAATATTGATTCTATTAAGCATCATCTTTTTAGCTTATACCAATGGTGCGAATGATAATTTTAAAGGAGTAGCAACACTCTTCGGCAGCGGTACTGGCGGCTATAAAAAGGCGCTCTGGTGGGCAACAATAACCACTTTTTTAGGCTCCTTAGCTGCAGTATTTATTTCAACTAAACTTATAGGACAATTCAGCGGGAAAGGGTTAGTCCCGGATACAATTGTTAGAACTCCGCATTTTCTGATTTCTGCAGGGATGGGTGCAGCATTGACTATATTTATCGCTACCATAGCAGGAATTCCAATATCTACCACGCATAGCTTGACTGGCGCTTTGATAGGGGCTGGACTATTATCAACAGGAGCCCATATTAATTTTAATGTCCTGGGGAATAGATTCTTCCTTCCGCTCTTGTTAAGCCCGGCAGTATCTATGGTCCTAACATTGATTATCTATCCATGTTTTAAATTTACCAGGATAAAGATGGGTATTGAACGCCAGATGTGCCTTTGTGTCGGCGGGGGTGTTGAAGACATCTGTATACAGCAGGATGGGACAGCAGTCTTGAAGGCAACTGGCATGCCAATCGTAGTTGACCAGCTCAAAAACTGTCAGCAATATTACCAGGGTAGAATTTTGGGTTTTGACTCTCAAAGGATTCTTGATAAATTACACTATATCTCAGCAGGGGCAGTAAGTTTTGCCAGGGGGCTGAATGATACTCCCAAGATTGTTGCACTTCTGCTGGTAATGAGCGCTGTCTCTCTAAAATCCGGAATTTTTATTGTGGCTTTTGCTATGGCTATAGGCGGCTTATTAAATGCCCGGGAAGTAGCATTGACTATGAGTGAGCGAATCACAAGGATGAACCATGGACAGGGTTTCAGTGCAAACCTCGTTACTGCCTTTCTCGTTATATTTGCCTCTAAATGGGGATTGCCTGTTTCTACAACCCATGTCTCCTGCGGCTCATTATTTGGAATAGGTCTGGTAAATAAAAAGGCAAACTTGTCCGTAATCAGACAGATTATTCTGGCATGGTTTTTGACTCTGCCGCTGGCGGCAGTATTATCAGCCATATGCTTTCTATTTATGAGTAAATGGGGGATAATGTGAAGTTCTTAAAAAATCCGTGGGTTAAGGTATTGCTTGTTATAGTTATTGCAGGAGCTGTATTCTTTGCTTTACGCCATTTTAATATAAATTTTTCAGGCATAACAGAGGAGGAATTTAAGAAAAAGGTAAATTCCTTCGGGGTATGGGGTCCGGTTTTGTACATTATCGTGTACGTTTTACGCCCTTTGATACTATTCCCGGCAGGGGTTCTTTCGGCATCGGCTGGTTTAATCTGGGGGGCGGCTAAAGGATTTTTTATTTTACAGATTGGAGCAAATATATCTTCTACTGTAGAATTTTTGATAGCCAGGTCATTCGGGCGGGAGATGGTTAAAAAATATTTTAAAGGGAAGATGGCGAATTTGGATGAAAAGATAGAAAAACACGGTTTCTTAACTGTTCTCTTAATAAGGCTTATCCCAAATCTTCCCTGGGATGTTCAGAACTTAAGTCTCGGTCTGACAAGGGTCAAATTCAGGGACTATTTCTTTGCCACCCTCATAGGCATTATGCCCGGTTCGTTTGCCTTTGTCTATTTCGGCTCTTCTCTGATAAAGGTTTTATTTAACCCTAAGAATTTCTGGATGATAATTGTGGCAGTATTAATCTTTGCGGGTATTTATTTTCTTCAAAAATATCTCCGGAATAAACAATCTGGCAATAAAAAGCTATAGAGGTTAATAGATTAATTGACATGACATAAAATTGGAGTATAATTGATAAATATGAAGATAGAAATATTTTCCATCTCTATTCTTATATTAATTGCCTGTCCTGCGGTAAGCTCAGAGGCCGAAACTAACCACCGCCAAAGAGGGGTTTTAATTGAGGAAAAGATAGTCCTTAGAGATATCCCGCCTGATAATGGTCCTGTTCGTATATGGCTTCCTTATCCACAGAGCAAAAAAGAGCAAGTTATAGAAGATTTTCAAATAAATAGCCCGGTTGAAGCAATATTTACCACCGAGCCTGAATATGGCAACAAGGTTATTTACCTTGAGGCAGAAGGTATCAAGGAATACCTGAGCCTATCAGTCTCTTTTGTAGCCAGGAGAAAGGAATACACCGAAGATAATACGATATCAGGGGCGACTCTGCTAAAAAGGTTTCTCAAGCCTGATAGAAGAGTGCCTGTCAATGGGGAGATAAAAAACCTTGCCCTCAATATAACGAGAGGCAAAAGAGGTGATATGGAAAAGGTAAGGTCAATATATGATTATCTAAGAGATGAATTGACCTATTCTAAGGATGACCCGGCTATCTGTGGTATAGGAGATAGTCTCATTACCCTTAGATATAAAAAGGGGATATGCACAGATTATCATTCACTATTTATTTCACTGGTGCGTTCTATTGGTATTCCGGCAAGGTTTGAGATAGGGTTTCCAATCCCTAAAAATGTTAAAGAAGGTAAGATAAATGGATACCACTGTTGGGCAGAGTTTTATATTGAAGGGCGTGGTTGGATACCTGTAGATATATCAGAGGCAGATAAGCATCCTGAGAATAAAGATTATTTCTTCGGGCACTTAGATGAGAACAGGGTCCATCTTACTACAGGCAGGGATATCCGTTTGAATCCAGAGCAAGAAGGGGAGGCGCTTAATTTTTTTGTGTTCCCTTATGTAGAGATTGGCGGTAAGCCGTTTGATAAGATATCTACAGATATTATTTTTAAGGATTTGACGTAAGGTGTATCTGGAAGGGACGGGTCAGGGTAAAATAAAAAATGGAGGGTGGGGAGTGAATACATTTTTAAATGTCTTGAAGAAACACAATGTGGACTATAAAAATAGTTTAAGAAGAGGAGAATTAACAACGTTGCAGGTCAATGTTGGTAATCTCTGTAACCAGAGTTGTTCGCATTGCCATGTTGATGCAGGTCCGAATGGTAAGAATATAATGTCTAAAAAAGTAGTTGATAATATTTTAAAAATTCTGTCTGAATATAAGATTGAAACCCTGGATATTACAGGTGGTGCACCAGAACTTAACCCCAACTTTGATTATTTAATACGTTCTGCACGTCCATTAGTCAAGGAGATTATTGTCAGGTCTAATATGACTGTTTTTTTCGAACCAGGCAAAGACTATTTGCCTAACTTTTTTAAGGAAAATAAGATTCACCTTATCTGTTCACTGCCTTGTTATACTAAGGAGAATGTTGACAGTCAGCGTGGCAATGGGGTGTTTGAAAAGAGTATAAAGGCAATGCGCATCTTGAATGATTTAGGGTTTGCTAATGGTGATGGATTGAAACTTGATTTAGTTCATAATCCAAATGGCCCTTTTTTGCCTACGGGACAAGCTGAATTAGAAACGGATTATAAGCATTTTCTCAAAAAACACCATGCTGTAACTTTTAACAGGCTCATCGCCCTAACAAATGTTCCTGTGAATAGATTTAAGAATTATCTAAAAAACAACGGAGAATATGAAAAATACATCTATCTTTTAGAAAAGAAGTTTAACGCAGTGGTTCTGGAAAATATCATGTGCCGTAATCTATTAAGTGTAGGGTGGGATGGACGGCTCTATGACTGTGACTTTAACCAGGCAATGGGTCTGGCATTGAAAGACGGTAAAGAAGAAGATATTACCATTGGGACTATTGACCTTAATGGGTTAAGAGGGGGAGAGATATATTTTAATGAGCACTGTCTATCCTGCACTGCAGGTTCAGGTTCAAGCTGCCAAGGTGCATTAAGAACAGATGCCGGCGGGACAATACGTGATGGCGTAAAATATTTTTATCAGGGTGCGGCAAAACAACCCAAAAAAGAACTTTGCTGCCCTGTGAGTTATGAGAAAGAGGATGTTTCCTATATACCTGAAGAGGTTTTAGAAGTATCTTACGGCTGTGGTAGTCCTATAAGTTTAGCCAATCCCATGCAAGGGGAGGTGGTCGTTGATTTAGGCTGCGGTGCAGGTATTGATTGCTTCATTGCTGCAAAGAAGGTTGGCGTCATGGGAAGGGTAATAGGAATTGATATGACCGAGGAGATGTTAACCAAAGCCAATAAGGCATTAGAGCATGTTGCTGATGTCTTGAGATTCCTAAATTTAGAGTTCAGAAAGGGTTTTTTAGAGGATGTGCCTGTTGAGTCTGAATCTGTAGATTTGGTGACTTCAAACTGTGTAATAAACTTATCCCCGGATAAATCCAGGGTATTTGCGGAAATCTATAGAGTTTTAAAAGATGGCGGCAGATTTGTTATCTCGGATATTATTGCAGACAAAGAGCCTCCGGCATATATGAAGAATAATAAGGAGTTATGGGGTGAGTGTATCTCAGGCGCTTTAACTCAAATGGAATTCTTATCCAGGGCAAAAGAATCGGGATTTTATGGGCTTGAGATATTGAAAAACTTAAAGTACAGGGAAGTGGATGGAATACAATTTTGTTCCATTACGGTTCGGGGTTATAAATTTAAAAAAGGAAGGGATTGTGTCTATATAGGACAATACGCTACCTATCCTGGTCCTTATTCTGAAGTGCGAGATGATGATAATCATATCTTCCCTCGTGGTGTGCCCATAGAGGTCTGTACAGATACAGCAAATAAACTTATAAGGAAGCCTTATACCGGTCAATTTATCATTACGGATGTAGATAAAGATGGGGGACCGAGTCCTTGCTGCTCATCCGAGAACAAGGGGAAGTCTTGTTGTTAAACAGAGGGAATTTTCAAAGGAGGTGATAGTGATGGGAGGTTGCTGTGGTTCGGGGAAGACAAAGAAAGATAAGTACAAATGTGAATCCTGCGGTTATGTATCGGATAAGTCAGGCAATTGCTGCGGTAAACCAATGAAGAAACAATAAAATGGGAACAAAAGAGGAGGTTACGAGATGAGAAGGTTAATTTGTGTTTTGTCTATTTTTGCAGTGGCGATTTGTTTTTCAAAAATATCTTTTGCTGCAGAGCATCCTGGAACAAAAGCTAAGAGTACTGAACACCCTGGAAAGACGCAAGAGGAACATCCTGGTGATAAAACTATGCTTTCAGCAGATGAGATTATAAAGGGTATAAAGGACAACATAGATAAGGTAACCAAAGAGCACAAGGGATATTATCCTCTCAAAGATGAAGAGGAGGGGAAAGACTTAAAACTTAGTCTTGTAAAGGTTCACGAAGACAGGGTCAGTTACATCAAAAAGGATGATGCCTACTTTGCCTGCACTGACTTTAAGACTGATAATGGCAAGACAACATATGATATTGACTTCTGGATGAAGAAGAATAAGAAGGGTGAACTTGAGGTCTATAAAGAAAAGATTCATAAGAAAGACGGTAAACCGAGATTTACATATAAGGATGATGAGATAGTGGAAATTGAACCAGTTAAGAAGGAGCCAGAGGAAGATACTGGGAAAATGGCACCAGAAGAACATACATAAAAAGCAGGATTAGGAGTGCAGGGACAGTCCCGATGTTACGCCGGGGCTGTCCCCGAACACGAGCGAAGTATTCTGGCCATGATATCTATTATTATCCCTGTATATAATGAAGAAAGAATAATAAGGAAGGTTTTAGGGGGGTTACAATACGGCGACAGCATTGAAGTAATCGTCGTAGATGGCGGAAGCCGTGATAGGACTGTAGAATTTGCTGCACAGTATCCGGTTAAAGTAATACAATCCATTAAAAATAGAGCAGTTCAGATGAATAAAGGGGCAGAGGCATCCTCTGGTGATATGCTTTTATTCTTGCATGCTGACTGCCTGCTTGAAGAGGGAAGTTTAAAGGCAATACAAGATTCTTTACGGGATGGATATGACGGGGGTTGCTTGTGTCAAAGAATAAATTCAACAAATTTTATATTCCGGTGCATTGAGGCATCAGGTAGTCTAAGAGCAAAATGTCTTAAGGTATTTTATGGAGACCAGGCAATATTTGTTCGAAAGGATATTTTTTTAAAAGTCGGAGGATTTGATAACATCCCGTTATTTGAGGATATTTTGTTTTCAAAGAAGATTAAGAAAGAGGGGAAGACAATGGTACTAAACAAGAAAGTTTTTGTCTCTCCTCGCCGCTGGGAAGAAAATGGGATTGTAAAGGCAACGTTTATAAATTGGCTCTTAACCTTTGGATTCTTGTTAAATGTGCCGTATGATAGATTAAAAAAATTATATCATGATATCAGATGATTTTAAAGAGGGTTGAGAATGAAATACGATTTTGATGTAGTAGTATTGGGTGGCGGGGCAGCAGGATTGTTTGCGGCAAGCGGAACTCAGAGTCTGGGTGCAAAGACATGTATGATAGAAAAGAATAAATTGGGCGGTGACTGCACATGGTATGGCTGTATACCCTCTAAGGCACTGCTCAAGTCAGCCCATGCCCTATCGTTAGCAAAAAGACTTAAAAGTTTCGGGATTTCATCCGGTGATATCCAGTATGATACAAGTAAGGTAATGTCCCATGTAAGGGATATTATAAACACAGTTAGCACACACCATCCTGCTGAGTTATTTGAGAAAAGGGGCATAAAGGTGATATTTGGCAGCCCTAAATTTGTTGATAGCAGAACCATAGAAGTCAATGGTGCAAGGATTTCTAGTAAACGTTTTATAATTGCTACAGGTTCTCACCCTGTTGTCTTCCCTATCCCTGGACTAAAAGATGTTGACTTTTTGACTAATGAGACTGTATTTGATTTAAATACATTGCCGAAATCAATGATTGTATTAGGCGGGGGTCCGATTGGCGTTGAGTTATCGCAAGCGTTTAGCCGACTCGGGGTTGAGGTATCTATTGTAGAGATGCTGGATAGGATTTTATTCAGAGAGGATTTTGAGGCGGGTGAGGTATTGGCAAATGTAATTAAGAAAGATGGAATAAAGATATTTACTGGTAAGAAGGCTGTGAAATTCATGAAAGAAAATGGCCAGACGATAGTTACTTTGGAAGACAAAGATAAAAATATATCCGATATAAAGGCAGAAAAGGTCCTGGTCGCAGTAGGTAGGGCACCCAATACACAGGGTTTAGATTTAGAGAAATCCGGCGTTGAGTATGAGAAAACCGGCATAAAGGTAAATGAATTTTTAAAGACAAGTCAGGCAAATATCTTTGCCTGTGGGGATGTTGTAGGACATTATCTATTTAGCCATATTGCGGCTTATCAGGCAGCGATTGCGGTGAGGAATGCACTTTTTCCAATTTTACGTCAGAAGGTGAACTATGACTCTGTTCCATGGGCAACGTTTACTGACCCTGAACTGGCGCACCTGGGTTTGACTGAGGAAGAGGCAAAAGAAAGGTATGGGCAGGATATAAGGGTCTATCGCAATTATTTAAGAGAGACTGACCGTGCAGTTACTGATTTGGAAGAGGAAGGTTTAGCCAAAGTAATCTGTGATAAAAAAGGACATATCTTAGGTGCACATATTGTAGGTGCCAATGCTGGTGAAATTATCCATGAATATGTGATTATAAAGTCACAGAAACTCACCGTTGGCAGACTGAGCTCTACTATCCATATATATCCTACCCTGGC
>ERZ1292645.480-Hain-H14-02um-R2-480-length-14546-cov-16_pt1 | contig 14546 bp, 39 predicted proteins | sample MGYA00564401_ERZ1292645 | MGnify/ENA primary metagenome ERZ1292645 (study PRJEB36523, sample SAMEA6512644) | groundwater metagenome | collected 2019-01-09 | study: AquaDiva: Metagenomics assemblies of 32 groundwater samples | reverse complement strand
GGCTCCAAGACACGTTGAGTGCCTTAGCCTTGAGATAGTGATAGCCGTAGAACACGCCACCAGTCAACAGTACTAGAACAATCAATAACACTGTCATTTAGTGTCCTTTCCTTTTGGCGGTTGGTAGCACTTTACCCCTGTTGACGGACCATATCGGCATTTTAAGTTCCTCGCGAACCTCTTTGGTGAGAAAGTCGTCCCGATAGGCTGTAATAACTGACTCACCCTTAGCCTGTTCAGCCGTCTCGATACGAATAAGGTGAACCAGGCCACAATCGCAACATGTGAAGTAAATAAACCCACCCTTGGTGATGTTTGGCTCGCCCGAGCGCATGTGGACGATGGTGATCTGGGCGACGTTAGCGTTTTTCATGATAATCCAACCAGGCCACGACAAGCGTGGACAGAATCGCCAGGGCAACTAGGGCAATCGCCATCCAAGCAAAGGTTTGAATGTCCATCAGGTGCCCCTCGCCTCGATCTCGCGGGCAATCTCCTCAGCCACAAGGAGTAACTGAGAACCGCCGGGGTGTCGCACGGCATAATCCCGTACCCTGTCCATGAAAATCTGGATACAGACTAGCCGTTCATCCAATCGTATTGCCTTCTCGTCCATCATCGTTCGGCATATTGGTGACAAAGGCGGCCAAATAGGCAAAACTCGTGTCGTTTCACACCAATGGTCTCGGCACGCTCCACCAATTCACCAGCAATTAAGCTAAGTTCACGCATCCGAGACACAGAAATTCGTTCTTTCTTGAAAATTTCGGCGCTAGGGATACTTTCACTTGCATAACCAATCGGACCGGGTCGTTCTGCTTGTCCATCAGGCATATTGTTTACCTCCATCCATCCCCATCATATCGCAGCTAAAACGCCGTGTCAAGCATAAAGTTTTGGGTGGGCAACATGGGCAGCAACTCCTCCTCTTATGAGGAGCTTGCCCAACCGTTTTTTGCCCACGGTTGGTCCAACGATTTCAATAACTTGGCGTGGGCAACCAGAAAAACCGCAAGTTGCCCACGTTTTCCGCTCGAACTGACCACCCTTTAAAAAACTGTGCATATTCCAGGAGTTAGGGTCGCTTTTTCCTGGGCAATTTTGGGCAACTTCAAAAATGGCAATTTGCCCACCGTTGATTTCGTTGAGGATTTTCATATTTCAGGCCGTTTTACCCAATTTAGGCATCACACACGTCCCATTCAAGGTAACAGGTGTGATTTCCCCCCGTACCCGGTCAAAACGTGACGCCCTGGTCGTTCGGGCCGGCACCGCGATTGCTACGCGCGGGCGCGCAGGGTATGTAATAGCTTGTGTAGCTTGCATGATATGAGCACAAGGTGAGACTCGATAAGGCAGTGTGAAGTGTGACATAGGTGGTGTAGTTCCTGCCAACAGCGGTAACGTCCATATAGCACATACCAACGCTCGCGATATTCGTTAGGTCGTCCGACTACGCAGCTAAACCCCTCACCCTCTAACATAGTTACAGCATACCACGACACGGCGCGTCGAGCAAGCGAAAAACCGCGTAGGATTCGATTTTAGGGGGGTCACTCGCCGGAAGGTGGGTCGGCCAGGGCGTCCAGGGCCGCGTTCGATCTCGGGCCGTTTCCGCTCGAAACAGAGCCATCCTGGTCGCGGTCGCTGCCGGGTTTTGGACGGGGTCGGTGGGCCTGCTCAACCAGGGCGCTGAGGACGCTGACGTTGGCCGTAGACTCGCCACGTTCTAGGCGCATTTTGTCGTATAACACCCCGTAAATCCAGGCTAAACTCTGAGGGTAGATTTTTGCTCGTCGGACGGGATCAAGCATTGCTTCATCTAGCGCCATGAGTGCTTGCATACGTACTCTGTCTAGTACGTTCGCCTCTTGCTTCCTAAACTCCGTTAGTGCAGCGTTTCCCTTCACCTTGGCAATGAAGTTTACCATCCGCGTCATTAGTTCATCGCTGCCTGCGTGGATGGCCGCCCGAATGTTACGGTGATCAACCTGCGGTATGCTCCTAGGTCTAGGCATGGTTACTCACTCTCCCGTTACAATATACCACGTTGAGGCAGGTAAGTAAATGCAAAAATCGCGCCGGAAACAATGTTTGTGACAAAAATGGCACATGTGACATGTCACAATGACAAAAATGTCACGGCCAAAAGCAGCCAGATCGAGCCGACGAATGTCAAACCGTGCCAGATCGACCTGGCATCGCGTTTGCTTTCTTCGGGTTCGCGGCTCGCGCCGTCCCAAGGGGGTTTCATGCTAGACGTTCAAACATGCGATACTGAATTTCCTCCGTTCCAGCCAGTGGGACAAGACTGGTATCAACAGTTTAGCATAGCGAAGGGACAAATTGCTCGCATTTTCACCACGCCTTGGGGTATGGCAGCATTACGATTGCTTTAGTCAGTAAAACCTATAAGCCCTGAGTAGCAATACCAGGCATGGTAAAGGGAGGATAGTGTGGGTTTGCCAAAGAGCGTCTCTGTAACCATCGCCAACGGCGAGACGGTGTGGGATAATATGTACGCACCGTTACGAGAGTTTAAGAGCGGTAGCGAAGGTTACTTTGCAGGTGGCAAGGTGATCGACCGCGAAAGCGGGGAACGTTACCAAGTCAGCTGCTCCATCGTAAGGATAGGCTCCAAGCCTAAAACGGAGTAGCTTTAACCCGTCCCTTGTGTGGTAACAGGGGACGGCATTAAGGTTATTTATAATGGGCTTTAACGCAAAAACAATCCTCGAACTTATCGAGAGTGACCCTAGATTCAAGGCGTGGGACCACTGGAACTACGCGCTTTATGGTCCATTATCTTTAGACGATCACGCTGTTGTTGATATAACTTTAATTAACAGAGATCGTAGCACAAGTCACTTTAAATTGTGTTTAAGTTATTCCCATGTGGTAACAGGGGACAGTGATAAGGTTATTCAGCATCGTGAGGAGAAAAGATGGCTAATAGACTAGTAATTTACGGAACCTTTTGTGATAAATGTGCTGCACGATTATGTATGGTAAGCGGCCAAATCAGTAAGGTAAACACTGATGAACACGAAATCGGTATTGACGATAAATGTTGGGGATGTGATAGCAAACTCCGCGAATTGTAAAAAGCTAAAGTAAAACGTTTAGAATTATGTTAAGCCACAACCATCATTGTAGAGCGTGCAATCGAATGTTTACTTGTGGGGAAAACAGCGATTGTACAGTCGATTATGATATTACACGTACTCATGGTTGTATTGAAAACGCTATTCGCCTACACAACATGCAAAACCCTGACCCAAGACCCCTAGGTTGTAAGTGCGATATTAAACCATGTCTACATAGACCAAAAACAGGGCAAGAATCAACGCGCATTGTAGTTTGTGCTGGAGGACTCCAGATAGGTAATTGAATGGAGATTAGCAAAGCTGAAATTAGATAGTCACGGAATACCATACTCAAAGCGTTACTATAGCATATTTGAGAAACAAGGTTGTGATCACTCCGCTTAAAGTATTAGGAAGAAACGAAAATGACATACATGCATGAAGCAAAAATTACCGTTAAACTAGGTCAGTTCCCCCTAGACATGCTTCGTTATGACGCGTGTTACCCTGCCACGCAAGTAGATGTGGTGGCAATGTCTGAGTATTCAAGTGAGCCCTACACGCCTCAAATTGTTACTGTACGTAAAATTACGGACTCCAAATGTAACGGTTTTACTCCTGCTCGCTGGCAGTCATTCGGGTGTGACATTGACGTGCAGCCAGTCCGCAAATTATAACACCTACCCGCACCTAGTTTGTCAAGGATGATAAACATTTATGAAAAAGGTCCAACAAGAACACAACGGTTGTGTACTAGCAACCATCGCTATGCTGGCTGATATTCCCCTAATAAGGGCAGAAGAACACGCCCAAGCGGCTACGCGAGGCTTAGGACTTTCGTGGGACGGTGATTGGTGGTCGGTGTTTGGCTATCTAGGTCGAGAGAGTGCTATAAGCTTGGCTAGGGAGACGGCTAGGCGTGCCGGCTTAAAAGATTTTACTCCATTAACCAGGGTACGCGAAGTAATGGGGAATAGCACGGGAACCTCCCCCGACCTACGTGGAAGGGGCCAGATATCCGTTGAACTTCCTGAAGGTGGTCACTCTATGGCCTATGAAAATGGGCTTATTTACGACAGTGACTTCCTGTTAGCACCACGAGAAACATGGAAAGAGTATGTTACCCGAAAAGGGAATGACATCCTTAAAGTGATAGTGACTCCATTTAAAGGTTGTGGTAACTGCGCTTAAAGTCTTAGAAGGAACCAAAAATGAACAATTTACCACCAGGAGTTAGCAACACAAATATTGAAGCGGCACAAGGTGACTGGAAAACCCGACACGTTTTCGGGCGTAAGGCCATGTTTTGTTGTGATGGTTGTGCAGAATCGTTCAGGGAAGATCGCAAACACGGCCTAATTTATGGTCAAATTTATGTGGGCGATAAATTGTATAGTTGGGAAGCGGGCAGCATCGTGGGTGAATTTTGCGCCTATTGTCACGCATAGGGAGAACGAACGAATGATTGACTATACACGCATAAAACCAGTTTACCCTATTGCAAAAGGACAGGTATATTATGCCTGGTATATGTTTGTCCCTATCTATGATCATTATGTGTGTGTTCTAGCGAGGGTTCTATAGAGGACAAATCTATGACCGTGTTTGGAACGATACAAGAAGACGGCAACTTAACTAATGTTCGGGAAGTAGACCAAGCTATCTTTGCCAAGTGTCCGTTTACTATTTTCCTCCCTGAGCATTACGACACTACGGATGGAACCCCATGCCTTTGCTATGACAGCGAATACCGGAAAATGATGGTAAAGGCGTGGGGTTATGCCAAAAAGGATTTTAAAAAGGCTGGCATCCTTTAGCAGTTGTTTGGGCAATGAACAAAATGAATATGACACAACAAGATAAGATAAGTCTTATTTTAAGTGAAACCACGAGATGCTACATTTCAGGCAAAGAAACAATAAATGGTCAATACTCCTTTGTTCCCTCAATAGTTCGTCATAACTATAAAGCCCAACTAACTAAGTTAGGGAAAATATATTACGGTCGTAACCACTTTGTTGACTTAGGTTGTGGAATGGGGAATGTAGTTTTGTTAATGGCGCTGCATTATCCTGACAAAACTTGCGTAGGCATAGACTTGGACCATATATTACTTCAACAGGCAATAACACTAAGGAATAAGTTAGAGATTAATAACGCACATTTTATACAAAGCGACATTATAAGCTATCCTGTAATGAAGTTTAATGCTATTTATACCTATATGCCAATGTATGGACAAAAACTAGAGCAGTTTTTGGGACAGTTAATGATACAATTATATCATGACACAAACGCCGTTTGGTATGAGGCTTATCGCGACAAAGTTTGGACAAGTTGTCCGCAGGTAGGAGTCAGTTTGGGCAACACCCCACCCTCTTAAGAGGGGGGTGCCCAGGTGATGTTTGCCCACAAAAATGCGTGTTTTATCGCGGAGTTGACGTGGGCAAGCACAAAAAGGGCAATTTGCCCATGGGATTTTAATGTCAACAAACGAGCTTATTTTGCATTTTCTCGCTGAGGCCATAGATGCCGCAAAAAACGGACAATATAAATCCTGTACAACCTATTGTCAAAGTATTATAGATGTCATAAAGAGGGATTTGTGCCGAAAATTAGAGCCATGATTATAGTTTTGCACGGGCGGTCAGTCTTAAGGATAGAATCACCCGAGGCTAGACGGCATAAGTGCACTGATTGTTATTCTGATGCCCGCTATACAATGTATGAAGCACCGGAGCGGAGTGAATCATCGTGGTTCTGGTGTGGAAAGTGTGATATTGGTGGGTAACTCGAATATAGATTGCTTTAACTGTGGACACCCCAAACATCAAGGGGCATGTTGTGCAAGGTTGGACCCTATAACAGAACCAGAGAGTTACTCTGATAACCCTATTTGTGGATGTAAGTGGATTGCCGTTACCATGGATGTTGATGCTATGATGGTCGCTGCGAGACGTAAGTTAGTGATAAGGGAGTTTATACAAGAGGTAGCTAACTTCCTTATGAAGTTACAGAGCGGTGACCTTGGAACACCGGACTTGGACGACCTACAATTAGCGGGGAAATTGCACCAGATTATTGAGGAGTATTACCGATGAAACGACAATCAAATGAGAGTTATACTGACTGTCGAGTACGGAGGACGGCAGAGAATGACCGCATTGATGCCTACTTGAAGGGTCGCTATGCGTGGATTTCGCGGCTGCCGCAAGGTTACAAAGGTGAGTTACTGGCACAAGGGACTATGAGGAAACCCACTGATGTCCAAGTGGCACTTAGAAAATAGTGCTCGGCCTATATCGCGTAGGAGTGGGCTGGATAAAAATTGGGCTATTGCTTATTGCGGGATATACTTCAGCCTCAAGCAGCGTCGGGTGAAGGATGATATTTGTTCGCGCTGCCGTAAGGTGCAAACAAAACACTATTATAGGACAGATACTAGCTATCTAGAGAGCATATACACCCCCCGAGTAGCACGACAACCAAAGCTCCCGAAGCAGATAAAAGAAAAGGAATTTGCACTCAATGAATAGTATGACTCTATTACGCTCTCTGTTTATCGCTGGAGCTAAAATCGTCAAGGCAAATCCAGAGTTAGGGCACAATAAGAACGGTGAGGAGTTTATGGAGTTGCTTGATACGGCTCGGGGTTTCCTTGATGCATCACATGGGTTTGTCTATAACGGCAAGGTTAAGATGCGCGGGGCTTATATGTACCTGATTGACTTGAATAAGGATTTTGACGACGTGGTTAAGGCGGTTGATAGTAGGTTTGGGAAAACTTATACTTACAGTTACACGCCGGGAAAAAGCGCTATGTCAAGCGTAAAGGACGAAGAGGTTCAAGTAGAGCTAGCCATTTTTACCACACCAGAGGATAAAGCTGAGGATGCAGAGTAGAACACTAGACACTTTTCGTTTCTCTAGGGGCCGCGCTGGTATAGCAGTTTGGCCCGCCCTTCCTTCCCGAAGAAGGCATACTCCCATTTTTATAGTAGCATTAAAGTGTGCTCCGTCTGGAGATATTAAGCTTGTAAATTATCAAACATCGCGTTCGCGCCAAATTATAGCCAGTGTTACTACAAAAGGTATGTTTAGGCGGAGGAAGCGGTTTAACCAACCTGGCTATCGTTTGAATGATAAGGGTCAGGTGCGAGAACTGCGGGAGGAACGCCCCTAATGCTTATTACTGTAATAAATGAAAAGGAACTAGCGTTTGACCTAGTTAGGGCGAACAACGTGGTAGCAAAGGTAATGGTGGGTGTGCGGGGCAGGAATGGTTATGTTGACCACTGGTCTCCCTTGTTTGGAATAAACACTATGGGGGAAGTATGGCGGTATCCTAACTTACCTGCTGATCTAGGAATCAAGTTGAATAAAGAAGGTAAGATACTGGAGATTAAGTAATGCAAGCTAGTTTAACGCGAAAGGTCGGCATCGAGTTTGAATGTGTGTCCTCACGGAGCCATCCGTGGATTGCCGATAAACTCAGCTCTGTTGGATTAGTGATTGACTATGATGCAACGGGCCATTATAGGTGTCCAAATAGATGTTATTCAGGATGGCAAGTCAAGTCAGATACGAGCATCCTGGGCGAACAAAATTTTAGTTATGGTGTAGAGCTTGCTAGTCCGCCGATAACACTATCACATACTCATGGTTTACGGAAAGCCCTGCGGGTGTTGCGTGCGGTAGCCAAGCCAAACATCTCTTGTGGGACTCACGTTCATGTGGAGGCAAAGGAACTGTTTGCTCAGTTAAATACCGAGCATAAATATCTTGTTTTCGATTTATTGAGTGCTGAATGGCAAAAAGTCCGAGACCTCATGTTTTCATACGTTCCACTTAGCAGACGATATAATCAATATTGTTTGTATGACGGAGCCATGCCGGAGCACTATAACGCACTAAATATTGGCAGCAATGTTACACAAACACTTGAGTTCCGCCTGCACCAAGGGACGTTGAACCCAAGGAAGATATTAGCTTTTGCTACTTTGTGTGTGGCTATAACGGAGGAGTTGGTTAGATATATTTCGGCTGTTGTAGCTGACGGGGAGGGCCAGGCGAAGAGTACCCCCGTTGATCCCCTCCTATTAACTCGATTAGAGCCTACTGCGTTTACTAATGTTCCTCCCAAGAAATTGTGGTTGGGTAACCAAGTTTTCCATATTCAACGAGTGGACAAAATGTGGATTCTGGAGGATAGAAAGCGTGGGTTTGAGTATCCTACGTTGCTCGCCGCTTATATGGAACTGCGGGACAAGTTAAAGCTTGGTCCTGATCAATTACGAGCGTTTCGATATCCCGGTCACGGAAACGCCATGAGTTTGCTGTGTAAGACGTTAAGTGTATATCCAACACAGATGGGGTATTTAGAACATCGCTATGAGCAGATGTTGGACAAGTTTGGGCCATTTGACCCGAATGTTCAGGCTATGTTGCAACCTAATATAGCGCCGGATGAAGTGGATTTTGACGAGCTTGATGATGATCAACAAGTACCAGAGTCATTAACGAATCTAGAGATGGGTCGTGTTAGGAGCATGCGGCGTTAATATGTGTGGCATAGCGGGTTATATAGTAACCAATGGCGGCACGGTTAGGAAGCGGAAGTTAAAGCTCCTAGCGCAATCACTATTGCTTGGTATATCAGAGCGTGGCAAGGAAGCCGCTGGATATGCTTATGTTCACCCACAAACTGGATTTGTACGGATAGCCAAGGAAGGCGTAAGCCCGATAGACTTTGTGAAGATCCCCGGTCACTTATTGTCAACAGGGGATCATCAGGATATGCCACGGGCGATGATACTACATGCGCGGTTTCCCACACAAGGTAGTGTGCGGAACAACGAGAATAATCATCCTTTGTACTCCAAAGGAAGCGGCTTGTGCATGGTTCACAATGGGTGGTTCACGAATGAGGCTGAAGTAGCCAAAGCCGAGAACATAGAGCAAGATGGTGAGGTAGATTCTGAGGTTTATTTGAAGCTTATTGAACGATACGCTCAGGGTTGTCTCATGGATACGGCAATCGAGAAGGCCACACAGCAATTAGACGGCACTTCTGCTTGTGCGATGATACAGGCGAAGAAGCCCAACCAGCTTTGGCTTTGGAGGGATAATTTCGGTAGTCTCTCGGTTGCTGAGACAGAGTTTGGCTTTGTGTTTGCCTCAACGCCGGGGATTCTATACGCCGCGCTTTTTGCATCGCTGACTGCGTTCGACAGCACAACCCTGGGTAATATCCCACTTGATAAGGGTGAGTTATTGCTCTTGAGTGACGCAGGGGTCGCGCTTCGTAAAAAGTTAGCATTGGGTACTGGGGAATTTCATTGGAGTACCCGATACGAAAATGGGGTAAAGGTGAGGCAAAAGGTTGATGTGGGGGCCAACGGCCAGGTGTGGTGGGGAGGTGAGTAGTGCCGACGCCGACACAGATACATCCACCACCCGTTCCTCCAAGTTTAGATGTTAGGGTGGATTTCCCCATGCGGGGGTTCAAGGGGGAGTTGATATTAAACGCAAGAACTATGCCAATCGGTAATAATCGAGTAGTGTTACAGTGGGTCCCACAGAGGGAAAGGTATCCGTATATGTTGTGTATTACCCTTGGTATGCAATCGGGTATTGTTTTTAGACGAAACCGCCTTGGTACCGAACACCGATACTTTACCTATTCACAACACCCATCGGGATTTCGGTTGAGAGAGTTAGCGAGAGAACCCAGTCATGTTGATCACCCCTAATGGTAAAGTTAAGTTCAAGCTGTTTATGGAGGTAAGCGCAGGTGATGATCTAGCTTTCCGGTTGGTAAAGGCGCTTGTTACTCGATGTGGGGCGACTGTATCAAAGTGTAGGCCGAGAGCTTTTCTTGAGCTATTGGTTGACAAGAAGCCGACGACGGTTAAGGCGGTAACGAGTATTGTTAGTGTCAAGGCTCTGGTAAAGCTGCCATTGATAACAGAAAGGGTGATGCCGCTTAATGAAAGTGGGGATTGACTATGTGCAGAATAAATTGTAGCGGAGGTTGTCCAGGGTGTGCTCCCCAAGACCACGACTTGATGTGCGGGGAGTTATGGGGGGCTAACAAAACACATGATTGTGTCTGTGACTTTCTGGAGGATTGGAGTGTTGAGCCAGTTGCGAACATCCACGCCCCCCTCGGACCGAACACAACAACGTAAGTTCGCGAAAAATCAGGCGAATTTTTTTCTTGACACGTCCGGCGATTTTTGTTAGGCTGAAAATGCGATGGCGATTTCCCGACACAAGTTTTTGAGTGAGCTGGAAGGCGAAGGTGGGGTTAGCGAACCTGACCCACTGTTGGAGATTAAACATATTCACCGCATGATTGACGAAAGTGCAGAAAGGGCTAAACGTTTACATAGGAAGGAGGTGATGAACAGTGAAAGCAGTAGCGAATACCCATGTGACCTTTGATTTGACGCTGAAGGGGAGCGGTGCTTTGGTGCTCCGCGAGATCGCGAAGTATTCAAAGACCATTGGGCAGGCAGTAGCGGCCAAGGAAGGTCTCAGCGGGGATGCGGCTAATGTTCGGGCGAGCGAGATCAAGCGTTGTTTGCGCCGGGTCCGCCTTGCTCTTGAAGCGGTAGGAGTGTAGTTTGACACCTATGACGTATATTTGGGTCGCCATAACCGCTATATTCAGTATAGATGTTGGTTGGCGGTAAAAGGAGTTCTGCATGTGTACTCCTTGCCCGATTACTGTTAGGTGTGACTACCATTAACCAGGGGGATGCGTATCCTGTAGGGAGTAACGCATACTGTTTAAGGGGTAATTAAATGGGATATGGACCAGTATTAGTGACCAATAACTTTCGACGTGTGGTGGTTTATGGCCCGGCCAAGAGTGCGGGCAAGACTACCTTCGCCGTGAGTGCTCCCGGTAATAAGATATTACTCAAGTATGAACCAGGCATTGTGAGTATACCGCCGGGAGTTGATCCTGATACACTTTGGGTGGTTGATTATCCCTATGATTATGAGGAACTAGCCGTCAAGAGTGATCATTGGAAACGCTCCCCCGAGGCGGGTGCTCGCATGGTTGAGCATATTGTTGAGTTGAGTAATGCGTTTGCCGAGAAACGAGATGTTACTCTTGATGGGCACACAGGGGTATTGCCAGATACTATCATCATGGACGGTGGGACTATGCTCCACGATGCGATTGTGTCGTGGGTTTGTGCAATCAATGGCATTACTGATCCAGGTGACTTTGAGGGAGAGAGCGGGCGCAAAAACAAGTTCTATGTGTGGGGGAAGCGATCTCAGGGAGTGATGGCAGCTATTAGGAAGGTGTTTAAGCTCCCGTGCAACGCGGTGTTGACCGCTTGGGAGACTAACGAGAAGGATAAGGAAGGGCATATCCTGGAAAGGTGGCCTGATGTCGGCGGGAAGATGGACTATCGTGCGACGGGAATGGGTGACGCTGGTATCTATTGCTTTAGCGATAGGGTGGTTAGCGGTACTAAGTTTTATATACGCACGGCCAGTGATGGGGTGGTAAAGGGCGTGGGTGTCCGTGGCCGTTATGGTCAATCGGAGCTTTTGGATGTTACAATAGATGTCAAAAAGCCCGTGATGCCGTGGGAGAAGTTATGGGGAAACGTTCAAGCGAAGTAATGGGCACGCACTGGGCTAAGTGTTGGATGGAACACCATGAGTGCTTTTGGGGACACTGCGTATGGTTAGGTAGAAAATACAATACAACGGTTGAGTATCAGGCATTTAGTCTTTTTAAAATGGCACTAGATGACAATTTCTATATTTTACAAGGGAAGGAGGTGATATAAACCATGAGCGAAGAAGTAGTTAATGCCTTTCTACAAGGCGTACCACGCGGCGAGGAGATCAAGGACCAGCGTGAGGGTGATCATCCCAATGCTAGGCTTGCCGACGTTGAGTTGGTAGAGCAGAGCAATGGGTATGCGATCAAGGCCACGTTTAGTAACATGGAGGACTCGGACGATAACTCGTTCGATTACCAGGACCGGGTGACGATTGCCACGCATAACAGCGAGGACTGGCTCAAGCGGATGTTCCTGGCAGCGTTGCACGACTTTGGCATAGTGCCACGGTCGGAGCGGCAGGCGATCTATGCTGAGACGGACGAGCACCGGGCTGAGTTGCTGGCAGCGTTCAAGAGCAAGGTTGGAACGAACTATCCCTTGCGCTTGAAGCTCCGAGATGGTTATCTGCGCGGACGGATACTCCGGCAGAAGGGGGCGTAAGTGTGGAGTGGGGTGTGTGGAGTATGGTCTTGGTGTGGGCGGTGATGTTGGCTGTCTTTTTGATCTCTAACAATAACCTGCGACCGAGACCTTAGAGAAACCTTATTGATACTACCAGCTAGTCATGTCGGGACGCGGACAGACGTAATGACTAATTTACGCGGGGATTCGCTAGTATCAATAGAAACCTTGAGGTCATAATGGGCTGGAAGCACAAAGGGCTGTCATTGATGCGAGAGGCTGGCTATTTGCCAGTAACCATTGCGTGCTCTGGAAACCAGGGGAGTAGCCGCGACAAGGATTTAGTACCTATTGTGGTGAAGCCTGGGGGGACCGCCTAGTTAGGGGAGAAACTGGCAAGGTTTTTATGGGTGAGATGGCAGACTTCATAAATGATAATGAATGGGCTATTGATGATCCTTATGAACCACCACCTACAGTTACTTGTTGTTACTGTAAGCGTGATAGGTTCCACTGGCTTGAGACTGAGGACGGCTGGAGGCTGGTAACGGCTACTGGAAAAGTACACAGATGTAAGGACTACAAACGCCATGACTGAGTTCAAAGTAAACGATAGAGTTCAGATTGTGGGAACACACCGTTATAATCCCGGTTGTGTAGGGACGATTGTGTTGGTTGAGAGCCGGATAGGTAATAGGTTTACCGTTGAGTTGAACAGTGATCCAAGTAATGTGTGGCACAATGATGGGGGTAAGCCATGTTTGAGGCTTGGACAGGCTGACCTTGTGCTGCTTGATAAGGAGGATGAATATGCTTGAATGGAACCTCTATTGGCCCATGCTAGAGGCTGCATTGAAGGATTGGTCGCGTGTTATACCAGCGGTTTATCTGGAGATTATAGGACCGTGGGTTGATGACATGATGCTGGAGCAATTACTCAATCCGTTTGTGGGGTGTTAAATGATTGCTGATAAGGAAGTTGGGGAATTGTGGCTGTGGGTAACTACAAAAGAACCAAATCCAGAATTAGACCCACATACCTTGTCGGCAGCGGAAGGCATTGCGCTCATTCACAAGCTGGTGGAGGAGCGTGCACTAGTCTGGGAAATGAAAGGGTGGCGCAAGTCTGAAACAATGCGAATGGCGCGGCGTGACTACGGCATCCCTGAGGAGACCTGGAAATGACCGATAAGGAAATCGAGAATTTGGCGCGACCCACGAACTACAGGTATCTACTTGCCGAGGTCGAGTACCTTCGCGCAGAGATTAGGCTGCATGAAGATAGATGGATAAAAACGGTTACGGAGGAAATTGCAAAACAGGACCAGCTCATTCAGGAAAATGTAGAGTTAAGGAAGCAGCTTGCCGAGGCGAGGCTAGTGTTAGGTGATTCAGTTGGAGAGTCAGGCTGTGAGTATGAGCATTGTAGGGAGACGGGAGAATGATTGGTAAAGGTCCACGCGAAGAGCGGGAAACCGTAATCAACTGGTCTGAGGATGGTGATACAGCCACTATTTGGACCTCCAGCGAGACCGTGTACCGCCGCATGAAAAAGCGCGGGTGGTTTCCAAGTGAGGATGGCGAGAGGCACGCCATGTTTGAGGTTCCAAAAGGGCTCCTCAGGTTGCCTATCAACCGAGAGCGGAAGGCGCGAGGCAAGGGTTTACCATTTCCCGGTCGGCGGCCCGCCAAAATAGTGGCTTCCGAGGTTGATGATGAGGTGGCTTAGTGCAATGGCAAGGTGCTCGACTGACCCTGTGGGTTGTGTTGGCGGGATTATTAACACTCGTTCCCGCCCAAGTGCTTGATTTTGTGGAGGTTCCTTGTATGTCATTTGACCCAAAACAGTTTCGGGAGTGTGTGGTGCGGCCAACGCTCAAGATGTTGCACCCTGAAATAGAGTATAGCCTTGCCGCTGAGGAGCTTTTAATGCTTACGGCAGCACATGAGAGTCACCTAGGAACTTATTTGGTTCAAAAGGGTGGTCCCGCTCTTGGGGTTTACCAGATGGAACCTGTGACTCACCGGGATTTGTGGGCCAATTTTATCAAGCCGGGTTCTCTCCTCAACCATCGGCTTAAACTGTTGATCTCTTTGGAGTTAACTGATTACAACAACTTGACAGGTAACTTATTCTATGCGACGGCAATGGCAAGGGTACATTACTTTAGGGTTAAGGAACCGCTGCCCGATGTTACGCCCAACGCATTAGCCAAGTACTGGAAACAACATTGGAATACGC
>ERZ1292645.478-Hain-H14-02um-R2-478-length-14565-cov-4_pt1 | contig 14565 bp, 25 predicted proteins | sample MGYA00564401_ERZ1292645 | MGnify/ENA primary metagenome ERZ1292645 (study PRJEB36523, sample SAMEA6512644) | groundwater metagenome | collected 2019-01-09 | study: AquaDiva: Metagenomics assemblies of 32 groundwater samples | reverse complement strand
TTTATAAAATCTTTGTCTTCTACATTTATTTCTTTTCCATTATCTGAAAAAATTATTTTTGCCATGAATATTATTTTTAAAGGAGATTTATAAGGTTTTGTGAAATATTTTTATATTCTCCTTAATCTCCCAACAACCTTTCTAATTTCTCCCAAAAAATACTCAACCTCTTTTTTAGTTGTATATTTGCTTATTGAAATTCTTATAGAGCCATTTATTTCATTTTCTTTTAATCCAATTGCTTTTAAAACATGGCTTGATTTATTTATGTGGGACTGACAAGCAGAACCAGCAGAAACATAAATTCCTTTTTTTTCTAAATAACTTTGAAGCATTTCTGCGTCTATATTTTTAAAAGAAATGTTTATATTATTGCAAAGTCTTTTTTCTTTATGTTTCTCAGAGTATCCAATTGCCCCATTTAATCTTGTGTTTGGAATTTTTAAAAGACCATTAATTAATTTGTCCCTTAAGATAATCATTCTTTGATTGTCTTTTGTATTAGAAATTTTCACAGCCTCTGCAAAACTAATAATTCCTGGAACATTTTCTGTTCCTGAACGCTTTTGAAATTCATGTCCTCCGCCGTGGATTAGGGGAATTATTTTAGTGCCTTCTCGTATGTATAATGCTCCTATTCCCTTAGGTCCGTGAATTTTGTGAGAATTTAAACTAATTAAATCTAAATTTTGTTGTTTTACATCTAAAAAAGTTTTTGTAAAACTCTGACAGGCATCTGTATGAAATAAAACTTTTTTTTCTTTGCAAATTTTCCCAATTTTTTCTAAATCCTGAATTATCCCAATTTCATTATTTCCGTGAATTATAGAAACAAGAAAAGTTTTTTTTGTAATAGATTTTTCAAGCTGTTTTAAATCAATAAAACCCTCTTTATCAACATCTAAATAAGTTATCTTTGCTCCTTGTTTCTCTAAGAATTTGCAACTTTCTAAAATAGAAGCATGTTCTATTTTTGTTGTAATAATATGATTTTTTTCTGAATTGTTTTGTTTATTATAAAAAAATAATCCTTTTAGTGCAAAATTGTTTGACTCTGTTCCTCCAGATGTAAAAATTATTTCATTTGATTTCACATTAATTTCTTTTGCAATAATTTTCCTAGAATTTTCAACAGCTTCTCTGATTTGTTGTCCTGCTTCATGTTTTGAAGAAGCATTAGCATATTTCTCGCTAAAATATGGAAGCATTGCCTTCAAAACTCTTTCATCAACTTTTGTTGATGATGCGTTGTCAAGATATGTTGTTTTCATAATGGAAAATTAATCTAATATAAAAAACATATTTGATATTTAAAAACTTATTTTATAAACTTCTCTGGATTATCATAACAAAATGAGATGTAAATTCTAATAAACTTCTTTTAAGCCAGATACGTTATGCGAAATAAAAATGGGTCGTGAAGTGCTTTCAGCATAAATAGTCTCGCCTTCGGCTCGCAGAAAAACTTCTCTTATCCGACCACAAAAACTCACAACATTGTCTAACAAAGGTTAAGCAGTTCGTAAAGCTCACGCAAATTTTTCTTATTTTATATTTGAGAGTTTCTTTATTTCTTTTCTTCATATCTCTCTATTAAAAATACAATAAAAGAACCGCATAAATGCAAGGCAAATTCAGCATAACTTTTATCAACTTTTTTTGAGTCTAATCCTTGTCCATGTCCTCCTTGATTATTACGAATTGTTGGAAGTCCTTTCAAAATTTCATTAAGATTATTTGTAAATGATTCCGTATGAGAAAAGATTAAATCATTGTCATAAAATTTCTTAATTAATTGGGATGCCGTATCAGAGGGGGTATAAGATATCTGAAGTTTTGTAAGTATAGATTTCATTGTGCTTTCATAAGCCTTGTTTGCTTCTGAGATTGTATTATTATAATCTTTCTCTAAGTAGTTACTTAATGCTTTCTCAAATTCCTCTAACGCCCCTGTAAATTCATTATTTTTTAATAATGAAATCGTTTGTTTTATTGTTTCTTTGTGCAGGTATTTAGAATCCCTCCTTATTATTTTACCTTCAACAATTTCATATCCTATTTTATCTATATCAAAAACATCATTTAATTCTGTAATTGTTTTTTGTAATCTTTCATAATTTCCTTGAGTATTATCATCCTGCCTTATCCATAGAAAGATTTCAATTGTTCTTAGTAAATTAATGACATCACATTCAAGAACCCATTTATTTATTGATGTAGAATGACTTATTTCAGTATTTATATTAGAAGTTCCCTTATGTTTACAAATTTGATATCTCAAATCTCCCAAATCTTCAATGGGTTTTGGAAATATCTCATTTGATAAGCGATAACCATTTTCAGAAATAATAAAGAATATTTTTTGTCTTACATTTAAAGAAATTTTATCATAATCAAAATAATCTTTTTTATCTATTTCTTCTTTTTGTCCAAAAAGATTCTTGAATATTACCATGATATTTGAATAGCCCATTAATTTATATATTTATTTGAAAGCAAAAACATATAAATATCCCCCTTGATTAATTATTATAAGGGGCAAAAATGGTGACAAATATTCTTCAGGCGATAATTTCTATCCCAGTTAAAGAAGAAGGTAATAGAGATAAACTTTTAGATGTTGTTAATGAGGTCTTGTCTCAATGTAACTAAAACCATAATTTTTTAAACATTATACAATTAATGATTCTATGGCAAAACATACAAATCAATGGTTACTAGCAATCTTTAGTGTTTTGATATTGGGTTTAACTGCGTGGTTTGTCCAAGACGGGATAAGTAATAGGCCGATTGTAAGTTATAAATTAGAAGATTGTCCTAATAAATTAACTCTAGATTATCAAGGAAATCTTCAAGAATCTATCGGATTGGGAATCTCAAATTCTGGAAAAACGAAATCATCTGTTTTATTGAGATTTTATGGAGAAAATCTAACTATCCTTAACGAAACAAAAAAAGATTATAACCAAATTAATGGAACAGAAGTTTTAGTTAGATTTGCTGCTTCAGATAATTCACTAACTTATTATTTTGGAGAAAAGGTTTATTTTTCAGTGAATAAAAGCGTAGATAGTTTTTCTTATGAATATAGTGTATTAGATAATTCTGATTTATCTTCAATATCAAATTCTATTAGTAAGTTCTTTGGAGAAATACAAGGTTACTCTCCTACAAGTTGCAAATACAAAAAGTCTTCTAACTCTGAATTTGTTAAAATATAATCCTTAAAAATTAACGAGAGTGTCCCCTCTTTCTTTTTAGAAAAAAGAAGCAAAAAGACGGCAAATCCTCTAAATACAATAAAAACTTCTGGCGTTCCCGCCATCCCAGAGTTCACTTTAACTCAAAAATTTGCCTTCGGCATCGCTGCGCTAAAAATTATTCCTCAATTTTGATTATATTTACCGGACAACTATCTGCGGCTTTTTGCGCATTTTCTTTTTCAATTTCATTTATTTCTTTTTGATAAATTCCTTTTTTATTCTTGCCGTCAATTAAATCAACTTTTCCGTCTTTAGCGTTCATTTTCCAGTTTTTTGGATCAATTTCAACACAGACATTGCATCCAATGCATTTTTTTCTATAATGAATAATTTTAGCCATAGGTTATTTTTAAAATCGCATCTTTTAATATGAGGACTTTTTTAAAAAAGCCCCCGAAGGGCGATAGCTTTCCATTATGGGTGCTAAAATTCGCGTCTTGAAAAATGTTTGGATAAGTCACATCTTTTAAAAGAGGTGGTCAAATATTTTTAGCGAATTTTTGACTTTGTATTATTGGAATTTTTCCAAAAGTGTCCTGCATTTCTTTTCTATCTTTTACAATATATAATTTATCATTTTTTCTAATTTTTTCATTTACTTTGATGGTGATTATCTCTCCTTTTTTTGCTTTGCTTGTAGGTTTTTCATCAACAAATAAGCTTTCAACTTTTTGATGAATTATTCCAGTGGTTTTTCCAGTTATAATAATTTCATCTCCTAATTCTATTTCACCAGATTGTAAGAAAAATTCTCCAATTTTTGTTTTAGGAAAATAATGTCTTGTAATTCCAACAAAATTTTTTTCTTTTTTAGACTGACTTCCATACCCCCCGCTCCATTCTCCTAATTTTTTCCCAAGATAATATCCGCCCTGCCAAAAGCCTCGGTTATATACTTTTTCTAATTCTTTAATCCAAGAATCAATTTTTTCTTGAGTATAAGTTTTATTTAAAACACTCTCAACAGCCTCTCTATATGCTTTAGTGACCGCATAAACATAATCTGGACTTCTTCCTCTTCCTTCTATTTTTAAGACGCTGATTCCAGAATCTAATAATTTATCAATGAAGCCAATTGTGCATAAATCTTTTGGAGACATTATATATTTGTTGTCTATTTTCAGCTCATCTCCCGTTTCATCGTCTATAACTCTATAAGATTTTCTGCAGTTTTGCAGGCATGCTCCTCTATTTGCAGAAGCATTAGAAGTTGCAAGGCTCATATAACATTTTCCAGAAATAGCAACGCATAAAGCGCCATGAACAAAAATTTCTATTTCAACAAGTTTTCCAGATGGTCCTTTAATATTTTGTTTTTTAATTTCAGCGCAGATATTTTTTATTTGCTGTAAAGTTAATTCTCTCGCTAAAACAACAACGTCTGCGAATTTTGAATAAAATTTTACAGCTTCTAAATTAGAAACATTTGTTTGTGTAGAAATATGAACCTTCAATCCAATTGAATTTGCATAATTAATTGCCGATATATCGCTGACAATTACTGCGCTTATTCCTGCTTTTTTTGCAGAGTCGCAGATTTTATGCATCAAAAAAATATCATGGTCATATAAAATTGTGTTTAAAGTTAAATAAGTTTTAATTTTTGATTTATCGCACCTCTTAACAATTTTTTTTAAATCTTCTAAAGTAAAATTATTTGAAGCTCTTGCCCTCATATTTAATTGCTCAATTCCAAAATAAACAGAATCTGCCCCGGCTTTTATTGCCGCTTCAAGACTTTCATACGACCCTGCAGGAGCCATAATTTCTATTTTTTTGTTCATTAGCGCAAATTTACTATTTGCGCCCGCAGGATTTATCCGAGGAATGGAAAACTTGTTTTTCATTATAAAAATAAACTTTTAATATTTTTAAGGGTATCTTAGATTACAAATTTCACTCCCTTTCCCCAATGCTAAAGATATTTAAGAGCTATCATCTCTAAAAATTTAAAATGAAAAATTTAAGCATCTGGATAATAACTTTGATTGCAGTAATTGTTTTTTTAGTTGGAATATTTTATTATGAAATTCTTGGAGCTGTTGTAAATGCCCCTGCTTTTATTGTTTCTCTGACAATAATAATTTTAGCTTTAATTTTACTTATTATCTTTTCTCAGCAAAACAATAAAAAGAAAATGCCCTCTTTTGGAAAACCCAGAATAGAAATAATGGAAAAGGATGTTCCTGAAAAAAAATTAAAAGTTATTAAGAAAAAATAATTAATATTTAATTTATATCTGTCCCGTTTGAATAAATTTCTTCATTGCCTGTTCAAGAATTACTTGAGGAGCTAAACCTTTTCTGCTACAGATTTTGACAAACTCATCATATACTTTTCTATCTATAGTATAATCTAATTTCGCTTTTTGAGCTCCAGGAGGATATGATGCCATATTTTATCTGAATAAATTAAGTATATAAATATTGGGTTTGAAAATTAAAAAAATAAAAAAGAACACGCTGTCAAAAAAACTTCCCCTAAAAAACCAGGAGAAAAAAAGATTTCTGAGAAATAATTAATTCCTCACAGCAATGCCCTAATAAACAGCATAATCCATGTTTTTGAAAAATGTAGAATCTACATATATTGCGCCCTTAATTTTTAAGCCCAAATCTTTTCTTATATATGTTCCTGAAAAATATTCAAGTGGCCAATTAAAAATATTTTGTGCATAATCATATTTACCGTCTTTATCTATATCTTCTAAAAGAGTGGTCCCAATACAAAGGGTTTTACCCATAACCTCTCCAAGGATTGGTTCAATTTTGTCAAGTTTCCCTTTTGGTTCATCAACTGTTTGTTTTATTTTAGATTTCTCTCCACAACCGCCAGTCATAAAAGCGCCAACAGCCATTAAACTTAATGCTAAATTTGTTAATTTTTTCATATAATTTTAAGAGGCTCATACTTTATAAAACCTCTCTTTTTGTATTAATTTAAAAATGACTACATATGGGCGCGGATAATTTCTTTGAAATACCACGCCTTTTTAACATATGGGCGCGGAGAGAATCGAACTCCCTTCTTCTGCTCTGGAGGCAGACATACTACCAGTGTACTACGCACCCTTATTAAGAATAAGAAAAATCTCTTTTTATTATTTACTATTTAATTTCTTTATCTCCTCAATTTCATCAATAGAAATAGCGCATCCTTTAAACTTAAGCGCATAGAGTAAAGCATCTAAAATTTCTTTGCCTTTCCATTCTATCAAATTTTTTTTGTAAGCAAGATACATTAATTCTGCTGAACGAATTATTTTGAATTCTTTAAATGATTTGAAATTACTTTCTTTTAATTTAATTTGGACATGCATTTTTTTCTCTAAAAGTTCTTTTAAATTTTCCGGCTTTTCAACTAACATTCTTGTTGTTCTTTCATCAATCACTAAAACATTTTTTATTTTTCTTTCATTTATAATTTTGCTTAATGCAAGACAAGATGCTTCACCAAGCTGTATTAAAGAAATTTCATTTCTATTTCCAAGAAACATAGTATTTGCCAGGTTCATTAATTTAATTGTCAAGTCAGTTATTTCTTTATCCTGAATTCCTAATTTATCCGGCATCTTTAAATAACCTTCATCAATTAAATCCTGAATTTTTAAAGCTTCAAGCTCATATTCTTTTATTTTTAAAGGAGTATCTACAACTTCTTGTTTAACTTCTTTTGTTATAATAAATTCTCCATTAAAAATTTTTTTTAATTTTTTTAATTCTTCCAATAAACCATTCAGCGACAGGCTTATTAAACTGCTTGAATCAAAAATTAGGGCTTTGCCAACCGAAGATTTTTGTTGTAGGGGTTTCATTTTAGATTTTTGATTAAACCTCCAACATAATTCCTGAAACATATTTGTTTTCCATCATAGTAAATGTTCTCTTCACCTACAAATCCTTCAAGAGTTCCAGTCCATTTATTTTCATATCTAAATTTTCCTTCTTTGAATAATCTTGGACCACGAGCAGGAAAATCTTTAGGCATTTTACTAATACATTTCTTTAGAAAATCAAATGCTTCCCGATGTAGATGTGAATATTTGTCAAAGATTCCACCACGATAAGCCATAATCCATATAACTTTACCTCTGTCGTAAACCCTTTCTTGTCCACAATCAATAATATTGCCGAAATAAGTGTCTGTGTACAATAAATCTCCTTCCCTTATAGTGTATGTCTTTCCCCCATCTTTTGTTTTCTTAGGCTTAGTTTTTGTTGAAGCATATGTCTGCTTCTTTGCCTTTGCAATAAAGTTGATTATTTTTTTATCCATTATGAAAACATATCCATGGCCAATTTAATTCTTGATTTCGTGTCAAGTGTTTTGTTTTCCGGCACATCAGATATTCCAGTTTTACCGGCATAATCTGCAAGTTCAAACATTGTAATCCCAAGAAGTTTTGCTGTTTGTTCCATAGAAATTCCGTGTTCATAAATCCTGGAAGCTTTGTTTATCTGGGCTTTTCTGAAAACTTCTTGAATATATTCTTTTAATCTTCCTGAAATTTTTTTAATGCACAACCTGATATTTTCAAAATCTTTTCTAAAATCCTTTAGATCATTTTTTTCAAGGTCTTCTATTGAACATTCAAGAGAATAAATTATTGTTTTGTGAATTTTTTCCCACTCTGGATATTGTTTATAATGCTCTCTTTCAAGAATTTTATTTAAAGAATAAACCACGACTGCAACAGCAATGTTGTCTGGATCTTGTGTCAGCGAGGCAGTATTAATTGTCTGATTGCTCAAATTTTTAATTTTAGAATAATCTTTTTCTTCAATTGCTTTTTTTGTTTCTTCAAGAATTCTAAGGATGTTATCAATTTCGTGCATATATTATAATAGAAAATCTAATTAATAAATGTTAAGTTTTTATATTCCTCTTTTTTCTTTTTAAGATGAAACCCGTATTATTAGATACAAATTTTATTTTAACTTGCATAAAGCAAAAAATAGATTTTTTTGAAGATTTAGAATTTTTAGGATTGGAAGTTTTAATTCCTGACGGAGTTATAGATGAACTTAAAAAATTAAAACAAACTTCAATCCTTAAATCTTTAGAAAAAAACAATTTCAATAAAATTATTTTAACAGGAAAAAATGTTGATAATTCAATAATTAATTATGCAAAGAAAAATCCAGAAATTTTTGTTGCAACACTTGACAGAGAATTGCAGAAAAAACTAAAAAATAAAAAAATAATTATTCGGGGAAAGAAAAAGCTGGAGATTATTTAAGATAATCAGGAATTTTATATTTTTCAAATTCAGGCAAAAGATTTTTTCCATAAATTAATCTTGAAAACGCTTCTGCTTCCATCTTTGCTCCAGTAAGTGCATGATGTGGATTAGGTTCTGAAGGAAGTCCAACATAAATTAAAGTTTGATTTAAATTCAAATCTGTTCTTCCATTTTTTGCTGGAGGAATTAATCCTCTTTTTAGATGATGAGCATAAGAAAGACTATGCAAATCTATTATTCTATGACCTACTCTATAATCCATCTTATATCTTTTTAAAGAATCTTCTAGAAAACTTTTATCAAAATTTGGATTTTCTCCTGCAAAAGTTCTCTCTTCAATTTCTTCCGTCCAATTAATAAATTTTTTAACAGCTTCTTCTAAGGACATTTTATTTGGTTCTGTTATTTGTTCTTCAGTAAACCCATTTATACTTAATGCCCCAAGTGTAATATCGGCGCCTTCCCATACCCTGCATTCTTCATAAAATTGATTTTCAGGTTTTGAAAAATCAACTGCGCCAATACTTACAATAGAATTTTTTTCAGGGTATACTCCTGTTGTTTCTACATCTATAACTATCATCTTAAATTAATTGATATTTTACTTTAAAAGAATTTATATAAATTAGAATATCTGTAAAAAATTAGAGATTATTTAATTCTTTGGAAGTATATGTTTTAGAATTTATAGTTATATTTTTTGAATATCTTTTTTTAAGATCAGTAACTTTATAAGAAAGTTTAAGATTGTCTTTTAAAATCAGATCATTGTTATGAATAATTTCTATTGCTCTCATTACATTATAGTTATTTTCTGTGTTAACATTAGGGTGTTCTTCTTTAAATTTTTCAAAAGGTTTTAATGGAGGAAGTAAAGATAATTTACTTAAATCATTTTCAATTAATTTTACTGTTTCCAAAGTTAAACAATTTGGAAAATTAGAAACTCTGCATTTTTCTACCAAATTTTTCCCCATTTTAAATGAAAAAGAAATTCCCTTATAAGAATATATCTTCTTAAAAATATCTTTTTTAAGAAACCTTTAAAATCACCCATCATTGTTGGCTCATAAAAATCTTCATAAGAAGCTTTTTAAACCAATTCTTATTTTATTCCTTAGAATGTTCTATTTAGTGGATATGGATGATTACGTAAGAGTAGAACCAAAATGGTTTGGTTTGCCTACTTTAGAAGCTGTTGAAAAACAACTCCAAGAAATATATGCTGATTATTATAATAAAGAACTTGGAAAAACTCTCGTGGTGATTGAAGTTTTAAGTGTTGGCGAAGGGGTAATCATCCCCGGCGACGGCGCAGTATATTATAATTCAAAATTTAAATTATTAGCCTGGAAACCGGAGCTTCATGAATTGGTTTTTGGAGAGATTGTAGAAATAACTAATTTTGGAGCTTTTATTAATCTGGGCGCAATAAAAGGAATGATTCATGTTTCACAAACAATGGACGATTTTGTAAGTTTTAGCAAGTTAAATACTCTTACAGGAAAGTCTTCAAAAAGGATTTTAAAAAATGGAGATTTATGTTTAGCAAGAATTGTAGCAATTTCACATAAAGGCAACGAGCCAAAAATAGGATTAACAATGCGTCAGCCCGGGTTGGGGAAACTTGAATGGATTAAAGAAGATGCAATAAAAAGAAAAAAAGAGAGCGAAAAAATTGTAAAAGGAGAATCAAAAGATTCAGGGAAAAAAACAAAGAAGGAGAAAAAATAATGTTCAGCTTAAGTGACCGATTAATTATGGAACAATCTTTAAAATTTCAATTAAATGGAGGAAAGGATGATAAAAATATTTTTGAAAATGCATTTAAAGAAAAAAAAGGAATACTCTATTTTTCTTCCAAATTAAATTTAGAAGAAGTAGAAAAGATTAAAGATACTCTTGAAAAAAAATATATAAATTATCAATTTTGTTATATGCAAAAGTTGAATTGCGTTGAGATAGGATTTTCAACGGAGGAAAATAAATAAAAATGCCAAAACAAAAAGCATGTAAAATATGCAACACTATTTTTGAAGATAAAGAAAAGTGTCCTAAATGTGAATCTAAAGAGATTACTGAGACATTTAAGGGAAGAATTGTAATTTTAGATCCTGAAAAATCAGAAATAGCTAAAAAAGTAAATATTAAGGAAAAAGGAAACTTTGCAATTAAAACCCGTTAAATTTTTAAAATGAAAACAAAAATTATTGATGAAAAAAAGAATCTTTTATTTAACAGAAAAGAAGTTATTTTAGAAGTTGAATCAGAAATAACTCCAAGTCATGCTGAAGCTGGGAAGATTATTTCTGAAAAATTCAAAACCACATCTGAAGCTTTTAAAATAAAAAAAATTCAGGGCAATTTTGGTTCAAAAGTTTTTAAAATTAGCGCAAATATCTATCCTTCAAAAGAAGATAAAGAGAATATTGAAGTTAAGACTAAAAAAGAAAAAGAAGCTGAGATTAAAGCAAAAGAAGTGCCAAAACCAAATTAAAAAATAAATAAAAATAAAAAATGACAGACTATTTAAAAACCTATGATAAAAATAAAGGGGATTTTTTAAAAATAGGAAAAAGAATAATTGATCGAACTTATTTAAATATCATTAAAGAATATCCTGGAAGAATAGGAAAATTAATTCAAAATGAAATAAATAATTCTAATAATTTATTAGAAAATAAATTAATTAACAAATAAGATGCCAAAAAAAATTATAAAAAAAGGGAAAAAACCCCATAAAAATAAGCCAACTAGTAAAAGATATAATAAATATAAAATTGAAGGAGACAAAATTACAAGAAAAAAATTCTGTCCAAGATGCGGACCAGGAATTTTTTTAATGATTTCTCCAGAACGAAGTTATTGTGGCAAGTGCCATTATACCGAGTTTATTGGAAAGGTAGAAAATAAAAATAAATAATTTTAAATCAATAATGCCTTTTCAATGAACGAGCAGAGTTTATTGGAAAGGTAGAAAATAAAAATAAATAATTTTAAATCAATAACTTAGTCATGGACGAGTAGAGTTCTTGAGTAAAGAAAATAAAACGGATTAATAGTTAATAGATAAAATTTCTTTTAATTTTTTGAATAATATAATGCGTGGGAGCTAATCCTAAAAAAAATTAACTTGCTCCACGACTTTAATAAATTTTTGTTAAATATTATTATCCTCTAAACGATTGTTGTCGTTTCAAGTGTTATTTTCATGATATGAAAACAACCCTGAGAGATTCTTCAAGCCGTTCAAAAAGATGACTTGAAGCTTCTCCTAGGGAAAAAGAGGTGATAAGATATCTAGATAATTGAACTATTTAAACCTTTCGTTTATGTTACCTTTTAAAAATGACAATCGTTTCTTAATCTTTAGTAGTGATTTCTCAGGACTACTTTAAAATTTCTCCTGAAATTTTTCCGCAGTTTATGAGGACCCTAAAATATATTTTTTAAATAGTTATAACTACAAATAAAAAATTAGTAACTACTTCTTATTTTTCCAAAAGTTTTTTTTGCATACTTTTCACTAAAATCAAAATTCTTTGATTTTAAATGAAATATAATCACTTCAATGCTTTTTTTCCCAAGATTTCTAAGATGATTCAAATAAGAATTATACGTTTTTTCATTTTTCCATGATCTACCTTCGTTTCTATAATGTTTATAACAAGCTTTTGTCAAAGTATTAGTATCTTTAATCCCCTCGCCTTTAAGAGCATTTTGAATTCGAACATAAAGATTGTGATTTCCTTGATTTGAATTTGTTTCCGTATATAATGAATCGTAATCAAGAGGGTTATTCGATAAATCATCTTGTGACTCTTGTGATTTTCCACTAAGAATTATTTCTAATTCGTTCAATAATCTTGTTTTTAATTTTCCTTCTCCTAATTCTTCAACTAATACTTTTTCATAGTCTTCAATTAATTTTTCAAAATATTTTTCCATAGTTGTAATAAAAGAAATCCGTCCTATTTAAACTTTATCCTTGTTACTCTTTTAAAATTAATAATCCTTTTTTAAAACCACATTATCTTTTATAAAAGATGGAAAAAATTGGAGTAAAGCAGGAACAAGTTCATAATATTTTATTTAATCGGGAAATTGGCTGGCAGGAAATTATTTATGACCTTATTAATACTGAGCAATTAGATCCTTGGGATATTAATATAATAATTTTAACAGAAAAATATCTTGAGACAATTCAAAAATTAGAAGAAGCAGATTTTTTTATATCAAGCAAAGTGCTTTTAGCAGCTTGTCTTTTATTAAGAATCAAGTCTGAAATCTTGCTTAATCAATATATAAAGAGCATAGATGAAATTTTATTTGGTAAAAAAGAAAAAGTGGAATCAAAATTAGAAAGAATTGAATTGGATGAACAAATCCCGAATCTAATTCCGAGGTCTCCAATGCCCCGTTTTAAGAAAGTTAGTTTAAAAGAACTTATGGAATCTTTGAGCAAAGCATTTACAACAGAAAATAGGAGGATTAAAAGAGAAATTGTAAAAAGCGACGCCATTAGAGAAGTGGGAATTTCATTTCCCAAAAGAAAATTAAGCATACATGATAAAATAAAACAGATTTTCTCAAAAATAATTTATTCTCTTGAAGAAAATAAAAATGACCCCGAAGGGGATTCCTCTGGAAAAAAAAGAATTAATTATCATCATTTAATTGGAGAAAAAAGAGAAGACAGACTTTTTTCTTTTGCGCCTTTATTGTATTTAGAGCATCAAAAAAAGATTTGGCTTGAACAAAACGAACATTTTGGAGATATTTATATTTGGGAAAGAAAAACTTATTGGAAGCATAATGGCGACCCGTTTAAAGAACTGGAAAAAGAATTAGAAGAATTTAATGAAGAAGAATTAGAATCAGAAAGCGAAGTTGAAGAAATTTAATAGAATCATTTTAATTTTGAATAAATAATTTTGCATAATTAATAAATTTATGTAAATGTTTTATATTAAAAGGTTTATCTTAATTTTTAAAAATTTATATATCAGAAAAATCTTATTAATTAATGAAACTTGGAATTTTATTTTCAGGAGGAAAAGATTCAACATATTCAGCTTGGCTTGTAAAAAATTTTGGATATGAATTAACCTGTTTAATTTCAATTTTTTCAAAAAATCCAGAATCATATATGTTTCACACTCCCTCAATTAAAAAGACAAAAAAGCAGGCAGAAGTTATGGGAATTCCGATAATTATCCAGAAAACAAATGGGGAAAAAGAAGAGGAATTAAAAGATTTAGAAAAAGCAATTGAAAAAGCCAAACAAAAATATAAAATAGAAGGAATTGTATCAGGTGCTATTCAATCTGTTTATCAAGCCTCACGAATTCAGAAAATTTGTGATAAATTAAATTTAGAATGCTTTAATCCTCTCTGGCAAAAAAACGAAGAAGAATATTTAGAAGAATTAATCAAAAACAAATTCAAAATAATTATTGTAGGAGTTTTTGCTTATCCTTTAGATAAATCCTGGCTTGGAAGAGAAATAAATCAAAAAGTTGTTAATGAACTAAAAAAGATTAATCAAAAATACAAAATTAATCTTGCTGGCGAGGGCGGTGAATTTGAAACTTTTGTATTAAACTGTCCATTATTTAAAAAAGAGCTTAATATTATTAATAAAGAAATTTCTTCAACTGGAGAAAATAGCTGGAGAATGGAGGTTGAAATAAAATGAAAAATTTTATCAAAATTTTATCTATTACATCATTTTTAACTTTTTCACAAATTGAAATAAGAGCACAATTAGAAGTTGTTCAAAATCAGATAAAAACAATTTATTTAGAAGAAAATTTAGGTGGCAAAAATAAAAAATGATTTTAATAATAAATATCTGCAAAGAAAAGTTGCACTACCTTGAATTTGTAAAACCGATTGAAGATATTTTAAAAAAAGAAAATCTTGAATACAAAACAATTTATTATAAAAAGATTACAGACAAAGAATTATTTAATAAAAAATTAGAGAAAATAATAATTTGCGGAACTTCTTTAAAAGACAATGAATATCTTGAAAATTTAGAATATTTTAAATGGCTCA
>ERZ1292645.475-Hain-H14-02um-R2-475-length-14612-cov-6_pt1 | contig 14612 bp, 8 predicted proteins | sample MGYA00564401_ERZ1292645 | MGnify/ENA primary metagenome ERZ1292645 (study PRJEB36523, sample SAMEA6512644) | groundwater metagenome | collected 2019-01-09 | study: AquaDiva: Metagenomics assemblies of 32 groundwater samples | reverse complement strand
CCGGGCTCCAACAACGCCTCTGACCTCGGCGCTTTTGGGACCGCGTGGCGCGACATCTACGCTTCCTCCTCTCTCCGTGTCGGCGGCTCCTCCGCTTCCTCTACGCTTTCTTCCGGCGGGAATTTCTCTCTGGGCGGTGTTTTGCAATCCGACAGCATCGCTGGCACCTCCACGTTAGCCGGAAGTCTCGGTGTGGGTACATCGACTCCTTCGATGGTGGCCACGCTTTCCATCGGCCATGCGTCGGCCACGGGGACGGTATTTATCGGTTCCAGCGGAGCCACGAAGGGCGGATGTCTGCAAATGCAAGGGCCGGCTGGAGCTTCTTTTCGACTGTACGCCACGACAACGGGCTTTGCCGTGTTTGAATCGGGCACGTGTCGATAAGTAGGAATCCATCTCAAAAATTCTTTCACGGCTCGGATTGGCGCGGTTTTCGGCTGGTCTCCCGCAGGGAGACAAACGGCTCACCGCTCCTCGGAAGAGCCCTCGCTATTCTTTACGGCGCACTCTTGACTCGTATGAACTTCCGAAAAGGAACAGTAAGTTTTTGGCGGCGGGTGACTGCTTTGGCGGCGATTTTGAGCGTGGCATTCGCGGGGCTTCCTGCGTTTGCCGGAATCGTGAACTATAACGCCGATGCGGATCTGACGCTTACAACTCCGAACATCACGCTCGTTATCTTGAGCGGCTCAGCGGCCAACACGATTACGGTGAATCCCAGCTCGTTCTCTGTCGCCGTCGGAGCGGGGGATAAATTTTTCGTGCGCTCAAATGACAAGTACGAGCTCCTTAACAACAGCGGCATCTCGACCCAATGCTCCGGCACGTACTCTCAACTCGATATTGAAGCGCCGGCGGGTTCTGGCATCACGGTGACCGTGGAGCCGAATACATCAACGCTCTGCTCGAGTGGGGGTGTCGGAACGCCCACGCCCACGCCCGCGCCCGCGGCAGCGGCAGCGCCAGCGACTTCAGGAGGAGGAGGAGGGGGAGGGGGAGGGTCTCCGCCGCCGCCTCCGTCAAGTCCAACTCCTCGGCAAAAAGCCGCGCCTCTTCCCGGTCTTGCGCTGGGTACGCTTCTGAAGCTTCCCTGCCCGTCGGGAACGGTTGACGCGAACCACTCGTGCAAAGCGGTGTATTATTACGGCTCCGACGGAAAGCGTCGGCCGTTCCCCAACGAGAAAGCGTATTTCACATGGTATACTGACTTTGCGAACGTGCAGGAAGTTTCTCCCGCGACGCTCGCGCAATTGCCCCTTGCCAAACCCACCACCTATCGTCCCGGCGTGCGCATGGTGAAGTTCCAGACCTTGAATAAGGTCTACGCCGTTACTCGCGACGGAACATTGCGTTGGGTCACCTCTGAAGCGCTGGCCACCACCCTCTACGGATCAGACTGGAACAAAAAGATTGACGACGTTTCGGATGCCTTTTACACCAATTACGCGTTTGGCTCGGACATTGCATCTGCGTCCGACTATTCTCCGGCAGCAGAAAGCGATGGGACAAAAACGATCGATCGCGATATGGGGTTTGAATAAATCCCGCCGGTTCTGGTATGCGCTAAAGGCATTCTCACGTCCCCCTTCGGGGGATGACCCGCAGGGTCACCAAACAAAAGTCCCCCCGAATGTACATCGGGGGCTTTTGTTTAGAACCAATCTCAACAATATCTTCCGGCTGGGGGTAAATCGGGCTTGCGATTGGCGCGTATTCTGGAGTATGATTTTTAGTGCTTATGATAGAAGATAAAGTTATCCATAAACTCTTGGAACACGACGATCAGTTCCGGTCCATTCGAGAGAACATGGCCACGCGGGATGATATGCGGAAGGTCATGGACGTACTCGAAGGCATTGCTACTATTTGCAAAAACATTCAGGAAGATCATGTATTTTCTATCGAGTGGCTCAAGAGGATCCAAGCTCAGGTAGAGAAGCAGGACGAGGAGATTCGGCAAATCAAAATGCGACTTCAGATGGCGTAGAGAAGAGAGTTCCGACCCCCCCCATGGGAATCGCTGAACATTGTCCGCCCGAGGCGCATCCGTCTTTGGCGGAGAATTTGAGCATTGAACATTCTTAAACGAATCTATGAAACGCATCTTTTTTCTCTCCGCCTCGCTCCTTCTATTCCTCTTCGCCCCTCAAACGGGTAGCGCGCTTTCTTATAATCTCCGCGTGAAGATCGTTGATGAGCTTGGCACCCCGCTCGTGGAAAGTTCCATGCCCGCCGTTACTGTTTCTGATTGCAGCACCCCGGCGATTCTCGGAACGCGCTTCGTCGGAAACGGCGTTTATGAGCTTGCGATTACGACCGGAGCAGCGGACACGAATTGCAATCTACAGGTAATTTCCTCTAAGTATCTTTATTCTGCACTGCTTGCGTCCGGGGCGCTGGAGGCGGGGGTCGTGAATGACAAGACGGCCACCCCACTCACGCTTACTTACCGCACCAAGGTTGTTCTGGAAGACGAGTTCGGAAGCGCGGTAACGGACGCAGTGGCGCACTACGGCGGATTTTCGCCGGCTGTCGTTTCCGGCAGCAGTTACTATTTCACGGTTTCTGGAACCGCAGCGCTCGTCGCGGAACGGGGAGGGTACATCCGGGAAGACGGAAGCGGCTTTAACACCGCACTTGCCGCGATCCCCGGAGGGTCGTCAGCGGCCCAGACGGTGGTGCGTTTTACCGGAACCACTCCCTGTAGCGAGTCTCCCACAACCGGTGGTAGCGCGCTCGTATGCGCCGCTCTGCGGAGAACGCTCCTCATAACCGTAAAGGATTCGGCTGGCGCCACGCGCGGGGGTGCGACTGTGCGCGTGTTTAAGAATCATGCCCGCGAAGCATTCGCCGACAATTTGCTTCTTTCCGGGCGGGGAGATGCAACGGCCGAGACGGACGCTGCGGGCGCCGCGAAGTTTGCGCTCACCTCCGGCACTTACTACTACCGCGTTGAACTTCTCGGCTTTAACGACGCCAATGGTTCCCTCGCGATTCCTTTACCCCTCGGGGCACAAGCAAGCGGTGGAACCACAGGCGGGAGGAAAGAAATAACGGTCACGCTTGCTACGTCCGGGGCAGGCGTTGTTTCGCCCGCGCGTTCCACAGTGCTGCGGTCGCAAACTTCCGCAGTTGCGGATGGCGTTGCGACGGTCGCCCTCACGATTTCGGCGATTGATGGAACGAACACGGCCATGGGTCGAGACCGGACAGTCACCGTAACTTCCAGCCGCCCGGATGCGGACACAATTACGCCCGCAACCGCAACAACGGACATTAACGGCCGTACTGTCGTCACCCTGCGGTCAGTCAAGGCAGGAGAATCGGTGTATACGGTCACGATTCAAGGGACCACGCTTTCCACGTTTTCGAAAGTAACCTACACCTACTCATCGGAGGCGCTTGCTTCAACCGTTCCGTCATCCTCGGCGGGGAGCGTTGCAACGACCCCAACGCCGGTTTCAGCAGATGGTACAACGAAGATTACCGTGACTGTTACGGTCCGAAACGGGGCGGATGTTGCGCTCACTGGAAAGACCGTCGCCCTGACTTCCTCGCGGGGCGGAGCCGATGTCATAATTCCCGCGCAAGTACCCCTTGGGGCACAAGTACCCCTCGGGGCACAAGCTGTTACAAATGAAAATGGCGTTGCCACGTTCACGGTTTCTTCAATGCAGGCGGGAACCGCGCTCCTTACGGCCACGTCTGACGGCATCGCGCTTCGCGACCCCGTGGCAGTAACGTTTTCGTTGCTTCCGTCACTTGATGCGGGAACGCTCATCAAACTTCCTGACGATGGCGATCCTTCTACGACCGCCGATTCGGCTGTGTATTACCATGGCCGAGATGGGAAGCGCTATGTATTCCCTAACGACAAGGCCTATTTCACCTGGTACGCCGACTTCTCCTCCGTACAAACGGTTTCTGCCGTAACCCTCGCCGCGATTCCCATTGGTGGCAATGTCACCTACCGCCCCGGCGTCAAAATGGTGAAAATAACCACTGACCCAAAGGTGTATGCGGTGGCGAAGAACGGAACTCTCCGCCACCTCGGGAGTGAAGCGCTCGCTCACGCACTCTACGGCACGAATTGGAATCAAAAGATTGACGATGTTCCCGACGCGTTTTTTACGAATTATACGGTCGGGACCCCGATAACCGACACTTCCGGGTTCAGTCCTACTGTGGAGACAGCCGCCTCGCCGGACATTGGCACGGATAAGAGCCTCTAGCCAATGGCCTATAGCTTATGGAGACCTTTGCAAAACTTCCAAATTTTGATTCGACGCGGCTCACCACAGGCATTCCCTGAGCTTGTCGAAGGGCTAAAATTTGGCTAATCATCGTTAGGTCTTCGACAAGCTCAGGCCATAACGATGATTTTTTTAGAGGTCTCTATGGCAAATCGCGTTACGAGTCGCGTTCTTGACGCGGCTCGTTTTTAGACGCACAATCTCAATCTATGCAAGCGCGTTTTATAAAACATTGGCCGTCCATCGTGCGGTTTATTTTAATCGCGCTCTTTGCACTCCCGCTCGTGAAGACGGATTTCACGCTCTTTCCGGCCCTTTACGGCCGGACGGTGTTTTTCATGCTGGGCGTCGGACTTGTCTTTTTTGGGACACTTCTCTTTCTCGCATTGGGCGGTGAGTTGCGCCTGCCGCGCTCGCCGCTTTTTATTGCCGTGGGCGCTTACGTCATCGTTCGGCTCGTCTCCGGTTTTTTTGGAGAGAATGCGGGAAAGAGTTTTTGGGGCGACCAGATGCGTATGACGGGTACGATCCTTTGGTTACACACGGGTATCTTCGCGGCTCTTGTTTCCACATTCTTTTCTCGCGAGAATGTTCGCCGACTCGTCGCGTGGGTTGCAGTTTTTGGTGCTGGCACGGCGGTGCTTGCCTGGCTCATGCGTGCAACCAGTTTTTGGGCCGAGTCCGGAATTGAGGGGCGGCTGTTTGGAACATTCGGGAACCCAATTTTTTTCGCCAATTTTCTTGTTATTCAAGTCTTTCTGACCCTGTTTTTACTTTTGGATGCGCGTGGGTGGCGCAAACTGCTCTGGGGCGTAGTTGCTGTCCTCGATGTGGTAACCGTATTTTTTACGGAGTCGCGCGGCGCCTTTCTCGCCATGCTCGTCGGATTGGCACTCCTGCTCGTGGGTACGGTACTCTTTGGGCACAATCGGAGAGCTCGGCTTACTGCCATGAGAGGAGCTGCTGTCGTCGTTGTGGTGTTGGCAGCGCTCTTTCTGCTACGCGAAAATCCGCTCCTCGCGCGCGTGCCGGCAGTTTCACGCTTGGTGGGGCAAGTATTTTCAGAACTCGGGAATGCAACAGGGACTACCCGAATTTTGTTTTGGGAAATCGCTTGGAAAGGATTTTTGGCACGGCCATTTCTCGGCTGGGGACCGGAAAATTTTGATATAGCGTTTGACCGATTTTATAATCCCCAGCTCATACGTTTTTCGTTTTACGAGACTTGGGCCGATCGGCCGCACAACACGATTCTTGAAGCGCTGGCAACAACCGGCGTCTTCGGCGTTGTTGCCTATCTCGGCATGTTTGCAACTGCGGCATTCCTCCTCGCACGCACAGTGCGGCAGAAGCGCATATCCGTACCGTGTGCCCTTACGCTCCTTGGCGCTCTTGCCGCGCATTTGCTCGCGGGCATGTTTTCATTTGAGACTCCCGGCGCTCTCGCGCTCCTATTTCTCGTCTTTGGCTTAATTACGGTGCTTGCCGACCTTCCAGAGGAAAAATACAGGCCGCCGCGCTTTGTTTTAGATCCCACACTTCGCGCCGTCTCCGTAGTTACTCTTACTCTATTCCTTACTCTCACCGTCGCATTTGTCGGCGTCCGACCACTGCGCGCAAGTCACTTCGTTGCTGTATCTGGAAACGCTCTTTCGTCTGGTGCATTGCAGCGATATGAAAGCATGCTCGGTAAGGCATTGCAGCGTTCCACTCCATACCGCGACGAAAACCTGATAATTCTTGCCGATGATCTTCAGAAGGCGGATGCGGGCGGCATTGTAAGCCGCGAGGCGCTCATGCGGGTTATTCCACAGCTTGTTGCGGCGATGGAGCGCGCGGTGGCAGAGCATTCGAATCGGTTCGCGCTTATGTATCGCCTGGGGCAAATGCAAGGCCTTGGGGCGGAATATGTTGATCGCCGGTACGTTGCGGATGCAGAGCGTTCGTTCGCCGCCAGCCGCGCCCTTTCTCCAGGGCGCCAGGTGGTAACCATTGCGGAAGCAGGTTTTCTTTTGGCGATTGGGGAGACGGAGCGCGCGGAGAAAATCCTCCGGGAATCCATTTCTGCGGATCCGGAGTTTCCGCGCACTCACTGGCTTTTGGGACTTGTACTCATCAATAAAGGAGAGACAAAAGCGGGACGGGAGGAGCTTTACACTGCCCTTAAGAAGGGAGACGCGCTCCGGACTGTGCAGGAGCTTATCCTTGCAATTGACGTTTATACTGAGGCGCAAGAGTTTGAACCGATCGTGCAAATGTATCAATATTTGATTGCCACGCAGCCGAGAAATCCCGACTGGCATGCGCGTCTGGCCGCCACCTACGCCTCTTTGGGAAAGAAAAAAGAAGCGCATAATGAAGTGATAAAGGCGGTTGAGCTGGATCCGTCGTACCGCGAGGAAGCAGAACGGTTCTTGAAAATTATTGATGTACTACCCGATTAAAATGGAAAAGCACGAAGCACGAAATCCGAAATTCGAAACAAATCCGAATGACCGAAATTCGAAAACTCAAATCGTACGATCTGGAAGAAAGAACATTTGCTTTTGCAAAGAATGTGCGACTTTTTATACGTAAAGTTCCGAAAATAGCGCAAAACATCGAGGATGGTAAGCAGCCTGTGCGTTCGTCCGGTTCTGTGGGCGCTAACTACATAGAGGCGAATGAATCGTTGGGCAAGAAAGATTTTCTTATGCGCATTAAAATTAGCCGAAAAGAAGCAAAGGAAAGTCGATATTGGCTGAGTTTACTCGATGTCAACGACGATGTTCAGTTGGAAAAAGAACGCGATGCATTGATCAAAGAAAGCACCGAGCTGATGAACATTTTTGGATCAATCGTCCGCAAGTATGAATAGTCTTTTGAATATTCGGATTTCGAGTTTGTTTCGGATTTCGATACTCGGATTTCGGATTTATTCTTGATTCCAATCCTGGTCTGTATGAAAAATTTGACTCTGTCGGTAGAGCGCGTTTTGATACAAACTATCCGTTGGGGACTTCTTGTTCTCATCGCGGTTTTGCCGTTTGTGGTAACGCCATTCACGGTCTATCCTTTTATTTTTGGCAAACTGATTTTTTTACAGATAGTGGTGGAATTTCTACTGGCGCTTTATATCCCGCTTGCGATTCTCGCTCCACGCTACAGGCCGCGTTGGGACCGCCTAACCGCTATTCTCCTCGGATTTACCGTCATATTGATTACAGCGGCTATTTTCGGAGTTGATTTTTTTCGGAGTTTCTGGGGTACGGAAGAGCGCGCGACCGGTCTCCTCGCGTGGCTCCATTGGGTTGCATTCTTCGTTCTCGTCCGAGCTGTATTCAGAGGAGAAAAGGATACTCGGCTCCTTTTGCGGACGGTCATATTTTCGGGGATCGGCCTGTCGCTCGTGGCGCTCCTCCGTCTTGCGGGTGTGAAATTGTTCGGTGTTGAGTTGGGATTCCGACTTTCCGGCACGATCGCCAATCCGGCCTTCTTTGCCGCCATGCTGATTTTTGAAATGCTTTTCGCGCTTCTTTTGAGCGTGCGCGAGGAGCGTCTATGGTTGCGCGTTTTCTTCGGCGCGGTCGCCCTGGGCCAACTGCTCATGCTTTTCATGACGCTCACTCGCGGCGCCATTCTTGGTTTCCTTGGAGGATTGTTCGTGTTCTTTGTCGTTTTAGCTTGGCGGAGCGGGACCCGCGCGCGGCTCGGGGCAATGGCGGTAATCGTGATTTTAATTGCGGCGGGCGTGTTTGTACGCACACAGCGCGATTCGCTCTGGATAAGGCATGTGCCTCCCTTGCGGAAAATGGCACAGCTCTCGCTTGCCGACACAACTGCCCGTACGCGCCTACTCGGCTGGGAGATCGCCTATCGCGCCTTCCTTGCGCGGCCGCTCTTGGGCTGGGGACCGGAGAATTTCAGCATTGCTTTCAACCAATTTTACAACCCAGAACTTCTTGCCTATTCCCAGAGCGAAACGTGGTTTGATCGTCCTCACAATATTTTGTTGGAGATGGCGGTGAATGCCGGCATCTCGGGACTTCTTTTCTACGTCGCTCTCTTTGCTGTCGCGGGAGCGCACGCATATAAGCGTTTGCCGCCGCTCGAATCCGCGTTCATAATCGGCGGGCTCGGCGCGTATCTCGGACAGAATCTTTTCATTTTTGATACGCCGAGTTCACTGCTTCTTTTTTTCCTCCTACTGGCACTGGTGGAGTTGGGAAGTCAGAGAGTGGGCGAGTCAGAGAGTGGGCAAGTCAGAGAGTCAGAGAGTCGGGAAATTAGAGAGTCAGGAAGTCATACCGCGAATGAGTCAGTGAGTCAAAAAGTTAGAAAGTCAGGTTTTGTGGCGTTGGTCATTACCATCCCGCTCGCATTTTTTGCTGTCTGGAAGGTAAACGTGCAGCCGCTACAGGCGAGCTCCGCGTTTCTTCAAGCCATGGTAACCGCTGCTGATTATAGTCCTAATCGCGCGCTTCCAGAGTTCGCGATTGCGCTCGCTCTCCCTACGCCATATACGTGGCAGCCGCGGACAGAGTTGGTCAAGGTGACGACACGGATGCTCCTTAACGGTTCTGTGAAACCGGAAGACGTACCGTCGTTGGTTAACTGGGCTGCGAATGAGTTGAATAATGAGCTACGGATACATCCGCGGGAGGCCTATACCTACTTTCTTCTCGGCCGACTTTATACCGAGGCGGCACTCATTGATCCGTCCTATTTCCAGCTCGCGCAGGTAGCTTTGGATAAATCGCTGGAGCTTTCACCGAACCGCCAGCAAACGCTCTTTGGAGTCGCCAAGCTGGCCATCAATCAGGGAGATTTTGAGAAGGCAAAGGAAATCTACGCCCAAACGGTTGCGCTGGAGCCGCGCGTGGGCGAGGCGCACTGGTATTACGCGGCACTTCTCAACAATACGGGGGAGTTCGCGAAGGCGCAGGAAGAGTTTTCCAAAGCGAGTACGTTCGGCTATCAGCCGCGGAGTCTTGAAGAGGCGCTGATTATGACAAAATTTGCAGTTCAGAGCGGTGATGCCAGACAGATGGTTTCATTTTTTGAGGCGGCGGTGAGTTATGCGCCGGAGCGTGCTGATTTACAGGCACAATTGGCACTAGCGTATCGTGAGTGGTTAAAGATTCTTACGGACCCATTGAGCAGGGCGAGTACTATTCGGGACGCTCAAGGCGCCGCGCGACGAGCCGCAGAGTTGGACCCGTCTTATGGAGCCGAGGCAAAAATATTTTTGAGCACACTGCCGGAAGAGTAGTAAGAGTCAAGAGATAGAATAAAATTTATCGCCTGACGAAGTTCGCCTCGGGCGAATTTCCGAGCGAGGAAAGGCGGCATCGAAACGAAGTGAAGATATTCCCTGAGCTTGTCGAAGGGGTGTAATGGCAGGCCTTCGACTTCACCCCGATAGCTATCGGGATTACGCTCAGGCAATAACTATGTCCAATCTCACAAAAATTATTCGAGGGATGTTAATAGTCGGACTTTTCATTGTCCTGCTCACCCCTCTCGTTGCCATCAAGTCCGTCTTGTATCCCTTCGTCTTCGGGAAAGCGCTTTTTTTGCAGATCATCCTTGAGATTCTTTTTCCGTTTTGGGTTGCGCTGCTCATCATAGATCCCGCCGCCCGACCAAAACGATCGCCGATTTTGTGGGGCGCGCTCCTGTTCGGAGCGATGCTTCTTGCAGCAACGGTCTTCGGCATAGACCCGCACAAAAGTTTTTGGGGAACAGATGAGCGCGCGAGCGGCGTTTTCACGCAACTGCACTATCTGGTTTTTTTTCTGATGCTTCCGTCCGTATTTCGGACGCGGAAGGATTGGAGGCGTGTACTGTGGCTAATCCTTGGCGTTGGTTTTGTTCTATCAGTGCAGGGGATCATTGAGAATTTCGCTTCCGGCCTTCGGGGCGGAACGCGCGTTATGGCCGTCTTTGGGAACCCCATTCTTTTCGGAGGGTATCTTTTATTTCCGGCGTTTCTTTCAATCTATGTTTTTTTGGAAACACGCGGACCCCACCGCTTCGCTGCGTTAGGTATTTTTGCGGCTTCCGTTACCGCCCTGCTTTTTACCCAAACGCGCGGAGCGGTATTGGGGGCAATAGTAGGATGTGCGGCGGCAGTGTGTCTGCGGCTCGTCGCAACGCGACCCGTCCAAGCCAATAACCGTCTCCGTGTGTTCGTTGCGTTCGGAGCGGTCGCTATACTCACGATGCTGATCGTTGCATTTCGGGATACACCGATCGTGAAGTCTATCCCCGGCGCCAATCGGTTGACTTCCATCTCCATTCGGGACACTACCGCGACAGCACGCTTCCTCTTGTGGCGCGTAGCTATTCGCGGGTTTGCCGCCCGACCGTTCCTGGGCTGGGGTCCGGAGAACTTTGATTATGTGTTTGACCGATATTATGACCCCTATTTTCTCCGTTTTTCAATTGGAGAGACGTGGTCGGACAGAGCGCACAATGCGTTTCTTGATCTCCTGACCATGACCGGGGTCGTGGGCTTCGCGGCATATATGTTTTTGATCGGAGCGGTTGTGCGGAAGCTTTGGCGGGAGGCGCGCAAGGACACTTCGCCGGAAGTGACCATGCTCGCGGGACTGCTTGTCGCCTATCTCGTCTCCAATTTTTTCGCTTTTGACAGTCCTTCCTCCGCGCTTCTCTTTTTCTTTCTCCTCGCCCTAGTCGCCGCAAGAGGAGAGACTGGGCAGCCATCGTTGCAGCATGAGCTCTGGTCGTCCGTCAAAGCGATGATGATAGCCGTTGCGGCAGTGCTCTCCATTGCGGGACTTATCGTGCACATGCGCATGCTGCGCGCCTCCCAGGCGGGACTCATTGCCGCAACTATGGCGCCAGAGATGGTGAATGAACGGTGGCTTGCGATTAGCCGCGCGTTGCAGATGCCGAGCCCGTATCTTCCGAGCATTCGTCAGCGTTTCGCCAATGCGATTTTTCTTGATGTAGGAAATAAAGGGCCACTGCGAGGAGTGGATGCTGAAAAGTTTCTCGCACTTGCAATTGAGGAGATGAAGAAAAATATCGTAGGTCATCCCCACGATTTTGCATACTGGTTTACGCTCGGGAACCTTTATACGCAGGCGGGGATAGTCGTTGACCCACGATTTTTTCAGGATGCGGAGACGGCGTATATGCGTGGCAAAGAAGAAAGTCCTAAGCGGCAAGCACTGTACTTCCAGCTCGCGAGCGTGAAACTGTTGCAGCACGATTTTCCGGCGGCGGTGGAGATTTTGAAACCGGTTACAGAATTTGATCCGCGTGTCGGCGAGACCCATTGGCTATTGGGGGTTGCGTACGGGTATAATGGAGAACGCAAGGAAGCGCTTTCCGCATGGCGCGTGGCGCTTATGGGAGAGGAGGATGCGCAGTCGATGCTGTATGATATTATTGATACTGGCGTTAATATCGGCGGTCTACAATACGCGCCGAGTGTTTTGAAAGAAGTTCAGTTTGCCGTACATATAGCTTTTCAGGAAAAAGATTTTGAACTGCTACGCGTTTTAACTCTCCTCATGATCCAACTTGATGCTCCGAGCGCCGATAATTTCGGAAAACTGGCCGCCGTTGAGCTTGAGTTAGGAAATTTCACTGCGGCGCGAGCAGCGGCGCGTTATGTCATTAATATAGATCCGGCATCAGGAGCCGAGGCAGAGGCGTTCCTCAATGAAATAGATAGGCGGGAACAAAATTTAAAATTCTAAATTCCAACTTCAAGATTCTTCGTACCATGTCTTTTGAACGCAAACTTGTTCGCTTGCTTCAGTGGGGTGTCTATGCCGCGCTTGCGACGCCCCTCGTCTATACCGGTTTTACCATTTACCCGTTCATCTTCGGAAAGACGGTCTTTTTTCGTCTGGTCATTGAGGCGCTTATTATCCCGTATGGCATTTTGCTCCTGCGCGCTCCGCAGTACCGTCCGAAGCGATCCCCGTTGCAAGTAGCCGTCCTCGCATACCTCGGCATCATGTTTATCGCCGCGCTTCTGGGGGTGGATTTTTGGCGGAGTTTCTGGTCCAACCACGAGCGGATGATGGGCATCTTTACCCTGGGGCACGTCGTTGTGCTTTTTTTTGTTTCCCAGAGCGTATTTCGTTCGCGCGTTGATGGGCAGCGGCTTCTTGGAGTTTCCATCGGCATCGCGGCGGTTGTTTCCGGCATAGGGATTATGCAATATTTCCGGCCGATTCTTTTTGCGAATCCCGGCGGGAGAATCTGGAGCACGCTCGGGAATTACATCTACCTTGCGAGTTACGCGTTGTTTCATTTTTTCTTCGCGGCCATCCTCTTCGTGCAGGAACGCTCGTGGAAGCGGCGAGCGCTCTGGGGAGCGGCTGCGGCGCTGTTTCTCCTCACTTTCGTGATGACCCAGACGAGAGGTGCGTTCGTGGCGCTCTTTGCAGGTCTTATCTTCCTTGCCTTTGCCGCGGCATTCACCGCTCGCACAACGCGCATTCGTCTCGCGGCCGCGGCGTGTCTTCTTGCGGTTCTTGCTACGGGTGCCAGCTTGTGGCTCGCTCGCGATACCCCTTTCGTGCGCGGGAACAGCCAGCTCTCTCGTCTTGCCAGCATCTCCGTTGCCAGCGGTTCGGCGCGTCTTTTGAACTGGCGTATTGCGGCGACCGCACTCCTCGCGCGTCCGCTCCTCGGTTGGGGGCCGGAGAATTACTATTTCGCATTCAATCGTTTTTATGATCCGCAGATGTATGCGTATTCATCCTACGAGTCATGGCAGGATCATGCGCACCACATTATCCTTGACGTTGGAAACGAGAGTGGCTTGATCGGACTCCTTGCCTATTTTGGGATGTTTGCCGCGGCGGGGGCTATGCTCTGGGGCGCCATGCGCCGGGGACATATTGATCGCGGCGCCTCGCTTCTTATCGCAACACTTCTCGTCGTATATTTTCTTCAGAATTTGTTCGTCTTTGATGTGCTCGCCACGTGGATCCTTTTTTATATTGTTCTCGCCTTCATTGTTTCGGAGACGCGGCAGGAGTTGCCGAAAGTTGCCTCGGTTAGTGCTCCACTGACACTTCCGCAATCGGTTGTTATAATGGGCGGCATCGTAGCAGTGGCAATAACCGCGTACGTTGCAAATATTTCTCCGCTTATTGTAACCGCAACCACTGTCGTGGCGGGAAGAAATTATAATCAGGATTTTTCCGGTTCCATGGTGAAGATGGAGCAAGCGCTGGAACGATCGAGTCCATATAAAGCGGAAAGTCGGGAAGAGTACGGGAAGCTCGTGATGCTCGCGCTTCAGACTCCCGGATTTCCGCGGGAAGCGGCGGTGAAGTATCTTCAGCGCGCGCTCTCGGAATTTCAAAAAACAGTCCGCGAGCATCCGCGGGATGCCTACGCGCGGCTCACGCTCGCGCAGTGGCATTTTGTTGCCGGAAATTTCTTGGATGCCGAGACCGAACTTTTGCAAGCGCTGTCGCTTTCACCTGCCCGTCAGCAGATTTATTATGCTTTAATCCGTTTCTATCTTATTCAAAATAATTTCCCGCGCGCTGTGGAGTTTGCAAAACGAATGGTTGATCTCGCGCCGAACATCCAGGTTTCCCACTGGTATTACGGGGAAGCGCTGGCGCGCGCTGGAGAGAAAGAAGGTGGGTACCAGGAGATGCTGGGGGCGTTGCGCGGTAACTTCGGTCCCCAAGGGCTCGTTTGGGCCATTCCCGAGATGGAGTATTTCGTTTCACTTGCGCGGGAGACGGGCGCGACGCTGGAGGCCGATTGGTACGAAGCGATTCTCCTTCTCCGGAAGGGCGATCGCGCAGGCGCTCTTACAATAATGGAGCGAGTGTTTGAAGCGGGCTATCGTTTAGAAGACGCTGATGTGGGACTGTTGCGAGACCACCTCACGCGTGAGCCGGAAACTCCGGATGTGCGGCTTTTTCTCATTAAGGCGTATGTGCGCAACGGAAATATCGCTCATGCGCAAATAGAAGCCGCATTTTTACGCAAACATTCTCCCAATTACGCGGTAAAGATTGACGCTTTATTTGCCGGGATTCAATAGCTGCGCATAGAGCGCGTGCGTTGCAGAGAGCATTCGTTCAATGCGGTAGGAGTTTTCAAACGTGCGCCGCGCCGCATCGCCGATACGCATGCGCAAGGAATCGTTTTCAGAGAGTGCGTGGAGAGTCTGCCCCAGCGCGGCAGCATCTTCCGGCGGAACGAGCAGACCGTTTTCTTGCTGCTCAATGATTTCAGGTACGCTACCGACCGCGGTCGCGATGATAGGAAGTCCGGCAGCCATTGCTTCAAGGAGTGCGTACGGAAGTCCTTCCTTGCGGGAGGGGAGGACGAAAATGTCAAAGGCGTGAAGCAGCTTTGCGG
>ERZ1292645.474-Hain-H14-02um-R2-474-length-14667-cov-8_pt1 | contig 14667 bp, 6 predicted proteins | sample MGYA00564401_ERZ1292645 | MGnify/ENA primary metagenome ERZ1292645 (study PRJEB36523, sample SAMEA6512644) | groundwater metagenome | collected 2019-01-09 | study: AquaDiva: Metagenomics assemblies of 32 groundwater samples | reverse complement strand
ATGGAGGTAAACTACATCTGGTAGATGCCGGAGTCAAGTGCATACCCCCATAATAATATTACCTCAAATTTCAATTTAGGAATTGGGTTCTCAAATAAAGGTGGAATTTATTTTAAAGGTGGAAGTCTTGAAATAGCATTACCTACTCATATTCAGCTTGGTCCTATAGAAATATTATCAATAATTCTGGGAATAAAAATCCAAAATAAGGATTTAATTGCCAGTATTTCAACAAGTTTCAATGCAAAATTAGGTCCTTTGGCTATTGTAGTGGAGAATATTGGTATAAAATCGGATATAAAAATACAATCGGCGCGAAATGGAAATTTTGGGCCATTAGATTTAGGCTTCGGCTTCAAGCCCCCCAACGGCCTCGGCCTCAGCATTGATGCCGGTGCAGTAAAAGGTGGTGGGTATCTATTCTTCGACTTTGAGAAAGAAGAATACGCAGGTGTTTTAGAATTAAGCATTGCAAAATTTATATCGGTAAAAGCCATTGGCCTCATCACTACCAAAATGCCTGATGGCAGCAAAGGTTTCTCACTGCTCATCATCATCACCGCAGAGTTTAACCCAGCTTTCCAATTGGGTTGTGGATTTAGTTTGATTGGTGTTGGTGGTTTGTTGGGTTTAAACAGAACTGTTCTGAAAGATCCCCTGCGAGATGGTGTGCGTACAGGCGCTGTAAACAACATCATGTTCCCGCAAAATGTGGTAGCCAATGCACCACGTATTATCAGCGACCTGAAACTCATTTTCCCGCCTTATGAAGGAAAATTTCTGATTGGCCCTATGGGCAAAATAGGCTGGGGTAAGCCTACCATTATTACCCTTTCTTTAGGCTTAATAATTGAAATACCTGGGGATGCTGTCATTCTCGGTGTATTGGGAGTCATCTTACCTGATGAAAAGAGTGCAATCATTAAAATACAAGTGGCATTTGTTGGCACCATAGACTTTGACAAGAAGATGCTCACCTTCGATGCGATTCTATATGAATCCAGCATCCTATCCATGCCCCTTGAAGGTGACATGGCAGTGCGACTTAAATGGGGAGATAGTCCCGACTTTATTTTGACAGTCGGCGGCTTTAACCCGGCATACACGCCGCCTCCACTGGCCCTACAAACATTAAAAAGGTTGTCTCTTAGTATTCTCAATACTGATGAAGCAAGAATAAGAGTTGAATGTTACCAAGCCATTACGTCCAATACAGCACAATTTGGTGCAAGAGCTGAATTATATTTTGGGTTTAGTGCATTTTCAGTAGAAGGGCATATTGGTTTTGATGCCTTATTTCAATTCTTTCCTTTCTATTTTATTATTCATGTATCTGCTTCAGTTTCTATGAAGGCATTTGGAATAGGCGTTTTCAGCATCAGGCTTCGTTTTTCACTGGAGGGTACTACACCATGGCGAGCAAAAGGTACCGGCACCTTGTCGCTGCTATTCTTCGACATCCCTGCGGACTTTGATGAGACCTGGGGCGAAACAATTAATACCACTTTGCCCGACATTGAAATATTACCAAGATTTATCGAAGACATTTCAAAAAGGGAACAATGGCGTGCCATTTTACCTGAAAATAGCAATTTGTTGGTTTCTCTCAGGAAATTAAATGAAACCACAGATAAATTAGTATTGCACCCGGTTGGTACCATGGTGGTTCAGCAAAAGCTTGTCCCTTTAAATATAGAAATAGAAAAAATCGGCAATCAAAAAACAAGCGATGTAAAACGTATAAGTATTTCTGCTGCAATCAGCGCCGGAGTTCCATTAACCCTTGGCAATGTAGATGAATCATTTGCCAGGGCTCAATACCAAAATCTGAGTGATGCAGAGAAATTATCGAAGCCTTCATTTGAAAAAATGCCTGGTGGCATGAGTATCTCAATGGGAGCTGCTACACTTAAAATTGGCAAAATGGTACGTAGGATAGTAGAATATGAAATTACCATTATTGATAAAGAACCTGTTAAGCCATTTAAGTTTGGATTATTCTTCACAGAGTTAAGCGTATTGTTTAACAACTTCTTGAAAGGAAGCAGCGTGTCTAAATCGGTTCTCTCAAAAAGCCATAAACAAAAATTACAGCCTTTTGATGAGAAAGTAAATCTTGGAGAAGAAGGATATACAGTTGCGTTTAGTGCCAATAATAAAGCATTTAATACAACGGCTACATTTAGCAGTGAGGCAATGGCAAATGACTACTTACAGCAGCAGGTCAGAGTCGATCCCTCTCTGAAAAAGGAAATTCACATTATTCCAAACTATGAATTGAATTAATTATGAGTGATCAATTACCTACATATTCTTTTTTGCCATGGCTCAGGCAGGGCATAGCAAATAATATCATTAAAGGGGACAATGATCCCTCTGTATTGCTAAGGGCATCTATTGCGGTAAGTCTAACGGTTACCGGTAAAAAGTTGGATGGCAGTGATGTAGCACCGAACACGATTCCGAAGGATATTGAACTATATGGACCAGGTGATATTGTAGGCATAGATTCAAAAGCCATAGTGAAAGCAGAGCCAAGAAATTGGATTACGAATTTCGAACCCAATTACTTGCCTTACATTGAGTTTTATGATGAAGATTTCCCCTGGAGATACAGTCCTGCCCGCCCTAATGTGGACAGGTTAAGACCTTGGCTCACACTGGTAGTATTAAAAGAAGAAGAGTTTGAAGACGGGGCAAATATGAAAGATAAGCCTCTTCCGTTTTTTAAAATGAAAGGAAGTAATAAAGCAGTCGATATCTTTCCAAAAAAAGAAGAACTCTGGGCTTGGGCACATGTGCATATTAATTCAGACTTATCAAAAGGTGCTGTTCCTAATATAGCTAATGTGGATTCTATAAATTCAGAAATGCAGCAAATTCTGACTAATAATCCTGATCATGCCTATTCAAGGATTTTATGTCCACGTAAATTGGAAGCCAATGTAGGATATTATGCATTTTTGATTCCAACATTCGAAAGTGGGAGACTATCAGGGCTTGGTCTACCTTTTCCAATAGATCCGGTAAGCAAAAAATCTACATTAGTAGCTACTAAATGTGCATGGGAAGATGCTGCAAATACAGAATTTCCCTATTACCACCGTTGGTATTTCAGAACAGGAAATGTAGGTGATTTTGAATACTTAGTTAATTTACTAAAACCAAAACCTGCAGATAAAAAAATTGGTGTGAGGGATATGGATGTTATTCATCCGGGTTCTAATTTACCACCTATTGATACACCGTTAGAATTGGAAGGAGTATTGAAACTTGGTGGGGCATTAAAGGTGCCTTTCGATACACTAAAAGACGAAGACAAAGCGGAAGTAAATAAATATGACCAATGGGATGAAAACCCTTATCCTCATCCTTTTGAGTTGGCAATGACCAAACGAATTAACTTAGCAGACGATTATGTTGATCCTACAAAGGACGTAGTAGCGGTTAACAGTAATGTGGGCATCGAATTGGAAGATGGAACAGATGACCCGGACCCGGTAATTACCTTACCCTTGTATGGACGGTGGCATTCATTAATGAACAGATTATTAATCGAAAGAAACAACACCGCTATTTCGAATAACAAAAACTGGGTTCATGAATTGAATCTTGATCCACGTTTTAGAGTATCTGCAGGCATCGGAACCAAAGTAGTGCAAAAAGGCCAGGAAGAATATATGAATGCGGCATGGGAACAGGTTGGAAAAATTGTGGAAGCTAATAACAAAATCCGAATGGCTCAACTTGCCAAAGAAGTATCCTTCTTTTTTTATTCAAAACATGTGTTGCCATTGGCCACTGAAAAAGCATTTCTGTTTACCGCCCCGGTTCAAAAGCGGGTAGTGGCACAAGGATTAACCGTTCATAAACAAGTTCAGGAAAGTGTTGTGCCTTATGCAGTAACTTCTGGTAATTTCAGAAGTCTGATAAGACCAAGGGGCAGAACGATGAAGAGGTTGACCTTTAACAATGCTATTAAGCCCGGCAATATTATTGAAAGGATTAATAACGGAGAGGTAGTGGTTGTTCCACCAAAAGGTGTCCCCCCAGGAGTAATTAAGCTAAGCGATGGGGCTGAAGATGTAAAACCAAAAAACATTCCTGCTTTTATTCAAAACCTTTTAAAAAAATATGGCTGGATAAAACACCTGCCGCTTATTTTATTATCGGTTTTGCTTCTTATTGTGCTATTGTTTTTCAGAACCCCTGCCGGATTTGGTTTCCTTGCTATAGGTGCAACCATTTTGCTTGCTTTATATGTAAAAATAAGAGCCTGGTTAAAGGCAATGCAACCATCAGAGACACTTAAACAGGAAAATCAGACTCCTGAATCTGTAGATGATTTGCCAAAAAGCCCTGATTTTGTTATTTCAGAGCCAGGTTCAACAGTTAAACCTACATATGGTAATACAGATAGCTTAGAATCAGTAAACTTTAAAAATGCCTTACGGGATGCTTATACATTAATTCAGGTAAAATTTCTTGAACCTGTTAGAAACAAACTTGATTTAGTTGGCCTTACCACTAAAGTTGTTGTAAGTATAAACCCTTCCATAACTATTCCGAAAAGGACATTTGATACTCTTACAATTCCAGCAAGGATTAAAGATCAGATGGTAGAAAAATTTACTCCTGTGATGGTATATCCGGAGATTGATGTACCAATGTATAAACCGCTAAGCGAAATGTCTTCTGAATTGTTTCTGCCAAACATAAATCTGGTAGAACAAAATAGTATTACACTGTTAGAAACCAACCAAAAATTTATTGAATCTTATATGGTAGGTATCAACCACGAAATGTCCAGAGAACTGCTTTGGAGGGAATACCCCACCGACCAGAGAGGAACCTATTTCAGGCAATTTTGGGATGTTGCAAGTTTTCTGCCTCCGCAACCGGTACCCGATAATATCAAAGAAAATTTGAGAGATATTCCACCAATTCACAAATGGTCAAAGCGTTCAGATTTGGGTGAACATAACCAGAGAGAAGCCAGTGGCGATAAGGCTCAATTGGTGTTAGTAATTCGAGGTGAATTGCTTAAAAAGTATCCTACCGCTGTGGTTTATGCTCAAAAAGCAGATTGGGGTAAAAATAACAGTGGAGTAAAAGATGTTAAGGTAGAAAGAGTTTTCGCGGAGTTAAGTGCCGATGAAAATCCTAATTCGCCAACGTCTGTAATTAAAACTCCATTATTTGAAGCAAAAGTTGAACCCGACATTTATTTCTTGGGGTTTGACCTTACAAGCGAACAGGCACAAGGTAAAGAAAATCCTACTTCAACTACTGATGATCCGGGATGGTTTTTTGTGATAAAAGAAAGACCTGGAGAGCCTCGTTTCGGTCTTGACTTGAATAAAGCCAACAGAATCATAAACTGGAACAACCTTTCATGGAAAGATATTGGCACTGAAGACGGCAAATGTATTGAATTAGACAAAACCATTTCTTTTGCTTCTTACGATGCAACTAATGACCAGGAAAATAAAGCCTCGGTTGAAGATACTCAAGCAAGATGGAGTCCTGACACCAATGCTGCTGAGTTGGCTTATATTTTATATCAGGTGCCGGTTTTAGTAGGTGTACATGCATCACGAATGCTTCCTAAACCTTAGTTTTTAATATTTTAATAAATGTAAAATGAGTGATTTCGTTAAAATACAACAAGACATAAATAGTAAAAGGCAAGAGCTCAATGCTTCTAGTGAGAAGCATATGAAAGCTCAATCGCAATTGCTGAAAGTTGAAGCAAGAGAAAAGGAATTGTTGCGTACGGTTGATATTCAAAACAGAGAAGAACTATTGAAAAAAGTTGTAGCTGAAAAGAACAAATTGAATGAATCAATAAAAAGCTTTTCGGACGATAAAAAACGGCTTTCCAAAAATATAGAAAACCTTATTGGCACATTTACTCAATTACAAGATCCTACAGAACAGATAGAAAATTTGGATGACTCCTATCCTTTTCTATTATTCCCATTAAGATTAGAAACAAGATTCAAAAAAATTGACAATGCGACTAATCAACTTTGGATTCGTGTTTATCCGGATGATTGTCAAATAAACTCCAATGAAAAGATACTTTCTGAATCTGAATTATCCAATGCAAAATTGTTTTGGATAGAGATGTGGAAGGCAGGTGGTATTGAAGAACAGGAAAGAGGAGCATGGCGAAGCATAGTAAACAGTCATGGTGTTGGCCGAGCGGCCTGGATTATTGAAAATTATAAGCCAGTAGATTATCCAAATGGTAAACTCATTAAAAGTAAAAAAACCGATGTTATTTTGACTGTTGTATCGCAAAGAAGTTTCACATCGGCAGAAAATATCGCTATTCAGGATTATTGGAAAGCTGTTTGGAATGCAGATGGCGATACCCTAAAAGAGAATCAAGCCCTGGTGGATTTAAAAACAAAGGTAGGTGATGCCCTAGCCTCTGAAATAATAAACAAGTATATACCTGTTAACTTTCGTGATCCTATAGCCGCATCGCTAACGAAAGATGATGTAGCAATACAGGTTTCAACATTGCAACTACCGTCCGATGAAGACACCATTACAAAACAAACTTCATGGACTCAGGCTCCCAAAGCCACCACCATGCCTGATAGATTTGTGGCTGTTTGTTATACTGGGGAAAATAAAAGAACTGTACTATTTGATAAAGCTGTTTCCGATTCATTGGCAGTGGGTCCCGATCCTTCATTACCGGAAAACGAACAAATGAAAGCCGTAGATGGCAACATGGAAATCAATACCGAATTAAAGTGGATGGTTGATTTTGAAGAAGCAATCAAAGTTGGTATGGGAATGAGAATCAACTTGACAGCAGATGAGGCATTAAATGGCTTTGATAAAGTGTTTGTAATTGGCTTGCGTTTATCTTCTGATCAAAACGAAACCAAGGTCTTATTAGAAGGCCTTATTCTCAATCATTACCACAGTAAAAACGGATTTGAACTGCTGAAACAGGGAACCCCCACAAACAATACTGAAGATAAAGCATCCGGCTATTCTTGGCTGGATGATGCAGATAAAGGCTACGACTTTGTTTTCAAAGCTGCAGCAGAATTTACTGAAGAAACAGATTTTACAAAAAAAACTGACGGTCAGAAACTTGCAGAATATTTGGGAATAAGCAGTGATACTTTCAAAAAAATACCCAACGCTTCGGTTACCGACCAACAAGAGTCCATTGCCATGAACACGGCATTATGGCCTGCAACCTTAGGTTATTTTATGGAAGAAATGATGCACCCTGTTTTTAGTGATAGGGACATTGAGGCAACCAGAACATTTTTCACTCATTTTGTATCAGGAAGAGGACCTTTACCTGCGATTAGAATTGGTAAACAACCTTATGGTATATTACCAATTACTGTTTTTTCTAAGATTCAGTTTTATGAAAAAAAAGGATTAATAACTTCCCATGTTGAAGCAAATTCAAAAACCACTTTTTTAAATAAATTACATGAATTAATATCAAAAATGGATACTACTTGGGACAAATTAATACCCAGTGTATCTCATATTGGTAAACAAGGTGATTCACATCAGATTCTTTTAGATATTATTGGACTTCATGCAAACTCAGTTGAGTTTCACCAACGATATGCACAAAGCATTCAACAGCTTTTTAACCAGTTGAATCTTCAAGTTGGACCTTTTTGGGCGGCATTATTAGCAGCACGAATCAACGAAAGAGGTAAGGTAATTTTGCGAGATTTGGATTATGATTTTGGGGATCAAAAAATACCTATTCTGGAGAAATTCTTCCTGGATAAACCTACTCTTCTGGAAGGAGATTTAATAGACGATCTTCCCTTATCAGAGATTAAAGAAATAAGAAAATACTCAAAAGACAAGAAAAACTATATAGAGTGGCTTGCCAGTTCAGATTTTGAAACCATCAGAAAACATGATTTTGGGGGAGAAGAAGCTCCTACCGCTTTGTTATTCCTTCTACTGAAACATGCACTAATGCAAGCCCAAGCAGATGTTGCAAGAAATTTATTGATATCAAATAATGTTGTTGCAGATAAAAAAACATTTCACGATCCTGAATTTATAAATGTTCAGCAAACAGGTGGTGGTGTTAGCAAGTTTGAATATTTGTATTCTAGACATCCCGATATTACAGGTAACAATGAAATATTACTAAAAGACCATATTTATAGTCCTTCAATTCTTCAAAATGCGAATGAAGCAAAAGTTCTTAAAGAAACCATTGATGCTTTAAAGGTGTTGGAAAAAACACCTACTGCACGATTAGAAAGACTATTAACAGAACACTTAGATTGCTGTAACTACAGGCTTGATGCATGGCAAATAGGTTTGATTAATTATAAGTTGGTTGAACAAAGAAATTTGCTTTCTGGTGATGGTTTAAAAAAAGATGGATTGTATATGGGTGCTTATGGTTGGTTAGAAGAAGTGCGACCAGAAAACAAAGTCCTTGAAAATATGAATCTTTCCGGTGAATTAGAAAAACATTTCAATCCTCAAGGACAGCCTAAAGTTCAAAAAGACAACACCAATTTAGGCTATATACATGCTCCTTCTCTAAATCAAGCTTCTACTGCAGCAATCTTAAGAAATGCATATATAACCAATGCAGACGCTGGCAATGCAAACCTATTCTCAATTAATCTTTCTTCAGAAAGAGTTCGTTTAGCACAAAGTTTTTTAGAAGGAATAAGAAACGGTCAGAGCCTTGCATCTTTATTGGGTTATCAGTTTGAAAGAGGACTACATGACAAATACAGTTTAGGCAAAGGAGAAGTAGATAAGTTTATCTATCCCTTGCGTAAAGCATTCCCTTTGGTAGCAAATAAACTGAAGGATACCAAATCAGATATGGATCCCGACTTTCAATCTATTGAAGCAATAGAAGCCAATAATGTAATTGATGGATTGAAGCTAATTAATCATATTCAAGATCAAAAGACTAATCAGAAAACTTATCCTTTCGGTTTTCCGAATCCTGGTATGCCAAACCCAGAAAACAAAGTTGTCCTTCCATTGATAGAAAATGATAAGCAGCAGAAGGCAATAGATGAAGAAGTAGATAGAATTATGAATATAAATGATGCTATTGCTGATTTGGTTGTTGCGGAACAAGTTTATCAGGTAGTACAAGGCAATTTTGAAAGGGCTGCAGGTAATGCAGAAGCATTTAGTAAAGGCAGTTATCCTCCGGAAATTGAGGTTGTAAACACTCCAAGGACAGGAGTTACGTTAACTCAAAGAGTTGCCATTCAATTTGATACTAAAGCAGATAATGTTACATCACCTAATAGTATAGCGGGTATGACCGCCAGGGCCAAAGCAGAACCTTCCATAAATAAATGGCTCTCCAATGTTTTACCCGATCCTGAAAATGTATTATGCAACATTATTTACAGTACACCAACTGAAACAAATGTGGCTAAGAAAGTTTCTCAAAAAGACCTGGGCATACAATCAATAGATCTTCTGTACCTATTCAATTTGGATGCTGATCAGGCAATGTCTGAATTGGATGATAGGATTATGAATTACGTGCGGTATAAGTTTTCTCATCATTCTAACACTAAATTAAAAATTGATTATACCTCAACTATAGATGTAGCAGATAAAGCAAAAGTTTCCTTTTTTGAACTGGCTGCACTTATCAAAAGTCTAAGGAAAATTCTTATTCAATCTAAACACCTATCTCCTACCGACATTTGCCTGCCAAACGAAGCTGCTTCAGGTGATTTGATTTTCGATACAGAACATTTTATCCAGAGAATTGTAAAAGCAAAAACGGATATTTCAGCTTTTGAACCCACACTACAAACTTTATCTATCTCAGGTTCTGATATCGATACGCTTGCAAAAGAAACAACAGAAGTATTTCTAAACATTTCCTTGTTTGGTTTACCACAAACCGGTGTTGGGTTTATTCATGATGGCATTGCATCTATTTATGAAACCATTTTGGATAAAATAAAAAAGGTTGTTGTAAGATGGGATAAAAAACTTGTTGATTACAATAACTTAATTACACAATATGCTGCTGGTTCTGACGAGGAGAAATTTGAAATTCTTCAAAAAGCAGAAAGGACGATTTCTTCAACATCGACATTTCCTTTGCCAGTATTATTAGCTTATAAAAATACCATTGATGGTAAAAAGACTGCTTTTGATACTGCACTTAACGAATTGAAAACATTGCAAAGCTCAAGCAAAGAAAAGCTGACTGAGTTTTTTGCAGAAGTTGAGGCAGCGATCATAAAAATAAAAGATCATGATATCATTTCATTTGATGTAGATGATGCTAAAAATGATATTGTAAAAGAAAAGCAATTGGCCAATAAACTAATTAAAGATATTAAATTATCTGCCGAAAATTTAATATTAGAAATTCAAAAAAGAATTTCTGAATCAACTGAGTTAATAACTAAAGCTGCTGAAGCGTTAACTAATTCTGAAAAAATATCTCTTTTACAGCAAGCCGCAAAAAGACTATTAGGAGATGAGGTTTTGTTGTTGCCTCACTTTACATTATCTGCAAAAGTTGGTGATGAATTGCAGAATGCTCATACAGTTAGCGATACAATGCTGGAATATGTTAAGACCAAAGAAAACAGAATATTCCCTGTAGAAGACTGGTTGTATAGTGTGGCAAGAGTGAGAGAAAAAATATTTCATTGGGTGAATATTGCTGTGCTTGCTGAAGGATTTAAAACCGGAACGTCTATTGATTTAAAGCCTATTCAATTACCCTACAAGGCCGCAGTTGAACTGGATGGTTCTGACAAAGATAGATGGCTTGCAATGAAGTTTAAAGATGAAACCGATGTAAAGAAGTATAAAATTGATTCCGATAAACTATTATATACAAGTCATTTTGCGAATGCTTTTGATAAAACGCTTTCTCAATGTGGAATATTGATTGATGAGTGGACAGAGGTAATACCAGAAAAAGAAGAAACAACCGGAATTGCTTTTCATTACGATCAACCAAATACAGAACCCCCACAAGTAATGTTACTTGTAGTGCCTCCGGTAATAACCGGAGAATGGAAATGGAATAATATTGTTGATTCTTTGGAAGAAACGTTTGCAATGGCAAAAAAACGTGCTGTTGAACCATCACAAATTGAAAATACAGGATATGCGCAATTCTTGCCCAGCACCATGATGGCTGTTACGCTATATTGGATAACAGTAGCAACAAATTTGGCAATCAACAATTCGATTTATGAAAAAATAGATTAAAACGGGACAATATGAAAGATAAATATATTGTAAAAGACATACAACACGACATTTTAAATAAATTACACCCTACAGTGGTGATGTGGAATAGATTGGAAGGAAGACCAAGAACGCACAATTTTGATAGAGCGTTTAAGGCAGAAGTGAGAGATGCCTTGTGGATGCTAACAAAACAATGGCAAATGGGAGAGTTTAAAGGTGACGATGCAGGTTCACCGGTATTTGCCAAAGTACATATTGCTACATCTCAATTAAATAAATACAAGGCAAGCAATCAACAAGTTCAAACTTTTGAGGATAGTGTACCCTTAGAAGCAAAGGTTGAGCAAAAGAAAATTCCTTTTCTCAGAGAAGGAAAAGAGTTAAGTATTGATATAAGATTGGAAATGGGCAGGTACTGGTTGAAATTGATAAAAAAAGACTATATTAATTATATTTCAAAGTTCATTAAAGAATACACCTTTCATCTTCCGATTAAAGATAAAACTACAGATTATATCTATGCTCATAAGGATGTATGGCAACAATATGCAGCTATTAGCGGCCGGTGCATGGACGGTTACAATCTTTATGGTTACTTAAAATCCCCACCAATTCATAAAGTTTCTGATAATATTAGCCTTGCTATTTCAAATTCTGAAAAGACAGGAATTGATAAACTGGGAGAAGTATTTTGTAAATGGTTTGAAACTTTATATTATCAACCAATTGAAGAAAAAAATAATGCCTGGCTTCCTGAAAGGCTTGAATATCAGTTTGCATGCTCAGCACCTGAAACCTCCAAAGAGAAAGTATTAATTGCCGAAGAATATTACCATGGTCATTTAGATTGGTATGGATTTGATATTGATGCTAAATTACAATCCCTTGGAAATACAAATGAACCCGATAGTCCAGACACAGAGAAAACATTTACCAATACATTTATACCAGCTCAAGTTCAGTTTGATGGTATGCCTGACACCCGTTGGTGGAAGTTTGAAGACGGAAAGACCAATTTAGGGGATATTAAACCTTCCACTACTGATTTAGCCAAATTGCTTTTGATGCAATTTGGTCTTGTGTATGCCAATGATTGGTTTCTGATTCCATTTACGCTACCTATAGGATCACTGGCTACCATAAAAGGGATGTCAGTAACCAATACCTTTGGTGAAAGATTTTGGATAGAAGCTTCGGGTAGTGGCAATGATAATAATTGGCAAAGATGGAATATGTTTAACCTCAAAACCAAGGGGAGCAATCTTTCTAATGCTAATACAGGAATATTGCTGGCTCCGAGTTCCATTAAAGTGCAGGAAAGTAACCCCCTGGAGGAAGTATGTTTGATTCGAGATGAAATGGCAAATATGGTTTGGGGACTAGAAACCATCGTTTCTCTTCCGAATGGTTTTGGACAAAAGGGTAATGAATCTGGACTTCAAGTCCGGCAGTTTCATAAAAACTTAATTAACAATGGATTAAATGTTGGCACAGACCCTTTTAAAGCTAAAATAAGCTATCTGGCAATGACTTCGGTACCGGAAAATTGGATTCCATTCATACCTGTTCATAAAGCAAACGACAACAGGGAGATTCAATTACAGCGTTCATCCATGCTTAGAATCATTGAAGGAGATCCTGCCAAACCGATAAAAGTAAAACCCAAAACCGGCATTTTACGCCACGGTTTAGACGAAACACCCCCTAATGCCTTCTATCTTCATGAGGAAGAGGTGCCACGAGCAGGTGTTCGTGTTTCTCAGGCCTTTCAAAGAACACGTTGGACAAATGGTGAAGTATTTACTTGGTTGGGCATGCAGAAATATACAGGTAGAGGAGAAGGAAATAGTGGACTGGCTTTTGATCAGATTGTTGATGTGAACATCAGATAAAGGGGGTCATCAGATAAAGGGGGTCAGGTCTACACCCAGGACAGATGAGAAAATAAGGGTTATGCAAGACCATTGAGAATAGCCTAGTTGGGTATGTACCGCCTACCATAAATTATCCTCGTGTGGGGAGATATGGCGGACAATAACCTCCCTACAAATTGTATGGATGGATGAAAATGCCAAATTACGACGGACACAAATATCTGGAGGGAGATATTTTTAAGGACTGACGAAATGCGTTAAGGATTGATCTTATTCCACATTTCATTGGTATATAAAGAAGGGTGTTTACCAGGATGATTCGGGTGGAAAGGAAGATGTGAGTCAGAAGGAGATTTCGGGGAATGATAAATGGCGGGCACCCATTATACGAAATGATATTGGCAGGCCGTGCCTGCCCTATTGATTCCAAGCAAGAAAGATGGGACAGGGCAACAAACGACATACGGACAATGAAGAGGTGCAAAAAATGCTGAATGACTTCTTGCTCAAAGACTACGAACTGAAGATCAGCTACCTTACTAACCATTTCTCCCGGATATGGATGAGGTTTAATTTTTTTGTGACTATCGAGTCGGCTCTGGTGGGTGGCAAATTCGTCTTTGGGAATGGGAAGCTCGGACCAGGACTCGCTATTGCTGGCGCTGGCTTATCACTTATTTGGTATGTCATTGGCGCAGAAGATCGATTCATGGTAAGGTTCTATCGGTATCAGGTGAAAGGAACATTGACGGAATTCATGCTGCAGAATGAGAGATTATGGCCGCGTCAAGAGTTCATTAGTAGAGAGGAAAGTAGACTATTTCTGTTACCCGGAAATCCAGGTCAAGTAGGAGACAAAATATGACTGAAGCAGATCCAGAAGAGGAATTGCTTCTGAAAGAAAAGCAAACAAACCTTCTTGTAGCCTACAATATTGTGTTCACTATCATTTTAGTCGCTGCTCTAATTCTCCTTGTCAATCAACAACGGTTCGCTGCACTGTTAGCCACACTCATGACGGTATTGGTTGCCGGAATGCTCGGCGGGACCCTGTGCAACCTTCGTGGCCTGTTCACCCATCTTCAAGAAAAAGGGGGTCGGTTTCCAATCAGGCTCAAGATTCCGTTTTACATTCGGCCCTTGACAGGCGCAGTTACCGGGTTATTCAGTTTCTTTGTTGGCAGCCTCCTTGTCACTTCCCTTTCGGTCAATGCCGCCGAAGGCGGCTGGGAAAGCCTCGAAGGAAGATTGCCCTACATCGCCATCGCCATTCTGGCCGGGTTTGCCGCGCAAGAATTCATGGAACGGCTTAAAGCGGTGGCACGTACACTGTTTTCCGAGCGCGCGCGGGAAGATCGTTATTCCAAACTGGAAAAGCTGAGTGCTCTTCATAAGAATGGTATCATTAATGACGCAGAGTTCAAGACCGCAAAAGATAAGGTTCTCGAAGAGAGGTGATGTGAAAGGGCTCACGAATAAGACGCTGTTGGATCCCAGCCAATGCGGCTGCAAATGAACTACCCCGCCGCAAGCAGCGGGGTATCAAAATCTTTCACAAAAGAAG
>ERZ1292645.473-Hain-H14-02um-R2-473-length-14673-cov-5_pt1 | contig 14673 bp, 9 predicted proteins | sample MGYA00564401_ERZ1292645 | MGnify/ENA primary metagenome ERZ1292645 (study PRJEB36523, sample SAMEA6512644) | groundwater metagenome | collected 2019-01-09 | study: AquaDiva: Metagenomics assemblies of 32 groundwater samples | reverse complement strand
AAATAAAACCGGGTTATCCCGGTTTTTCAAAAGCTATATCAATCGCTTCCTGAACCGATTCCAAAAAGTGGAACTGGAGATTTTGTTTCACAGAATCTGGAACATCGTATATGTTTCTTTCATTTTCTTTGGGAAGCATCACTTCTCTTATTCCGGCGCGTTCGGCGGCAACGACTTTTTCGCGTATCCCGCCAACCGGCATTATTCTTCTCTTTATATCTATCTCACCCGTCATAGCCAAATTAGGTCTCACAACCCGCCCGGTAACTTCAGAAAATAATGCTATGAATATGGCAATGCCGGCCGAAGGTCCGTCTTTTGGGACCGCCCCTTCGGGAATATGCAGATGCACAGAGCAATCTTGGAGCTTTTTGGATAATTCAGGATCAAACTTATCAAGCTCGTTTCTTAAAAGAGTCATGGCAACTTCATCCGACTCTTCCATAACTTTTCCTTGCATACCGGTACGGGCCAGAACCTTTTTGTCCTGGAGACGCGGGTACATTTCTGCCTGCACATAAAGTATCTCTCCGCCGGCAGGTGTCCAAGCAAGACCTATCGCTTCACCGACTTTAGTCGGACGAACTTTATTTTTAAAGAACTTCGCTGGCCCGATGAACTCGCCTATCATCTGTTCGTCAATGTGAAAATCACTTATGATATTATTTTCATCTCTTGACTTTAAGTATTTTCCGGCAATTTTACGCAAAATATCCGCGATGTTCCGGTCTAAATTCCTTACTCCAGCTTCGTTGGTATAAGCCCTGATGATCAATGAGATGATCTCATTATCCCAACCGACCTTAACATTATTCTTTGTCAATCCGGTTTCTTCCATCCAGCGGGGAATAAGATATCTCCTGGCTATTTCTATTTTTTCAACTTCCAAGTAGCCCGGCAACCTGATTATGTCCATCCTATCCAGAAGCGGCTCAATTATATCGGTTTCCAAATTGGCCGTAGCGATGAACATAACGCTTGAAAGGTCAAAACTGCATCCGAGATAATGATCTTTGAACGAATGGTTCTGTTCAGGATCCAGAACTTCAAGCATTGCCGAACTCGGATCGCCAGCCATTGAATAGCGGCCCAGCTTGTCAATTTCATCAATGACAAATATGGGATTTTTTGCCCCGCATCGTTTTATTTCCCTAAGTATCTCTCCCGGCTGGGAACCGATATAAGTAATATCATGGCCTCTTATCTGGGATTCGTCTCTTATGCCTCCGACGGATATTCTTATCAATTTTCGGTTCAACGCTCTGGCAATCGATTTGGCCAGGGATGTTTTGCCGACTCCGGGCGGCCCAACGAAACAAATTATTTGGCCGCGGCCCAAAGGGTTAAGCAGTTTCGGCGCTATGCTGTCGCATATTTTTTCTTTGACCTTGGCTAAACCGTAGTGATCTTCCTCTAAAATTCGCGTTACTTTGGTTATGTCTGATTCTTCCTGTGTCTGCAGGCCCCAGGGCAGGTCAAGAAGAAAATCCAGACGGCGTTTAAATTTGGGCCATTCATAAGTATTCCCTTTGGGACTGCCGTAAGAAAGAAGACGGTCAAGGTCTTCTCTGACGACGGATATGGCGTCTTCACTCATTAAATTTCTTACTTTTTTAAAACGAATCCATGCCGTTTTAATATCAGAATGAGCTTTTTGAAAAAGTTCATTCTGATCGTTATCGTCAGTTTTATCGGCTTTAGTGTTAAAGATCGGGCTGGAGGCGCCGCTGCTGTTTTTTTCGAGCGCGTCTCTGCTTTTATAGGCGGCAAGGAGCGCTATTTCCTCTTTAAGAAGCCGCACCAGCATTGTAATTCTCTCCGAAATATTTGTGCTTTCAAGTAATGGCTGCTTATTTTTTGACATAATTTCCGGAATGGAAGCCAAGCTGGACCAAATAAAAAGGTCAACATCGTCTTTATCGCCAAAATCATAGGTCTCAAAACCGTCTATCACATTTTTAATGATTTCCGGAAAATCCCAAACGCCAATTCCCTCCTCATAGAGACGCGTCAGCAGATGTTTTATTTTGATCAGATCCGCCAAAAAATTCCTTTTAAATTGAGGATCAATAAAAATTAAACCCGTATCTTCGTCAATAATCGGCTTAACATTTACAATCCAATAGCTATCCTGGCGATCATCTTTTAATCTAAAGGACGATGTGGTTTCGACTCTGTATTTTCCGTCAAACGCAATCTGGTCATTGTCTTCTATCGTTATGGAAGAAATTACTCCAACCTGATAGAATCTGCCGGGAAATTGTATAATTCCCGGTTTTGACATAACCGTAAAGACATAAGGAATTTGTCCATTCTTCACCTCAAGACAAAGACGGATTATAGCCAAAGAATCAATGCCGGAACTGACCGTATAATTGATTTTCGGCAAAGGCATTAATCTTGAAGGAACGCTGACCACCGGAAAACATTTAGGCAACACAATAAGATTACTATCCTGTTTTACCATCTAAAACTCCGCTCTTTAAAAGAACCGATAATACGGCCAATTATAAACAAGGCCGGTAGAAAACACAAACCCGCCTACGGAGATTCTTAGAGCGTCTAAAGCACGCTCAAGAAACTTCTCCGATAAAGGCGGGTAAAAATTATTAGCTGAATTTCCCATTCTCGTTAACAGAATATACCTTCTTCCCACTATTAATCAGGGTTTCCAACTGTACCGCATGTCCCCAAAGGGTTTGCGTATAGCAGAGAGTTTTTTCAACATTTTCCCTGTCCAGGTCTCTTCCCTCATGATAGTGCTTGAGAATAAGAGTTCGGTTTTTTAAACCGTCCGCGTCCTCAATTTTTATCACGGGAACTGAACCCATACCGATATTTAAAATCATGGTGTCTTTTATGATACGCCAGTCATCTTCATCCGCGACATGGGTTACGACGATTTCATCGCCTTTTTCCTCAAACTGGAATGCTCTCAATTCCCTGATAAGCTCTTCCGTCAGGAAACGGCGTAAAAATGAAACATCCCGATCCGCCTCCCGCACTTCAAACATCTTTTCCCTTCCGCTTTTCTCCGGCTTTCCGTACTTCTCTATTTCTTTCGGAGTAGGATCATCCCATCGGCGCTTTATGTAATCCCATACCTTGAGACCCAGATGATACGGGTTAAAACCTTCGTTCCAGGGATGCGGACGCACCACTTGATTGTGACGCACAAGAAATTCAATATGGAGATTCTGCGGAACCTGAATTGCGTTTAGAATCTCGCGATGCCAATAGCACGCCCACCCCTCATTCATAATTTTTGTTTCAATTTGAGGAATAAAATACTGCGTTTGTTCATGAACAATGGTTAAGATATCCTTCTGCCATTCCTCAAGCCGCGGATTATAGTCGCGGATGAAGAGAAGCAGATTTTCTTCCGGCTCAAGCGGAATTTTGTGAAAGTCCGGTTCCTTATAATCCGGCCGCGCGTGTATCCGCTGGAAGGGATCGTTCACCGGCCGCGCCGCGTCAATTAACCTTTCTTTCTGTTCTTTTCGTGTTTCCGCGCGCAGAAGCACATTCCTGTTGCATTGGAGAGAAACGGAATGCGCTGCGTCAATCATATTTTCCACGCGGTCAATGCCGATTGAAGGATCCTCTATGTATGACTCAATCCGCTGGGCATGGATCTTAAACATATTAATGGTAAGCTCCGGTCTGGTCCTAGAGAACCCGATATTATTCTTAAAGAAATCATTATGCCCGTAGACATGGGCCATAGTAAGAATTTGCAGAAGCAGTGAATTATCCCTCATAAGATAAGCAAGCGCGGGACTCGCGTTTATAACCATTTCGTAAGGAAGTCCGGAAACGCCATAGTCATACAAGGTCTTAATCTTCTCATAGCTTTTCCCGTACGACCAGTGCGGATAATGGGAAGGCATGCCTGAATAGGCCATATACCCCAACATTTGATTATGGTCGCATATCTCAAAATCCTGCGGGTAACAGGAGAATCCAAATTCATCGGCCTTCTCCCGAATCAGTTCATCCCACCGCTTAAGTTCGCTTATATCGTAATCCATATTATTCTCCTTTATTTCGGTCGTGCGTCATAAACTCCTTAAACACGGGCCAGATATCTTCCGATTTATAAATTTTGCAAGCATGATAATTATTAAAGCCCTTTAGAGCGCCGGAAAAAATATTAATCATACTGCTCTCATGGCTTCCTCCTCCGGCAGGTTTAATCTCGCCATAGCCAAAGAGGTTCGCGACCTCGCATATTTTTTTTGCCAATAATATCGCTTTTGAATTATCACTTTCAAAATTATCACCGTCAGAGCAATGGAACGCGTAGATATTCCAAAGTTCCGGATTATAGAGGTCAGCGATAACTTCCAGCGCCTTCTCGTAACCGGAGGAAATAAAAGTGCCGCCGGATTCTCCTTTGTGGAAGAACTCCTCCTCCGTAACCACCCTGGCCTCGGTGTGGTGGGCTATGAAAATAACATCCACCATTCGGTATTTAGTGGTAATAAACCGGTGCAGAAGATAGAAAAATACCCGGGCAATATACTTTTTCATTTCATCCATTGAACCGGATGTATCCATAATACACATCACAACCGCGTTTGATTCCACAACAATGTCCGGTCTCATATGATTGAAACGGGTATCTTTTTCAGAAAAAACGAAACGCAGTACCCACCTGTCCGGATGTTCACGATCCGGAAGATACCACGATTCTATCTGATTCAGTATATCAGGATAATCGGCGTAACGAATTTTAAGGTCCCGATACTCCTCATTATTCACGGATTCCGGAAATTTTTTCGCAAATTCTGTAAACCCGGAAGCCGTCTTGCGTTTTATATGCTCAATGGCTGTCCGTTTCTTTGAAAGCCGCGCCTGGATACCCACATGCCGGTATCCTTTGTGTCTGCTATCCCGTTCGGCAAACATAACGCGAAGAGCTTTTTTCTCCAGATCCGGCAGTTCCAGTTCCTCAAAAAGTATCTCCTCAAGCTCTTCTAAGGTTACATCGGTTTCATAATAATCAACGCCGGACTGATCTCCTGCCTTATCTCCCTTACCCTGGCCCTTACCGTCTTTTTTTCCTATCACATCGCCTGGTTTGGTGTCTCCGTCCTCTTGACCTTGTCCGGTACCCGGTCCGTTTGAGCCGTATATAAACCGGTATTCCTTGATACCGCGGATGGGCACTTTAATTATCTTGCCTTTCTCTTTACCGATGATGGATTCATCGGCAAATATTTCGGGGAGTTTCTTTTTGATGGCTTCCCGTATTTTTTGGCGATGCCGCATCCGATCGCCGGAACTGCGGTCCGACCCTGACGATCCCTGTGAAGTATCTCTAAAAATTGCTTCGTCTAACATTATTTTTTCTCCTTTTTTAAAGAATCTGCGCGGATTCTAGCATATAAAAAACCGGGGGGCAAGCTCCCGGTTTTGACGAAATTTAATTAAAATTTAAGGGATTATTCCTTCCAAAGATTATTCGCGGCATACTTAAGTATCACATCCACGCAATACTCGCAGTAGCCGTTATGCAAAAGATTTTTGACCATATCGTCATACTTTTCTTTTTGCTCCGAATCCCTTGTTCTGGCCTTGGTTATGATTCGGGAGATATCCCGCACGGAGGTCATTAATTTTTTTTCAATTGCATCCTTAAGCGGCTCATAACTCTGATAGGTGAGTTTTTGCCCTTTCCGATTTACGGACCAAAGGTAAGAAATCACCTCCTGCCGAAATCCGTCTGCCGCAGAGCCGATTATGGCGATCTGCTCTTCAATGGATTTAAGAAACTCCCCGTCCGGCTGGAGCTCTTCTTTTGTATTCTTATCTTTAACTTTCGTTTTATTTACATATGCTTCAACATGATCTATGTAATTTTCAAACAATGCTTCCGCCTGCTCCCGATAGGAGTATACGAATGCCTTTGTAACCTCTTTTTCAAGCAATTCAAGGTATTGTTTGTGAACAGTGCCCTGCAGAAATTCTAAAAGGGTTTTCCGCATATCATCGGGCATATCTCCGTCCTTAACCATCTGGACGAGCGCCTCGCGGACATTAATCGGATTGACGCATTTACCGCTTTGGGTAAGCGCGTTGTCCAAAGCTTTCATAATAAAACGGGTGGAAATGCCGGACATCCCTTCACGGCGGGCTTTCTCCGCGTCTTTCAATTCAGTAACATCAATCTTTTTGGTTCTCCCCTTCTCCACCACCTCCTCACCGTTATAAATGCGAAGTTTGGTCATAAGGTCACTGCACTTATCGTCCGGCGTGAGGCGCGAGAGGATCGCAAATGTGGCGGCCATTTCAAGCGTGTGCGGCGCCACATGCGCCCGAAAGTCGGATTTATTCAATATCTTCTGATAAATTTTAATCTCCTCCGACATTCGGAGATTATACGGAATTTTTATTACCACAATTCTGTCTAAAATAGCTTCATTGGTATGGTCGGCCTTAAACTTCTGCCATTCCGCTTCGTTTGAGTGGGCTACGATTACCGAGTCCACATAGATCGTCCCGTGCCTTCCCGGCGCAGGAATGAATTTTTCCTGCGTAGCGGTGATCATTGCATGAAGGTATTCGGTTTCGTTTTTGAATACTTCAATAAATTCCACGGCGCCGCGGTTTCCGACATTGAAAGCGCCATTAAGTTCAAGAACGCGCGGATCGCCCTCTGCATACTTATCAAGCTTGGAAATATTCTCCGAACCTATAAGCACGGAGGTATCCTGATTGTTCGGGTCAACAGGCGGCACAACACCGATCCCGCGGCGGTTCCGTTTGGAGAACCGCATGGTTGCCACCGGAAACTTTTCATATTCTCCTTTAAACTCCTCTTTCAGACGATAGCGGCACACCGGACAGATATCGCCTTCAATGTGCACCCCGAGTATATTCTCAAATTCTTTTCTGAAATGACGGGGAATAAGATGAAGAGGTTCTTCAAACATAGGACAACCTTCAATGACATATATAGGGTCCACTTCTTCAAGCCCGCGTTGAAGTTTATCGGCGAGCGAGCTTTTGCCCGAACCCACGGGTCCCATAAAATACAGAACCTGGCGGGATTCCTCTCCCTTGAGAGAGGCCGCGTGAAAATAACGGACTATTTGATAAATAACGGATTCTATGCCGAAAAATTCATCGTTAAAAAAATTATATGTGTTAAATTCCTCATTATTTTTATATAGCCGCTTGGTTCTGGGATCATCAGTGTCCATAATGGACCTTGCTCCCCGCGCCATGATCATTTTATACATCCGCTCATGCGCGAGCTGGACTATATTCTTATCCGGCCTGTTTTTAATCAGTTCCAGATAGTCAAGAAGGGTTCCACTCCACTCCTTTTGTTCCCGCGAGGCGCGATCCTTTGCGATCATTTCCTGAAAATTTGCGGTACTTACTTCGTTCATAATTCCTCCTACTTCTATCTAATTGTTAAGATTCTGCAGTCAGATTAGTAAATAACAGATGCGAGGTATCATGTCAATCAATCGCGCAGTCAGGGAACAGAAAGTTCGCGCGCAACAGCCTCCGCGCGGGATTGTATATTGGTACTGATTTTGAGAAGCGGGAATATGCGGCACATGAAGGTTTCCACATTGCCCACCCTCATGCTGCCGTTTGGGGAGAAGGTAGTGTCAACTATGTAGTTAATAAACTTCTTCTTATCATTACCGTCGGGGAAATAGCGGTTGTATATATTATGGTTAGAGGCGTATTTATCCATGGCATTTTTTATAACGACCTCAACCAATGGCTGGGAGAAAGCGGTCAGAGCGTTGACTATATTTTCAGCCCTCTGCTGGTCATTTGGAAATTTTTGATGCAACAGAACATCTCGTATAATTCTGACATTATCAAGAGAGGTATTAATAAGAGCAATCCCCTGTTTGCCGCATATGCTTCCCGCGATATAAGAAATAAATACGGATATTCTTGACGAAACAATGTACCATCCTTTTCCGCTTCTTGTCCGCGGCAGCTGCTGGAACGCTCTTTCAATGATTTCATACACAATGTCTTTGGGGTCTCGTTTTGCCATGAAGTTTCCTTTTCTAATTGTCAAAAAACATTACGGCTATGCTATAGACATCACACTATCAAATCATATTTAATAAGACAACAAGAACGGCGGTCTGCTTGTTTTTCCCGCCAAAAAATCCTCAATGTACATATAGTGCATTTGTGGTTTTTCAGCGGTCCAAAACTTCGCATTCCGCTCTTTCTTGTTGCTTCTAAATTCGATTTCATAGCGTGATGTCTATAAAAACTCAAGACAAAATTACAAAATTATAAAGGGCGTCTTCCAAATTCACTTGTCCGTTTTTTGAGGCAATATCAAGACCGGATAAATAATTAAATTTGTCCAAAAGAAGGCCTTCCGGGAACTTGCCGGCCTGGCCGACCGCTTTTCTTGCGACAAAAGGATGAAGTCCGCATTGTTTTGCAACTAGCTGGATTGAGGAAGAACCGCCCTTTTTCATAAAGTCGGAAACGGAAAGCAGATTTTCAAAATGATAGACGAGCATGACCAGAATATAGTTAGGGTCATTGCCGGAATTAACCAGACGGTACATCGCCTCAAACGCTCCGGCCTTAGTTCGGTTGCCGACTGCGTCAACGAGATCAAATATCTTGCTTGCCTGCGCAGGCAGACCTCCTTCTTTACTCCCGACAAGTAAATTAACGGCGTCTAAATTTATAGGCTCGGTGTGCCCATAATTACACAGCTTCTCTATCTCATTTGCCAAAGCCCAGGCCTCATTGCCAACCATACCAATAAGTAAACTGACAACCGCCGGTGAAACACTGTGTCCGTTCTCTTTGAATTTGTTTTTAACCCAATCCGATAATTTAATTCCGCTTAGCGGTTCAATCTCTTTAATAAGGTTATTTTTACGGTTCAGGACCTCAAACAAGTCCTTATCGGATTTTTGAAGCTCTTTTTTGCTTTTATTCTCTGCAAACAGCAGTACGGTATCCTTTGTCTCGCCTATATTCATGTCCTTTATAAGAGATGCTATTTTTTGAGAGTAATTCTTGCCGGCAAAAGAGTTTTTGACGACGGCAAGTTTTACTTCGTCAAAAAAAGAAACGATTTTCGCCGTATTTAAAAGTTCGTCAAAATCGCCGCTTTTCTCCATATCAAAGCGATAAAAATTCACTCCGCTTTTATGTTTTTTGCGGTAAGCATCAACTATGACATCAACACTTTCCTTCAGCCGATACCCGTCGGAACCGTACAAAAATATGAGCATTTATTTAGTCGCTATTTCAATCCACATTTTCCCGGGAATGAATTTCATTTCCTGACCGTCAGTATCGTAAAATTTAAGATCATTGGCAATATTTTTCCACATTCCGCTGATTTTTATGCCATTCTGATAGAATTCCGCTTCGCCTTCTCCAGCGGTTTTTACGGTAATATAGTCAAGGTTAAGTACGCCGGATACGGTATGCATCAGCACAACTATATTTGTTTCAACTTGTTTGCCCGTGTTTTCGTCTATCTCCGCCGTACCGCCTCTTATTCTTTTATAGATGTCTAAATTGGCATCATATACCCATTTAACATCATAAGGACTTTTGTAATCAATGGATACTGACTCAACTATATTGCTCAAGCTTCTTTCAGACCCTTCCTCTCTCCTTAAATAACCGGAAAACATATCGTTCAAGTCATATTCCAGATCTTTCGCTTTATCAGTGAGGAGTTCAACGGTTGTAAATCCGTTATGCGGCCTGGGAACCGAATTTTTTCTGTAAAAAACACTGCCGTCATATTTCATCGCGTTTATATTATCTAAAATTCCATCATTTAACTTCTTTAACGCCTCCTCCTCGCCTCCCCAATGAACATATATAGCCCCGAAAGCATCCGCTAGAGTTAAAAAGTCCTCTCTGGCGGATCTGATGGAGCCGATCTCTTCCGGTTCTTCGCACTGGAATATCGCCATCATTCTAGTTATTCCGTTTGGCGTAACCGGCATTTCAATGACAATGTCCGCCTGGCTTATTCCGGACAGCGGTCTTGCAACCGGATCAGATGCCATCATTACGGCGATAGGCCTTCTTGCGTAGTTATCACAAGCCAAGCCGGTCAGTGAAGCGCGAGGCCTCTTCTGGTCTTCGTTCTTTATGCCGATAATGTTCGGACCCCACTGCCACCAAAACAAAAATGCGACTAACAAAGCCGCCGCCGTGATGCCGGCAATCAATAATAATTTATTTAGATCCAATTTATGTAGAAATTTAAACAATTTTCCCATGTTGAACAGCTCCTAAATCAATTTCTGATGTTTAGGACAAAAATGCGCCGACCGGCCCGCTACCTTAATACGCTGGATTATTCCGCCGTCTTTTTTGAAACATTTTTCTCCTTCCTTGTGATAGGCCTTGGTGTAATTCTGATACCTCCCCATCTCTCCGGATATTTTTCTGTAGTCCTGTATGCTTGTGCCGCCGGCTTTTATCGCTTTCTTAAGTATGTCTTGAATTGAATTGTGTATTTTTTTAAGATCGGCGCCGGAAAGATTTTCCGTTCTTGATAACGGATGGATACCGCTTTTCCACAATATCTCATCGGAATAAATATTTCCTATTCCAACAATAAAGAACGGGTCCATCAATACTTGTTTGATTCGTCCCTTTTTCTTTTCAAATAATTTTTTAAATTGGCTGAAACTGATCTCTAACGGTTCCGGGCCGAGATTTTTTATTTCGGGGGCTTCAGACAGATCGCCATCCTTGATCAGCGCTATTTTCCCGAATCTTCGCAAGTCAGAGAAAGCGAGCTGATAGCCGTTGCTTAACAGCCATATCGTCCTTATGTATTTGTTTTCCGGGTCGTCTTTAAGCGGTCCCTTAATAACACTCCGCCACTTGCCTTCGGCCAATCTCCATTTACCGTAAAGTAAGTGCCCGGATATTTTTTGGTGGATAAAAATGCCGTACTTGCCTTCAATGTCAATAATAATGAATTTAGCCCTTCGCCTGACGCTTAATATCTTTTTATTTTTAATCGCTTTTTTAAAATTTTCAAAACCGCCCGCTTTTTTGAAAGTTTTGGGCCAATCGGTCCAGACATCTTTAAACTTCAAACCGACCAGCTTTTTACGCAAATCGTTTACCGTATTTTGTACCTCTGGAAGTTCCGGCATGTATCCAATTTAATAATTTTTATCCGTATTATGAGCAAATATTATAAGCGACATCAAGTAATTATCATTATTTAGACAAAACACTGTCTAAATAATGATAATTACTTGATGTCTAATGTCGCATGCTCTGTTTAGTATCATATTATGCGGTGTATAGCGTGTTAAACATTGAGTAATCAGTATTATTTTATACAGTGTTTTGTATAAAATAATACTGATTACTCAATGTTACTCAATATCGTTTAAGACCACTTAAAGGAGCTACGGCAAATCATTAAATCGGCGTTAAGTCGGCCCAATTATCGCCATATTTTATGTCTATGATCAATGGCACATCAAATTTATGGACATTCTCCATAAATTCTTTTATTTTTCTGCCCAATTCCTCAATTGAACTTTCCTTAATTTCAAATAGTAACTCATCGTGAACCTGCAAAAGAAGGAACGCGTTATTTTGGTTATTTGTCCCGTGAATATATTCAAAAACATTTATCATGGCCAATTTTATCAAGTCGGCCGCGGTGCCCTGGATAGGCATATTTATAGCCATGCGCTCCGCCTGGCTTACGATCTGGGGCATACTTGATTTAATTTCCGGCAACCATCTTCTCCTGCCGAAAATCGTTGAAACATAGCCGTCCCTGTGAGCTTTAACCTTCATGTCATCCATGTATTTGGCGACACCGGAGAATTCTTTCATATATTTATCTATGAATTCCCTGGCTTTTTCGCGGGAAACACCGGAGGCTCTCTGAAATCCCAATACCCCCATACCATAAAGAATCCCAAAATTAAGAACCTTAGCATCCCTGCGCATATTCTTGTCAACATCTTCCGGCTTAACGCCGAATATCTCCGCCGCGGTGCGGGTGTGGATGTCTTCTCCTCTCCTGAAAGCCGCTATCATCTTTTCATCCCGGGAAATATGAGCCGCTATTCTCAATTCTATCTGCGAATAGTCAAAGGAAACGAGTTTAAATCCGGGCGATGATATGAATGCTTTCCTGAACTCCTGCCCCAATTCGGTTTTTACCGGTATGTTCTGCAAATTCGGGTCCTGACTGGCAAGTCGTCCGGTAGTAGTGCCGGTCTGATTAAAAGTGGTATGCAAACGGCCGGTCGCACTGCTTATCAAAGTCGGAAACGGGTCTATATAAGTTGTCTTGAGTTTTTGGACTTCCCGGTATTTAAGTATAAAATTGATTATCGGATTTTCATTTACGAGCTTCTCAAGTTCCGGCGCGGCTGTAGACAGCGCCCCTTTGCCCGTTTTTCTTACCTTGCCCTTCAATCCAAGTTTTTCAAACAATACCTCCGACAGTTGCCGGGGAGAATTTATGTTAAATTCCATGCCGGAAAGTTTGTATATTTCTTTTTCTAATTTTTTTATCTCACTTGTCGTAAGTTTGGACAGTTTTGCGATTGCTTTGGAATCAATTAAAACCCCGCGCAGTTCCATCTCCGCGATAATTCTTGCCACGGGAACCTCTATATGTTCAAAAAGCCATTCCAGGTTTTCATTTTTGATGCGTTCGGACTGTTTTTCCCTTAGTTTAAGTATAAAAAGAGGGTTCTCTCTGACATCTTCGCTTTTATTCTCATTAAATTCATTAAAGTATGTTTTATCCAGGCCGTAATCCTTTCGGTCCGAATTCAAAAGATAAGCCGCCAGTTTAGTATCAAATCCGGGGCCATTCAGCTCTATTCCGTATTCCAGCAAAAACTTGGCGATCTCTTTGAAATCATGCGCCGTTTTAAATATATTTTTGTTTTCAAATAACTCCTTGAATGTTTTAAAAAACTCTTTCGTTCCGACTATGAACGGCCAGGCGATATTTTTGCATTCATTCCCCAAAGCAATGTTTATAAAGCCGCCGTTTATGTCAAAAACCATTTCTTTTTCATTATTTATTCTATCCGTGATTTCTTTGATTTCTTTTTCAGTTCTGATCTCTTCCACTTGAACGCCGGCTTTATCGGACGCGGCGGTCTCCGGCAGAACCATTTCCCTTTGAGAAGGAGCATTTATCTCGTCAAGACGCTTTATCAAGCTATACAGCCCCATCTCTTTAAATAACCTGGCGATCTCTTCCCGCCTCATGTTTTTTAACCAGTCGGCTTTATCCAGATCAAAATCCAAATCAATTTCTCTTATGATAGTCGACAGTTTTTTTGAGAAAAAAGCCATATCTTTGTTCTCAAGCAGTTTTTCCGCCAGTTTGGCCGTTAGAGGTTTTTTAAATTTTTCTTTGTCTTTTTGATTTTCAAGGAATTTATAAAGGTTCTCTAAATCTCCAAACTCCTTTATCAATTCCGAAGCCGTCTTCTCCCCTACTCCGGCAACGCCTGGTATATTGTCTGACGGATCGCCTTTTAATCCTTTGAAATCATTAAGCTTTTCGGGCTTTAAACCGTATCTTTTGACTACCCCGTTTTCATCATAAATAACCGTATCCGTAACGCCTTTTCTCAATGTAAGCACTACTACTTTCTTGTCTTCAACCAGCTGGAGGGTATCCAGATCGCCGGTCATAATTATTGTTTGGAGTCCGCCGACTGGCGGATTTTTTTTTGATTTTTCCGCCAATGTTCCGATAAGATCATCCGCTTCAAAACCAGGTTTTTCATATATCGGGATGCCGAAAGCCGTCAGTATCTCCTTTATCAGAGGCACCTGGGCATGAAGCTCATCCGGCGCTTTTTGTCTGTGAATTTTGTATTCGGCGAACTCTTCATGGCGGAATGTCGGAGCCGCCAGATCAAATGTAGCCGCTATATAGTCCGGTTTCAGGTCCTTTATCATTTTGAGTAAAACTGAAGTAAAGCCATAAACGGCATTGGTGGGAACGCCTTTGGGTGAATTAAGCGTCGGCGGAAGAGCGTGAAACGCTCTATGAACCAGCGCGTGGCCGTCAATTAGAACTAATTTTTTCATTTATATAAAATTATCCGCCCTCCGCTTATTCGTCAACACACTGCTTGGTGTTTTATTGCTTGGTATCTTATTCTTATCATTATTTACACAAAACACTGTGTAAATATGGATAAGAATAAGATACCAAGCAGAGCATAGAATATTATGAGCAAATATTATAAGCGACATTAAGTAACATTGAATAAGTAGTACTATTTTATACAAAACACTGTATAAAATAGTACTACTTATTCAATGTTTAACACGCTATATACCGCATAATATGATACTAATACAGAGCATGCGACATTAGACATCAAGTAATTATCATTATTTAGACAGTGTTTTGTCTAAATAATGATAATTACTTGATGTCGCTTAATGTTACTCAATATCACTTAAAGTCACTGATTAATGTGGCTATGAATAGTTATTTTTCTCTCATTTTTACTTACATGGTCAATGTGAACTCTGATAATTTTCTTCGGCAGTATCTTTCTCACTCTTTCCGGCCATTCTATCATTACGATATGATCCGGCGACTTAAAAAGCGTCTTCAGATCAAGAGTGGCAAGGTCTTCATGGTCCCTGACTCTGTAACAATCCAGA
>ERZ1292645.472-Hain-H14-02um-R2-472-length-14704-cov-6_pt1 | contig 14704 bp, 17 predicted proteins | sample MGYA00564401_ERZ1292645 | MGnify/ENA primary metagenome ERZ1292645 (study PRJEB36523, sample SAMEA6512644) | groundwater metagenome | collected 2019-01-09 | study: AquaDiva: Metagenomics assemblies of 32 groundwater samples | reverse complement strand
AACGCCGTCAATGGTAACAATAAAACCTAATTTTTTGCTCTCCCGGGGATGGAATTCCTTGTCCAGATTGTAGCTGTAGACCGCCTGTACCTGGACGCCAGATACTTCAATATTATTACCCGGTTCAAGAGCTTTAATTTCTTTACAAACTACCTTACCCTGCAATTGCTTACTTGCGCTCTTATCTGTCACAATCACCGTATCTTTTGTACTTATTAATGCAATGTCATCTTTGGAAAAATGGTCAAAGTGGTCATGGGAGATAAAAATAATATCTGCCTTTCTGGAATTTTCAGGCAATTTCCAGGGGTCAAAGTATATTATCTTTGAAGCATCTAATCTAAAGCTTGCGTGCCCTAACCAATGTAATTTTTCTGCCATTTTATCTACCTCCACTTCCGCCCTCAACGAAATCGGCGCCAAGAAAAATAGCAATTGAGATAACACAGCTATGCTAAAGAAAAGATTTTTCTTCATCTCGCGGCTGGCCTGGCTAATGTTTTTTGAGCAGGCATTCAAACTGGATATTGGTATGTTCAATGTGAAATCTTTCTTCCAATAACTTATTGATTATCTTTAAAAGTTCATGCGCGGCGCTTACCTGGCAATCCTCAATAACCACCTGGGCGGTCAGGGCATACATAGAAGAGGCAATAGTCCAGGCATGCAGATGGTGTACTTCATAGACGCCTTTGACTTCATTTTTTAATACCGCAGCCACCTCATCAATATCTAAGTGTTTCGGGGCCGCCTCCAAAAGTATATTTCCGGACTCAATAATCAGTTTCACCGCCCAGATGACAATGAGCACGCAGATAAAAAGTGAAATTAGCGGATCAACGATGTAGTTGCCGGTATAAAATATGGATAATCCCGCGGCAAGCACCGCGATACTGGATATTAAGTCTGTGATTTCGTGTAGAAAGGCGCTTCGCACATTCAAATCATGGTGGCTTTCCCCGGATAAAAAATAAGTGCTTATGCCGTTAATCACCAAACCAAATCCTGCCACAAGAAGCATCTCCCAGACCTTGATTTTCTCAGGAGACATAAATCTCATTACTGCCTCATACACCAGATAGGCAGATATAAAAATCAGCACAATCCCGTTGACAAATGCTGCCAGAATCTCTGCCCGATAGAATCCGTAGGTGCGCTTTTTGCTTGTGGGCCGCGAAGCAAGAAGAATGGCAAAATAGCTCATACCTAAAGCAAATAAATGGGTAAGCATATGCCAGGCATCGGATAAAAGGGCTAAGCTATTGGAAAGAAAACCCCCCAGGAATTCAAAGGCCATACCTACGAAGGTTAAGATTATGGCGGCCTTGAGCCGTGAAAGTTTATTGTACCTATGATGTTGATGATGGGTAACGGTCATTATGAGTTATGAGTTATGAGTTATGAGTTATGAGTTATGAGTTATGAGTTATGAGTTTTTTGACACACGACTCACGGCTCATAACTCATAACGCTCGTTTACGTTACATTTAAAAGGCAGGCTTTCATAAGCCGGGTTCTGTAACCACAGATTACACGGATTTTTACCACGGATTGCACGGATAATTCCTTTCAACAGTGTAATCCGTGTGTAATCCGTGTCCTCCGTGGTTGCGGACATTCCTCTTGGCCCCGCAGTCACCTGTAAGACTCAAGCAGTCTACCCATCCCGAATAAAGCAACCCTAAAGAAGAATCGCTTCAGGAGCGGGCCACTCCCATCGGGACCTATTTGACCTTTCTCCGCGCAGAGATTACCTCGTTTCACCCTGCTTCGCCATTCAACTTATAAACTATGGTATGGCTTCGCAGAGGCAGGCCCATTATAACTCGTAACCTTAGTCCTGCGAAGCTCCACCGCAGTTTAGTAGCTGAAGAGCGAAGCAGACTCGTCTCTGTGGCTCTTATCCTATCCGCTAAAGGATGCCCTGATATTCTCAGGGTGCGCTGCCCTCCGGAGCCCGGACTTTCCTCCCCCGCCGCTTTGCTTTGTGAAGCGAAGCGGCGGGGGCATCCGCTCAAGCCTGCCTTTTATCTCTATGTTTCTTAACCGCTAAATTTGCTAACTTATCCGCTCCTTGATTATCGTTGCGGCTTATATGCTGAATTTTAAATGAAGCAAATCCGCCGGATAAATGTTTTATCTGCTCAAAGAGGACTTTTAGATTTTCATGTTTAACCTTATACTCGCCTTTGAGCTGTTTGCAAAGCAGTTCGCTATCAGTCCAAATCATTATTTTGCCCGGCGGGGCCCGTAAAATCAGTGTTTCCTGCAGGGCATAAATAAGTGCGGTATACTCAGCAACGTTATTGGTCGTATTGCCGATAAATTTGGATACGTTCTTAAGCACCTGGCCATCCTGGCAGATGACGACTCCAATCCCTGCCGGGCCAGGATTACCCTTGGCTGCACCGTCAATATATATATCAAGCTGCATCAAAGATCCTCTTCAAGATAAAGAATACGTGCACAAAACTCGCAGATAATCATCTTATCATACATCTTAATTTCATTCACCACCTGCGGAGTAACTGACATAAAACATCCCTGACAGGCGCAGTCTCTGACTTTAACCAGAGCCAGGCCGTCTCGGCCTTTCAAAATCCGTTCATACATAGAAACGATATGCTTATCCAGAGAAGGAATGAACTGAGCGCGCTTTGCAGTCAAATCATTTGCTGCATATTCAATTTCTTTAATCCGCTGATCAATCTTTTTCTTTTCCCCTGATAATTCCTTCTCTCCAAAAGCTAAATGGGCCTTTTCTTTTGCTGCTTCCTGCTTCAGGGCATCCTGCCCATCCATAATCTTTAAAATCACTTCTTCTAAAACGGAACAATCTGTTTTTAAGCTTGCGATTTGGCCCAGCATCGCCTGATATTCTTTATTGGTTTTTAAAGAAGACAGCTGAATGTTGAACTTCTTGATATTTTCCTCTTTACCGGCTAGCTCAAGTTCTTGTTCTTTACGTTTGAGCGCCAGGGCCATATCGCTCTCCTCTATTCTTTTTAAGGTTGTCTTTTTATCCTCAAAAGCCTTCTCTAATCGCGCGGCCTGTTCCGGCAGGGCCTCTTTCTCTTTTAACAAAGCGTAGATTTTACCATCCCTTTCCTGCATCTGAACCAAAATCCTTGTCTGTTCTTTTATACTAACCGTCTCTGCCAATTTTTGACCTCGCTATGATATTATATGGGCGCAATAGGATTCGAACCTATGACCTCCACAATGTGAATGTGGCGCTCTAACCCCCGCCACAAAACGTGGCGGGTCAGCCAAGCATTTTGGCTGAAACTGAGCCAATTAATATGGGCGATACAGGATTCGAACCTGTGACCTCCACAATGTGAATGTGACGCTCTAACCAACTGAGCCAATCGCCCCAAAATCTGGGCCCAGGAGGTGTCGAACCTCCGACCAAGTGATTATGAGTCACCTGCTCTACCGCTGAGCTATGGGCCCTAATTTAATCATCTCCCATAGTGAATCCGCCTCCGCCATAAAAATTGGCGGATACGCCACGATTTGTGGCGTAAAAGTTTTCTGGCGGAGAGCTACGGGTCAGAAAATTGAAAACTTACCCTTCTTTTCTTGAAAGTAAATTTTTATATTAACAGATTTTTAAAGCGCTGTAAAGGAAAGATTTTTGTCTTTTGTCTTGCTGGAGGAGGAGTCTAGCTGGAGGAGTAAAGCGAGGAGAATTAAGACAGGAAATTAATAACTTTACACATCTATTTTCTTAATGTCTAGCGGGAGAATTCTGAAACAACAAATGGCCCTGTCCCTATTTTCTGTAGCGTTTGGTAGGTTTACATAATTCACAAGTGCCTTTTCTCACCTTTTTCAAATATCTTAAGTAAATAACTTTTAAGAAATAACCCCGCCCGAGCCTTAATCGTCATTAAAGAAGTCAAGCGGGGAGCAAATAGTATTATCAAACAGAAGATTGCCTATCCACCTCTCCGGAATTCGTTAACCATCATTGTTAAAACAAGAATGGGGGGAATTATATTACTCAAAAAGTGGTTCTATTTCAAAATATCCTTCGGGAACATTTACTTTAAAAGAAAACTGGTCAAAAAAACCATAGACTCCTAATAAAGCAGGAAATCCTATAGATTTTTCTAAAAAACCTACTTCTGCGCTTACTTTCCAAGAATTTTCTAAATTAAGTTTCTTGAAATCTTTGAAAATGATTAAAGTTACTTCCCAAAAATATGCTTTGTTTTCTTCTAATCCTCCGACTCCGCGCATAGGAATTACTTTTTTTGTATCCTTATAATCTTTTATTCCTAATCGGGGAGCTATTTGTCCGTCAAAAAGACACCAAGCAGAACCTGTATCAACATATACCTCCAGAGGAGGAGTTTGATACGATTTATAGGAAAGCGCCGCCTTCAATAAAAAATGAAATCTAATTTTTGTAAGGGGAAGGGAAGGATTAGATATGCGGGTAATAGGAAAACGGCAAGCCATTAAAGGACGTAATCATATTTTAAATCCGGTATCCTTGTGATGATGGGATTCTCAAAACCTTTCTTAATTGCTTTGTTTAACGCCTCATCTAAGGTTAAGCCTGCGCTAATAACCTTGTCGTTTTCAGTAAGAGCCACCCATCTGTTTTGATATTTCTTAAAAATCTCAGTTTTATCCATTACTTTAATCATATCTATCTACCCTCCTCAATAGGAATTATATTTTACCATAGAGGCCGGTTCTGTCAAATAAATTCGGCAAGAACTTCTGTTTGTCTTCTTCCACTCAACAGTCAAAATATACCATATTTTCGATGGCATTTCAAGGATAAATGGTGTCCAAAAAGTGTCCTGTCGAGTATACGCTATGGGAAATCTTTTTTCTTCTTTTCTCTTAAATGCTCCCTGTTTATTCTATAACCTCAGGACCATAAGATTTTACCCATGAAAGACAATAATAGTAAAAGGCAGCTAATGACCGCTATAATCTGATTGGCTGGTAAATCCTGGCTATACGAAAAATAAAAACCTGAAAGTGTAGCCAGAACTGCCATAGTTATAGATATTATCCATGCCCAAATAAATCTGTTGCTCAAAAGCAGAGCTGCTGTGGGAGGGACTACCAGATAGCAAAATACTAAAAGCATTCCCCCGAGCTTAGAAGAAGCAGAAACTACAATTCCCAAAGCATAAAAGAAAAAGAGTTCCCAGAAAACCACCTTTAAACCTAAAACTTTTGCTTCTTCCCGATCAACAAAGGTGTAAATAATGGGGCGCAAGAATAGAATGAGCAGGCATATAACCGGTAATATGCTTAAAATTATAATCTTAAGGTCCTTTGGAGATGTTAGAATAAGGTTACCGTAGAGCAGTGATTCTACTTCTTTTAATCCAAATCCGCTCTTGGAAATAATAAGAATACTCAGTCCCGAAGCAAGAATAAAAATACTCCCCATAATTGCATCTCGAGGGATTCTGTCTTTTCCTATTGGATAGGCAAGAATAGTTACCGTAACTAAAGTAAAAATGGCGGCGCCTAAAAAAGGATGAACGTGATAGAACAAAGCTGCTGTAATTCCACAGGCAGCTACCTGAGATAAAGTGGCACCGATAAAAACAACCCTTTTTAAGACCACAAATACCCCCAAAAAAGAACAGGCTATGGCCATAATTAAACCTGCCAGAATAGCTTCCGGAAAGACATTAAAAATATCCTTAAAACTGGCTAATACTAAACTCATTTTATCTCACTAGAAATGCTTCTTTTTACTTCATCAGCATTAATAATTCTGACTTTCCCATGATTAACTATACATACACAAGAAGCATGTAAACTTAAATCATCCAGGCCGTGATGAGCAATTAAAACTGTCTTTTTTTGTTCCAAGACAAAACGCAGTAGATGATCGAGCACTTCCTTTTGAGATAAGTCATCTAATTCAGAAGTAGGTTCATCCAGGATAAAGACTTCTGCTCCACTAATTAATGCCCTGGCAATAAGAGTTTTTTGTTTCGTACCCCCCGAAAGATCGCGATAATTCTTATGAGCATATTTGGTTAATTTCAATTCCTCTAACGCCTCATCAAGAGTTTTCTTGTCTGTCTTACTTGGTCTTTTCCACCATCCTAAACGTGGATAGAACCCCATCATCACGATTTCTCGAACAGTCAAAGGGAATAATGGATCAATCGACTTTTGCTGAGACACATAGCCCGCTGGTTTATACCTAAACGGCGTGTGTATATAGCCTTTCTTGGGCTTAAGTAGCCCTAAGATTCCCCGCAATAAAGTTGTTTTTCCTGCTCCGTTAGGACCGATAAAGGGCAAAAAAATACCCTGCGGTATTTCAAGGAAGACGTTCTTAAGAACTATCTCCTTCCCATATCCCAGCGATAGATTTTCACAACGAATAATCGCTGTTTTTTCTCCTATCTTTACCATCATTGTTCCTCTGCTGACTGGAAAGCTGTTACCAGCCCTTCCACGATCTTATCAATAAGAGAAATATAATTATCCGCGCCTTTCATACCGCCAACAGAATTCGCTGCCTTTACAGTCTTGGCCCCTGTCTTGGAAGCGATAAGATTTGCCGCCTTATCACTGTAGAATGGTTCCATCAGGATCACATTTATATTGCCTGATCTCATTTTCTCAATTACTTCAAGAATATGCCTCGAACTAGGAGGAATCCCTGGCTTTGGCTCCAAATACTCCCCCATAATTAAGCCAAATCTCCGGGCAAAGTATGGCCAGCTCTTGTGATAGGTAACTATTTTGTTTCCTTTGTATGGTGATATCTTCTGATCCCACTCTTTCATTTTTTCATCGATCTTACGATTGAATTGAGCCGCATTCTGCATAAAATAATCTTCATCCTCAGGAGAAATCTCCCCCAATTTCCTGGCGATATTATTAGCCATAATTTTAGCATTTAAGGGGTCAAGCCAATAATGCGGATTGCCAAAAGGGTGAATGTCTCCCATTGAACGATCTATTTTTTTAGTGGGGACTTCGAGACGCTCGATACCCTCGGAAGCGTCAAGATGTCCAAGGCTACCGACCTTTATCTTTGGATTCCGTGACCCTTCAATAATCAGACTTTCCCAGGCCAGTTCAAGTTCCAGCCCAATTCTAATAAAAAGGTCTGCTTCTCTGACTTTTATCATATAACTTGGCCTGATCTCCACAAAGTGAGGATCCTGATAACCTGTAGTAATACTTGCAACTTTAACTCTATCTCCTCCTACAAATTCTGTAATAGATTCAAGGTCAGAAGTAGTTGTTACCACTCTAATTTGACTTTCGGCTGCCAAGAGAAAACCACTGATAACGTTAAGGCAAAGTGCTGCTACCAATATTGTTATACAAATTATTTTCATACGATTTACGCTTTGCATAATATTACCCCCTATTAAAATTTATGTTTGGGGTGAGAGCCAAGCATGAATTCAAACTGAAGCCATACAGAATGCTCATCCCCGTCACTATCATTGATATGTTCTGCCTTGTCGTAGTTATACTGAAACCGTACCTTGGAAAATTCAGTAGGATACCAGGTTAAATTTGGAGAAACACGGTGTCTTCGGTCACGCAGATAATCAGTTAAAGCGCCATTACCATCAGCGAGATCATAGCGAATACCCCAAACCCAATTTCTCTTGAACCCCCAGAGAAATTGACTATACAGTCCCCAATCATCCAGACTGTCTTTAGATTCCCCTGCTTCATAATCTCTTTTCATTAGCTCTGTCTGCCAGGCCACAAAAGGAAAACCACGATCGTTAGAAAGAGGTTTCCATTTTAGATAAATATCAGTTCCGTAAATATTGGTCCGATTATCATTACCAGTTGCGTTTGGCCCAAAAAGTGCAGAAGCGCCAAAATTAAGGGCCACTTCATCGCTCAGACTGAATGAATTCAACCATCGCGTGGAATAAAGCATATCTTCCAGAGACCTTACATCTCGCGCCTTAATGGTATGCCCTGAAAAAGCTCCCCCTGCTTTGCTAAGAAAGCTAAAGGCTGTCTCTCCATTGGCATTTTGGGCCCCAAGAAAAAACTCGGAATACCAGGGTAGTGGCGTAAGCCAGGATAAACGTGCTCCCGGCCCACGCAGGCCGTCGCCGCCAAACATACGGGTATTGATAATCGGTTGATCCATAAATGACCAAGTGTGCGGATGCTGAAAATTCAGCCGGCCAAATTCAGTGAAGTATGTCCCGGCCTTAATCTGAAGTCCATGAGGAAGGGATTGAGTAGTAAGAAAAGCCTCCTCCACTTCTAATTTAGATTCACCGTCTTTATTTATCTGGAAGACTAAATGTGCTTCTGCATTGAGATAGGGATCAACTGCACCTAACAGAGAGAGTTCCAAGTTTTGAGTGGTGAATCCCTTTTTTTTTGGATCGTGAGCTCCACCCTGAAGTTTATCGATTCCACTTTCTCTTGCTGTAGAACCCCCCATTGTAAAGAGACTATCAAAGGAGATATCCATTAATTTTTGGGTTGGGCTATCGGAAGCCCAACCACTACCCTCTGGCTTGAAAGTACTATCACCTGTCCTTGCTGAATATAAATAGGAAGGTTGAATAGAAGGTTTTTCTTCTATAAGAGCCTTGGCGATTTCAGCCCTGAGTTCATCTTTTTCTATAGATTTTGCTTCTATCAAGTCCTTCACTTTCTCTTGCAAGGCTTCTAGTTTGGTTTCCTGGTTCTTTCGTTCAGTTTCATAGTTCTGGCGCATCTCCTCAATATCTTTCTGCATCTGCTGAATTTCAAATTTGAGGGCTTCTATCTCATCATTTTTACCTTTGGGTTCTTGCTCTGCCAGAGATTTTTCAGAGAAAGAACTCAATATAAAACAGCTTAAAATTAAAATATATATCTTTTTCATAGATAACCCCTTCATAAAATTAAAACCGTTATTCAGTAAAACGTAACCTGACTAAAGAATTGAATTTTATTACAGGGATACAGGAGGAGCGTGCGAATAGGGCAGATTATAGCGGATTTGAAAAACAGGTACGCGGCAACTTTTTATTAGATAAGGCGTGGCCAGGAAGAATAGAGCTGAAATTATGGCGCATTGAATAGTTAAAACCTGCGCCTGCAGCTGAGTGATAAAACATTGGTCGCGGGATACATGGTCTTTATGGTGATGGATCTTGTTATGGAGGAATTCACCGCCAAGCGAAATAGAGAAGAAACAGAAAAACGCCAATAACAATAAAACTAAGGATAATTTATTTTTGTGTTTAAACATATCTAAAATTTCCCCGGCTAACCCGGGATAAATTAAATTTGAGAGTTTAGTTTATCATAACTGACTTATTTGTCAAGCCGTTGTGTTGCCTTTGTGTTGCCTTTTTGTGTGCTGCTGAGGGAGTAAAGCGAGGAGAATTACGGCTGGAAATTAATAACTTTACACATCTATTTTCTTAATTTACTGCCTAGCGAGAGAATTTTGAAACAACAAATGGCGCTGTCCCTATTTTTTTTAAACCTTTTTCTTCCGTACAGATTCTTTCCTTAAAATTTCTAATACCTCTTCATCTTCAACCTGGGAAAAGTCTAAATAGAACTGCCCGATGGCGGCAAAAAATGAAGGAGCCCTTAAACATATAACATCATCTGCGCCTTGAGCTAACCTTTGTATTGTATCCGCAGGCCCCACCGGCAAAGCCGCAATCAAACTCTGGGGATGCTCTTGGCGCGCAATCCACAAAGCAGCGTGCATGGTTGCTCCGGTTGCTACTCCGTCATCCGTAACGATAACGCATCTATCTTTCAAGGATAGCTTGGCCAACACTCCCCGGTATTGCTTGATGCGCTGCTTTATCAGCGCTAATTGACGTGCCTTTTCCTGCTCAATATAGGGCTTATCCTCTCCAAGCTCACTCACAAGCTTTTCGTTAAGGAACAATTTTCCATCTTCGCTGACTGCCCCAATTGCAAGCTCGGGATTGCCCGGGCACCCAAGTTTACGCGAGAGTACAATATCCAAATCAGCATTTAAAATAGCCGCAATCTCTTGAGCTATAATTAGGCCTCCTCTCGGGATGCCAAGCACCACGGCCTTTTTTAGGTGCAGTTTTATCAACTCTTTAGCTAAGAGCATACCTGCTTCTATCCGGCCGCTAAAGGGCTCTTCGCTATAGGAAACAATCCTCGCTTTTCCCATTATTCTTCCTTACTTTATATAGTGCTATACGGGTCCCCCCGCTACAGCGGGGTGATTTTGTCTATCGGAAGCCAAACCACTGCCCTCTGGCTGGTGGTTTTGTCTATCGGAAGCCAAACCACTGCCCTCTGGCTGGTGGTTTTCCCTATCGTCTTCTACCGCCTCCGCCCTGGCCTGCACCAGTTCTCTGGCCACCGCCCTGGCCTCTGCTCTTGCCTGCGCCCTGGCCTCTGCCTACACCCCCTTGACGCCTATCTCCGCCCTGGCCGCTACCTCTGCCCACACCGGCTCCATGATCCCTGACGCCTTTTTCATCGCCTTTATGCTGCCCACGATCATATGCGCCAGCAGGTTTATCTTCGGGCGAGGCGCCTCGGCGCCTGTCTTTAATATCCTCGCTCCTGTCGCGGACATCCTCTCTGCGATCTCTAGTATCTTCTAATTTATCTCTACGAAAAGCTTCGGTTCCGGGTGGCGCATTATGTGTTGCATCCCATACATCTTCGCGGCGGTCAAGAACATCCTCCCGCCTATCCCTGACATCTTCACTGCGGTCTTTGATGTCTTCACTACGGTCACGGATATCTTCCCGTCTATCCCGGATATCTTCACGCCTATCTTTAACATCTTCCGGCCGGTCTTTGAGTTTAGGCGCCATTTCTTCCTGTGCGGATTTAATATCTGTCCTTAGTTCTTTCTCGGATCCTCTCAATGCCTTAAAGTCCTCCTGCATTTGCTGGATATTTCCCTGATGCATTGTTTTCAACTGCTCTCTAAGGCTCTTTGCGGCCTCAAAATCACCTGCCTTAAGCGCATCATTAACCTGTTGTTGCAGCTGGCGTTCTTCTGTTCTGGCTTCCTGGCCATGTCCTTTAATCGCATCCCGCTGTTCGGAAATTGCCTGCTTATCGCCGGAAATTTCCTGCTTCCAGCCTGTGTCAGCTTCTGTCGTCGTCTCTGTTGCGATAGAAGCCTCCTCCTGCGCCAAAACCAGGCCTAAACCTGCCATCGCCAAAGAAATCACCGCCGCGATCATTACCATTTTTTTAAACATCTTACCTGCCTCCTTTCTCAAATTCACCCCATATTTCTTCAGGTGAATTTGACCCGCCAATCTTTGTGGCGGGTAAACTTCTGCAGCATTAACCTCACTTATATAAACACCCAATCTCTAAAAAAGTTGCGTTTACCCCGTTCAAAACATCTTTCTTTTTAGGGATTGCCCTATAGTTTTGAACAAGGCTTATCTTCGCCCTTTACCCTGGCGAGGCTGTCTTCTGGGAAATTCTCGCTTCATCTTATAATCTTTATGCAGCTTTCGCTTTTCTTCCTCAGCCATCCCCTGCCACCTTTTCTGCTTCTTAGAAAAATCCTGGTGTTCTTCAGGGCCCATCCCAGAGAACTTATCATATCTGTGGCGCAGGATCTCTCTTTTATCCGGCGGTAAGCCCTGCCATTTCTTATGATTCTTAAGAAATTCCTGACGTTCTTCGGTAGACAAGTTATTTATCCTGTGCCAATTTCTTCTTAACCTTTCTTGTTTTTCCTGAGGCAGGTTTTTAAAGCGCTTTAAATTCTCATTAAGCGCCTGTCTTTCCTGAACAGGCATATTCTTGAGAAGCCCATACCTTTTCTTAAGCTTTTCTCTTTCCTCGGGGTTTAAGTTTTTCCATTTCTCAAACGAAGCCTGATCAACCTTAGCCTTTGCAGGCTCAACCGGCTGGCTATCTTCTGCCAAGGGCTCTTCTCCTTGAGCTAAGGCCAGGCCCTGGCCTAAACCTGCAATCAGGCATAAGACAAATACAAAGTTAATCATTATTCTTTTCATCATTTTTCCTCTTCCTGGGATTCTAAATTTTTCATATCTTTTATGGTTTCATAACTCTCTAATAAATCTATGTTTTCAAGCACTTCTAATTCCTGCAGAATCTCTAAGTTCTGGATAATCTCGGCCTCTTCCTGGGATAGCCCATCGGGTTTTTCCTGCCCTGTAGCGGTGGTATTCGCCTGGCCAAGCATCAAAGCTAAGAAAATAATACCCAGCATTCCCATTCTCATGTTAACTCTATAGAATTAATGGCTTCAAAATCTTCTAAGGCCTGCATATTATGGATAACATCAAATTCCTCAAGCACGTCCAATTCTTTAAGCATCTGGATATCTTCACTCTTAGTCAAGGTCACCATACGTAAAAGGCTGGGATTAAAAGACAGGTTCGCAAGGTATATCCCGATAATTAAGATTACCGCGCAGACAGCCAATACCGGCCTAAGAGCGGGAATTAGCCTGAGAAAAACAAAAACCGGAACTCTGCTCAAGGCTCTCTCTTCTTCCTGCGTTACTTTTTGCCAAAAATTGGCTTTAAAATTAGGCGAAGGAACAATCCTCTCCCATTTGTTCAATAAATCCCACGACTGCTCAAAGAGCTTCAACTCTTGCGAGCAGGCCGGACAAACTTCTATGTGCGCTTTTATCTGCAAAGCCCTGCGCTCCTTTAATTGCCCATCCAAAAATAACGGTAAAAACCGTTTAATCTTTTGACATTTCATCTTGACTCCTCACTTATATAAACACCCATCCCGGCAAAAAGTTTCGTTTACCCCTTGAAATAAGGAGCAAGCCCTTCCTTTAAGGCCGATTTTGCCCGGCTTAAAAGCGATTTTACCGCCGAGACAGAACAGCCAATCACCCTGGCAATCTCATCGTAAGAGAAGTTTTCATATCTTCTTAAAATTACCGCTGTCTTCTGATGCTGCGGCAAGCTGTCAATTACCTCCTTAACTATGCCTGCCAACTCCTGCTTTTCTAATTCCTTAGCTGCCGAAGAAACGTTATTATCAGCTCTCTGTTTTTGCATATTGCCGCCTTCATTCTCTATCGTTTCTTCAAGAGAGGATTCTTTACGGTTTCTTTTCCTTCTTAATTCATTTAAGGCCAGGTTCCTGGCAATGGTATAAATCCAGGTAGAGAATTTTGCTCTGGGAACATAGGTTTTCTGCGAGCGATAGATACTCAAGAAGACATTCTGAGCCAAATCCTCGGCTTCAAACCTGTCAGCGATAAATTTAAAAATAAAATTGATTATCGGGGCATGGTATTTCTCTAAAAGCTGTTCAAAGGCAGAATTATCTCCCTGCTGGAACTTAAGCATTAATATAACATCATCATCTGATAGATAATTGGAAGTGTCAGTCATAAAGGAGGGATTTATCCTGCCGTGAGGATAAAATTACGCAGGACAGGAAACGCTTCTCTGGCTACAGCAGGGTCAAATTGGGTGCCTATATTTTTTTCTATATCCCCGCAGGCGGCACTAACGGATACCGCCTTCCGGTAGGTCCTGTCTGAGGTCATCGCATCAAATGCATCAGCTATCGCAATAATCCGCGCACCCAGAGGTATCTGACCGGCCCTTAGCCCCTGGGGATAGCCTTTCCCATCGTATCTTTCATGCTCCGAACTGGCAATCAGGGTAATTTCCCTGAAGTCAGTTATAGTCCCTAGAATTTCTTTGGTATAAATGATATGCTGTTTTATCTGTTCGTATTCTTCCGGCGTAAGGCTTCCGGGCTTATCTAACAATTTTGTTGATACCCCGAGTTTTCCGATATCGTGCAAGAGCCCGGCCCATTTAATGTTCGTTACTTCATCGTGCGATAAATTCAAAGCCAATGCTATCAGAAGGCAATAGCGGGAAACCCTGTTTGAATGGCCTATAGTATAATGATGCTTGGCATCTATGAGCTGAGAGAATACTTCGCAGGCAATTCCGACAGCATCTACTCCGGTAGGTATAGGTATTTCTCCGATTTCATCTCTTACCTTCTGGAATAATTTTATGATGCTGTTTTGTTCTTTAAGCTGCGAGAATAACACGCCGTTATTTAAAACGGATTTCGCGCAATCTACAAGCTCAGATGAGAATTGCCTGTTGCGCCGCAAATCAAGGGCATCTATTAGCTCTTGGGCTTTCCCAATGCCATCGGCCCTCAATAAGATGTCAATCTCATCCGCAATAGAAATTATCTGAGCGGCCTTTGGTATTGAATTTTGTTGTCTCCCCAGAGGATAACCTTTACCGTTATACCATTCATGATGATTCAAAATAAGTTTCGCTACCGTTTCCAGGTTGGGTATCTGGCTAACTATTTCTGCTCCGCTTAAAGGGTGGACAAGCACTGCCGGCTCTTGAGGCATTTCTTCCTTAAGCAAGTAGTAGATTATATGCTTAGGTAAACCCATGGCTCCGATGTCCTGAAGAAGGCAGCCATAAAATACATTTTTCCTTTCCTCGGGCAGTATTGTCTTAGCTATTTCTGCGCCGAGAATACTGGCCCGCCAGCCGCGGTATAATCTTACGCCTTCATCAATATCAATGACAAGGGAAACAGCGCTGATAAGCTCGTTTATTGTTCTGGTAACATTAAGTTCCATATTCAGAATGTATTATAAACAAAAAAGCTAATAATGTAAATGTATTTACTTATGAAGAAAAATTAAGGTGGATTGTAACTCATATTGCGAAAAGATTCAATTCAAAACTCCCAAACTGTT
>ERZ1292645.471-Hain-H14-02um-R2-471-length-14714-cov-6_pt1 | contig 14714 bp, 15 predicted proteins | sample MGYA00564401_ERZ1292645 | MGnify/ENA primary metagenome ERZ1292645 (study PRJEB36523, sample SAMEA6512644) | groundwater metagenome | collected 2019-01-09 | study: AquaDiva: Metagenomics assemblies of 32 groundwater samples | reverse complement strand
CTTTTTTTAATCAAGAAAAAAATGAATTTTATTATCATAATAACCTATTCAAAAAATGCTAACTCAATTAGATGAAAGAATATTTAATCTAACTTTGGATAAATTATGTAGTATATGTCATGATGACGAAAATCTTATATCTAAAGAAAATGTATTTGTTACCAAAAAATGCGGACATATATTTCATATTAATTGTTGTAAAACTCATATAGAATCAACAGAGTCATGTCCATTATGTAATACAAAGCAAAATATCGATGAAACAATAAATTGGAATACATTCAAAAAATTCTATGAGAGTAAACATTATAATGAATTTAAAAGATTAGGTAAATATTTTACCAATGGCAAATGTGAACATTATAGTGAATGTGAAGATACAATTAATTGTAAACATTTTGATGATTATGGTAAGTGTAATTGTTATGATGGAGATAATATAATGGTAGTAGATTGGACTAAAATCTCTAAAAAGATTTCTAAAGATGTTGATTATGTATCTAAAGATTTTTATGAAACATTTAATGAATATATTGATGCAAATAATCTAATATCTAATGATTATGAAAGATTGATTCAATATCATTCAGGTTTGCAAGTACTAACATTTTCTACTTAAATAAAAAACAGCTAGAAAAGAAAACTATTTAAACAAATTTTTTGTATATTGTATTACTAATTTTAAATTTTAACAACGAAAAATTATAAAATGTTTAATAATGAAAAAAATGCCCAAGATCTCGAAAGTATTCTTAATGAACTTGAAGCCAGTAATCTTGATGATTTGACAGAAGAAGAACTAACAACTTATTATCGCAAATTGAATCCATATGGACGAATTATTGAAGGGTCTGATAAAATTCTTACATTTTCTTATACAAATCTTCGAGAAGAATATATGAAGAAACTTCTTCTAACTGGAATGGTTGGATTTCTTAATAGAGCATGTGATGAATATTTAGTACCTGACGGTCTCAAGATTATTCCCGTATATGATTATCTCAAGAATCCAAGCTTAATTGATGAATTTTCGAAAGATTGGCAGATGAATCCTAAGTTAGAAAAGGAACTTGCGGATAATAAGAAAGCTATGGAAAAGCGAGTTATTATCAAAGAATGGCTAGAAGATTTATTTCAATATAACCCAGATGTCCATGTTCGTAGTGTTTATAAGCCATGTCCAAAAGATATTGCAAGAAATGTAATTGATACACCAGCTGCAAATTTGGCTATTTCTGAGCTTAAGGGAAAGAATGTTGAATTTCGCGAGCAAATGCTTGAGTTTGATAGACTCCAAAAGCTCATGCTTATGAAGGAACCTCCTCTAGAAAGAACTGGAGAAAAGGTTGATGAGGCTTTGGAAAAGTTGGTTGCGGATAAACTCATCTTACCAGATACACACTATTCTACTATGGATTATGAAAATTGGTCTGCCGAAGATAAGGATTTACTTCGTACTACATGTGAAATGATTCCTCCTGCAGATACGTTTCATAAATTTAAGAATTATTATGAAACTAATTATGATAAGCTTAGAGAATCTGCGCTATATTTATATGCAGATAAGCCAGATTATGAAATTGCAATCTGTCCACACGAATGGCATAACACTGTAGAAGATGCTAATGAATATATGAAGAAGCATCGTGGAGAAGTTATCTCTGATATTATTAAGGCTCATAGTGGAAAGTGGAATATTCATGCTCCACTTAAGGAAGTGCGTGAAAGTGTACAATTCTTTAACGAAAATACTATTGTTCTTGAGCAGATTGCTGAACAAATTGAATCTGATAATAAGATGGGAAGTGAATTGATGAAGAATACAATTAAGAAGAAGAAGAGACAGAATATCGAAGAAGATGGTCCTGATGCCGAATTATTTGCTGATTGGAAGAAGAATAACACTCAGCTTAAGGATATGAAGGCTGTAACATTAGATGACGATGAATTGTTGATGCAACAGACTCCAGATGATGCTATTTGCGTTCCTGTATTTAGGGTCTCTGATAGTGGTAAACTTACCAAGGATCATTTCTTTACAAAATCTGTAGCTCCAATCGATAACAATTTGTAAAATGGTTTATAATTCATATGATATAGAACATAACAGAAAAATAATTTCTTTTTTTTATTCTATTTTTTAGAGCAGAATAAAATAGAATAAAAAGATATAGAATATAAAAAGATATAGAATATAAAAAGCTATTAAATATAACTACTCTAAAATATATAATTGTTTAAAAAATGTCAAAGAGTGGTACTCGGACTGGTATTTTTGATTTATCGCAATTAGTGCCAAAAAATAATGATATAGAGGTAAAATATGGATCAAGTCAAGGTCAAAATCAGGGTAATTCCCGAGATGTAGATCAAGCTAGTCTTTTAATAGGTTATATCGAAGTTGAACCATCTCAATGGGATAAATTGCCATATCGAACACATATTAGATATTTAAGAACAGACAATACTTTTCGCAAAGGTGGTTTTGTTAAATCTGTAGTACATACAACTGATCAAGAAAATAAACCAACTATTAAAATAGATTTAGTATCAAATTTTAGTCCATCTGCTATTGCATGGTCTATCTATAAGGGAAATACTAAAACTATATGGAAAAAAATGGATGATACATTACAACCACAAATCCAAAGTGTAGATATAACAGATCTTAAAGATTCTATTGAATTTCTAAAGCAGTCATTGGAATCTGTAACAAAAGAGATTGTAAATATAAAGAATGATCAAACTAGAACAGTTAATTTGATAAAAAAGTTACATAATTTGAAATAAAGGCTATAGTTGCTTGAAATAATAAAAAATAACATTTTTAACAAGAATTTTTTTTTAGAGAGATTTTTTACAAAATTTTACAAGAATTTATTAATTTTATTCAATATTTCCGAAACATCCATCGTATTTTCTACTCCAAAAATATCCAATACAATCTTCATATCAGTTATTATATTTATTATCATATTTATTCGGTTTGTGGAATCCTTCGAGTTTTCTACACCCATTGTATCTATTGTAATTACCATATCTGCCATCATATTCATCATTATATTTATCCTATTTACAACTTTTGTTTTATTTATATTATATTTATCATCAGTATTAACAATAGCATCTGCCATATTAATCATTGTATCCATCATTGTATTTAACATATTCAATGTATTTGTAATATTTATCAAATATGACACATCTATAATATTTAGCACATCTAATGCATCTATTGAAGTCATTGTTGCAAGTATTATATCCATCATTATATCTATTGTTGCATTTATTGAATCAAAAGTTTCTAAATATTCATCAATAGGATCATCACAAATAATAATAGGATTGTTAGATCCTCCAATAGGCTCATCAGGTTTATCAATAAGATCACTAATAGATTCGTCAATAGGATCATCATTGTGCTCACTAATAGGATCATTGTGTTCACTAATAACAATAGGATCACTAATAGGATCACTGGTATGTTTATCAATATGGGTCTTCATATGTTTTTTTCGACCACTTGATTGTTTGGATGCATAAGTGCACAGCGAGCATTTATACGGTCTCTCATTTGAATGCACTCTTTTATGAATATGTAGTTTTGATGCTGTCGTAGTTATATGCCAGCAATCTTTGAAATCACATTTGAAAATAATCTTACTGTCATGAATTTTGGTATGAATTGTTAATTTGGATATTGTTGTAGTAGAATAACCACAACCTTCGCGATCGCATTTATAAGGTGTTTCACATGATAATGTTTGTTCCATTGAGTTTTGTTCAAAAAAATAATTCATTTTTTTTTAAGAGACTGTTCTAAAAGTTATTCAAGCTTTGTCTTCTTTTTAATATGAGAGTTTAATATCTTTTCATCCATATGTCTCTTCTTATGCCTTTTTAAATTTCCTGCACTCGTAGTTTTGAAGTCACAATAATTACATACAAATGGTTTTATACCTGAATGATTTAATTCATGAATTTCCAAATCATTTTTTCGAATACAAGTATAGTCACACTCTCTACACCAGAACATTGTTTCACCAGTATGCGTTTTAATATGATTTTTTAAGTTTTGAAATGTGATTGTAGCGTATGTACACTTATTATAAAAACATTTATGGGGTTTTTCTCCTGTATGCCTTTTCATATGCCGTTTTAACATTGATGCATTAGTAGATGCATAGGTACACTCCTGACATTTATATGGTTTTATCTTACTATGTGTCCTCTTATGAATTTCTAAATTATTAGATTGTGTAGATATATAAGCGCATTGATCACATCTGTAAGGCTTCTCATTATTATGAATTCTCTCATGATTTTCTAGTGTGTATTTTTTTGCAAAATCTTTACCACATCCTACATAACTGCATTTAAATCTATGCTTTGGTTTAGGATCTTTTGATGTATTAGATGTTTCATTAAATGAATAATTTTGTTCATATGTATAATTAGATAAATCATAATTTTGGATATTAATATATTCAATTTCTTCATATTGCGGAAGTAATTCATATTGAAATAGATCATCCATATTTTATTAGAGATAGTAATAACATACTACAAAAAAATTCAATTTTTTGCAATTTATATGAATGTTTTCTTTAAATATTATCAATAAAATTATTAAAATTATTCTCATGAATATTTCCAAAAATATTTAAAAAATCGTAGGAAAGTGTAGAATCACATATTTCATGAAGTATTTCGGTATTATGATTTTTTATAATGTGTTTTTTTAAGGACGATGGGTGTGCAAATGATGCAGTACATCCTAGATGTTTACATACATATGGCTTCTTTCCAGAATGAACCCATTCATGTCGTTGAAGATAACTAGGCTTGGAAAATGAATATTCGCAAAAATCATAACTACACTTATAAGGTTTTCCCATATAGATTCTCACATGCATTCTCGCATGATTATTTAAAGAACTTGCATAAGAAAATGTAGCAGTGCAACCTATATGTAAGCATTTATATACATTTTTATTAACATGTCCTCTTTCATGTCTACGCAAATAACCAATATGAGAGAATGTAGAATTACAGCCTTTGTAATTACATGATATCAATTTTTGAGCTAGTTGTGTCATTTATTAATGATTCTATATATTTTATTATTATGATTTATTTATATTATTTATATTATTTCTCATCTTTTTCTATTCTGGCCAAATAATCAAATGATTTAACCAGTGATATTGCACTAAAGATTCGTCTGTTGCCATATAATTACAATTTTCATAACTGCATCGGAAAGATTTATTAATATGTTCTTTCTGATGTTTTTTTATATTAAAATAATATATTGATGAATACTCACAATCCGCATAAATACATCGATAAGGATTCTTATCATTGATATGATATTTTGTCCAGTGTCGATGTAAGTTACCAAGCTGAGATGATGCATAATCACATTCCTTATTATTATTATGGTCTTTATGATCACATTTATGTGGTGTTTCTCCTGAGTGTTTTCGCTCATGTATCTTTAATTTAGTTGAATTTATAGTTACATACGAACATTCAGTACAACGATGTGGATTATCATCAGAATGAATTATTTTGTGCTTGTGTAAGGAACTTTCATGAACAGATGTATAACTACAAATGCCACATTTGTATATTCTTTCATCTGCATGGATTCTCTGGTGATATTGCAAACATTTTAATTGAATAGTCGCAAAGTCGCATAAATCATAACTACATTTAAATGGACGTTCTTTAGAATGGAGTTTTTCATGCCGCCGCAAATTGCAACTTTCACTAGAGACATAACTGCATCCATCATAATTGCATTTATATTTTTTTAATTTCATTTCTATAAAAATTTAAACTCTTGGATAACTGGATAAATAATATTAAAAAAATTCAATTTTTACAAACTTTAAAAATCGTAAAATAATATAAACTTTGTAAATAAAAGTAATATATTAAGTGTCATAAAAATTGAATAAATATTTAGCAAGTATACTAATATATAGATGTCAGAAGAGATAATATGGAAGGATATGTCGGGAGAATTTGTTAATTATTCAATTTCTTCACTAAGTGAAGTTAGAGATAAAACAACATATAAAAAAATATCTATATATGGTAATAGAGTAAAATTGGTAACAGTAAGCAAAATTACAAAAAATCTTACGTTATCTAAATTAATGTTGGAATACTTTCCTGTATTTGAAGACCCAGACATTGTTTGGAAAACTATGTCAGAAGAATTTAGTAATTATGAAGTTTCTTCACTTAGTGAAGTCAGAAATAAAACAACTCATAAAAAGTTAATTCCGTATAGAAATAGGGTTAATTTATTAACAATAAATAAAGAACCTAAAAGCTTTACAATTAATGTATTAATGAAAAAATATTTTCCAATAAATGATAAATCTGGCGTTATTTGGAAAAATATTAGAGATTGTGAAGGATATGAAATTTCATCGCAATCTAAAGTCCGAAATCAAAAAACTGGAAAAATACTATCTATTGGTAATGATAATATAGTTACGGTTAAAATGAATGGATTATTTAAAACTTTTTCGATACTTACATTAATGAGAGAACATTTTCCAGTAATTGATAATCCTAATGTTATTTGGAAAGTTATTACCGATTTTTCTAACTACGATGTTTCGAATCTTGGTAATATCAGAAATACTAAAACAAAAAAAATATTAAATGGAAGTAAAAATAATGGATATATATGTGTTGGTTTAATTAATAATGATAATATTCTAAAATCATTACCGATACATCGAATAGTTGCGCAAGCTTTCATACCAAATGATGATATTAATAAGAAAGTTGTTAATCATTTAGATGGCATAAAGCATAATAATAACTTAAATAATTTAGAATGGTGTTCTCCTCAAGAAAATAGTCAACATGCAATTGATACAGGATTGGTAAAAATCTCAAAACGAGCCGTATATCAATTATCGTTAGATAACATTTTAGTCGATACTTTCGAAAGTATTACTGATGCATCTAAAGCAACTGATTTTAATCCTCAATATATTATAGAATGTTGTAAAAATGAGAAACCCTCATATAAAGAATTTAAATGGAAATATGTTGATGAAAATGTACAAGGTAGGACTGAAAAGGAAATGAAAAATCTTCCTTCTGAAGAATGGAGACAAATTAAAGATAGCAATCTACATCAAATTTCATCTCTAGGACGAGTGAGGAATGTAGAGACGGGATATATATTACAAACTACAATAAGTATGGATAAAAGAGAATATACACATATTAAAATTTTAGATAAATATAAAACATATTTAGTTCATAGATTAGTTGCGATGACTTTTCTACCAAACTTCTATGATCTAGCAGAAGTCCAACATTGTGATAAAAATTCTTTAAACAATAAAGTATATAACTTAAAATGGATTTCTACTTTAGATAATAGAAGACATTCAGGAGCTAAATCTGTAAATCAATTAAATTTAGATGGTGATTTTATAAAAAAATGGAATTGTATTAAAGACGCATCTTTAGAGTTAAATATTCATGCCAGTAGTATTTACGCGTGTTCATTAGAGAAACGAAAAACTGCTGGAAATTTTAAATGGGAATATTCTATTGATATAATAGAATAAAATTATGTATGCTATGGTTTTGAATTATATAAAAAATATTTTATATAATTTTTTAATGATTTTTTAATGATTTTCCAAAACTTCGGATTCCAATGCCTCTAAAGCTTTATAATATTCAACGGCCTTAGGATTTGCCTTTAATAAATTAAAATCCAAATTCCTTATGTAAAGACTCTCGAGACATCGCGTACGTGAAATCGCCACATAAAACTGCCCATTTTCAAATATGTTCTTAATGTCAATTCTACAAAGGCTTATGGTACAGCCTTGACTTTTATGAATCGTTGCTGCCCAGGCGAGCTTTAGAGGTATTTGACTATATGAAAGTATCAAGGAATCATTTTCTTCAATATCTAATGTTGTACGTGTTATTAACGTTTCAATTTTGTTATCAAATAATACAACAGGATAACCTTCTATAAACTTCGTGATTATTCCGCGCGAGCCATTGAACAAACTACAATCTGTATTGTTTACCAAATACATGACTTGCGCTCCTACTTTTAATGATAACTCTTGTGAAAATCGTATTTGGCTATCATATTTATCTTTGTACAGAATATTTTTGAACCATTTGTATTTTAGTTCATAAGTATATTCTTCCGAATCTAATTTATTATAATAATGCTTATTTGTACGATCTACTTGCGCATTATTAGAATACAACATTGTTGGAATTAATCCATCTTTAGAAATGTACTTGATTTCTCTTGATCTTAAAATAGTTTCTACTTCATCGTCAATTTCACCAATTCGTACTTTGTTTAACACTCTTGTAAAAGTTTCATCAGTTTGCCTCATTATCTCTCTTAAGTAAATCGTTTCATCGATACACCTATCAAAAATTGGACTTTCGAATATAAATGAATCATCAGCTACAGGTGGTAATTGTAGAAAATCACCAGTTAATATCAATCTGATACCGCCAAATGGTCTTGAATCTTTTCTCAAATTTCTCCCTAATCTTTCCAATTTTTCGAATAGTTCGATATGAAGCATACTAATTTCATCAATAACCAAAACTTCAAGTTTCTTCCATCTAGAAAACATTTTGATATTTTTGGTTATTTTTTTATAAAGTACTTTATAAGATGCACTACCAAGTCCAATACCCAAATGAGAGTGGAGTGTAACACCTCCAATAATATTTGCAGAAATACCTGTTGTACTGGTTATAGCAGTGTTTATAAAACACTTAGTTTCCAAATCAAATTTTAATTTCTTAAGTAGCAGACTTTTACCTGTACCTGCTGAACCTGTTATAAACACATTTTTCTTATCCATTACGGCATCATAAGCTTTTTGCTGAAGTTTATTTAATTTTATCTCAACTACTTCAATATTTAATCCATTATTTGCTTTATTTTTTAACTTATTATTTTTTGACATAACCAAGATATCTGTTTTTAAATTATGTTTGTATTTAAAGCAGATTATTCGACTCTTTACTCTTATTCTCTTATCCTATTAAAGTTTATATAATTTTTCATTTTTTATATATTTTGTAAAACAAAAATTAGTACATTATAGCAAATGCAAAATTATTTATTATTATTTGTAATTCTGATACTCGTATTTTATTTATCTGATTATTTAGCAGATTGTAAAAATAAAGTTTTTATGAATTTTGATATACATCATGATAATAAACAAACACCCTTATATTTTAATATAGATTTAAAAGAGATTTGTAAAACTTTGGAACCTGAATCTAAAGAATATTTGCAAAAATGTGAACCAGAACTCCAGAAAAATTATGAACCAGAAAAAATAAAAGAATCTCCATTGGATAAAGCCTATAGAATTTCAAATACAGATCGTTATATGACTGATAATGTATTAAATTTGTCAAACTCTGATGACAAACTAACACTTAAAATGCATCAAATGGGTCAAAAACCATTTGAATCTATTCTTGCTAGAAGTATGTGGTCAAAATCATCATTATTGCCATATCTCGAAGAAGAGCTAAATGAGAATGAAGAGTCAGTTTGGTGGGAATCTGACATGAATGACCAGCTTGAGAATGACACAAATCAAATTGATATAAATAGTGTATTTGATTAAATATATATTTACATATGTTTAAGCATTAAAAAAAGAAATACATTTTTTTCAAAAAAAGAATGATTTTTTATAGACTAATTTTGAAAAAATTTTATAAAGCCATAAATATAAATAACTATTATAAAAAATGTCAGACTTATCAATAGGATATAATCAGGGTCCAACTAATAGATTAATTAATAATACCGAATTTGTAAAGCAATTACTTAATAGTGTGAAAAATAAATTAAAACGACCATTGGTTAAAACAGAAGCAGAATACGTTCTTAATCTTTTAAGAACTGTAAACAAACAGATCTTTAAAAATTCTCCTACAGAAATTTTTAGAATTCTTGAAACAGAAATTTTAAAAAAAATAAATACACCACAATGTTATGAAGATCAGATCAATATTCATGAAATGTTGAAAGACGAAATGGGGATTCTCACAGAAGATAGAGGTGGTCCAGCTGGACCAATTAATGCAACGCCTTTATTAAATACTGTCAATGTAATGTCTATTCTAGGAAGTACATCATTGAATGATTTAAAGACGATATTTAATCCAGTAGCAGCTAAGAAATCCATTTATGTAGTAATGGATTCTAGATATCGTGTATTGGATAATGATGGACGGGCTACGATTAAATGGAATTTTACTAGTAATCCTACATCAATTCAAGGTAGTGTCAATGCCATCGGTGATATCCAAAATATCACCTCTATGCGTGTATCTCCCATCCAAATGCCTTATATTTCACAAGCAGATAATGATTATAAACGAATTACGATGTATATCCAGGAATTCTCTGCGCAGTCAATCATTGCCCATGAAAATCGGCAGTACCATTTTATGTTTCCAACATCAGTCAATGATAGATATATTAATTTGGAAGTCAATCGCGATTCTGATGGGTATTTTAAATTCAGAAATCCAATCTCGCGTATTGATTCTCTAAGTATCTCATTTGCATCACCTTTGCAACCAATTATATTTGATTTAGATCGACAATCTATGTTAGTATCCGATTATAGTAGTAATATAGTATTTGTCTCTTTGGAAAATCATAACGTGGAAACTGGTGATATAGTATATATATCACTCTTTACAACTGCTAATCCTAATTATGATGCAAATATCATATCTAGTATAAATAACATCGATGGTAATATTGCAACTTATATTGATGATACACACATTTCTTTAAATATAGATTGTTCATCATTAAAGATTGATGGAACAGGGACAATTAATGTTATTAATAACGATACTTCTGTTATTGGTGTCGGAACATCATTTACAACATTATTTGTTTTGAATGATATAATTGAAATATTAGGTATTAAATATACTATAAACTCTATTATTTCAGATACTCAATTGGTTATATCTATCGCATATATTGGAATTACCGCTAATACATTAACATATAAGAAAAATAATACAATTCCAGGAATGAATCCAAATTTTTACTTTGGATCTAAACGAATGTTTATTGCATTAGAATTTGAATATTTTGAATCAATTTAATTCTTAGACAATTTAATTCTTTTTAACAAATGACAAAACTAATAAATTATATTTTTTATCATATTTTTTGTAAAAAATGGTCTAAACATTTCTTTATAAATTTTTATAATAATATTTTGAATAATCTAATCTTTTTAAACAAATTTTAAAATGTCCACAACTCAAACCGACGAAGATACTATTGTTAAGGCACTCGATAAACTAAATGTCGAATATAATGAGAGTCTTGGAGTATATACTGATGCTGAGACTGCTAGTAAAGAGACCGATCTTGCGCTAATTATGTTATCTATTAACGATTTTTCTAAGACCACCAATCTTACTGCTACTGCAGAGGAATTAGCTGCAATTAATGAGACTCGTAAGAGTCTTTATTTATCGTTTATTAAAAATAAAACCGAGCTTTTGCAAAAGCAAACAAAGAGTTTTATTTTGTTGCAAAAACTATATGCATCGCATATTCCTTACTTAATGGGTGCTATTAGAGCTTTACAGGCAAAATTAGTAGAGGTAAATAAGTCAGCATCTCAGGCAGCAGAAGCTGCTCAAGCAGAATCTGTTGCAGAGGCAGCATCAGTAAAGCCAGTTCCTGCAACATCATCAAGATTGGCATCAACAGGTAAGCTTCCAGCTTAAATCCTAGCTTAAACTCAAAAAAATCGATATAGTCATAAAATAGAAAAACTATAAAAATATTATTCTTTTTTACTTTTTTTCTGTTCTATGGTTATATAGAATAATTTATTCTTATATTCTTTCAAAATGAAGAATAGTTTACAAAAAAATAATTTACAAAAAGATAGTTTACAAAAAGATAACTTACAGAAAATAAATAATATAAAAAAAATATATACTAATATTAGTATATTTTCTCTAAATGATTATAATATATATTTCTGTAATACTCAATATGAATTATATAATTTGGCTATTTTTTCAATAATAAAGTCATTTAGTAGTGTTGTTAATATACCACATATAGTATGTAGCAATATGGAACATCCTTATATTATAGAAATATTAGATAATTATGTTTCTCAGAATATAATAACAGTATCATATACCATTGCGGATATATATGGATCAACATCAGTTAATGAAATAGAAACCGCTATTAAATCAGATACGTGTTTAATAATCGTAAACTTCATTAATCGCATAATTGGTACTATTAACAATATAAAAGCAATTGGTGATTTGGCACATAAACATAAAATCCCCTTATTTAGTGATTGTATTTATATTTTTGGAAGATCACATTTTACTCCACTTGAAAATAATATAGATATCTTTTCATCAAAAGTTCATCAGAATATATATCTGTTAGTAATCAGAAAAGAATTATTCATTGGATTTAAGTTAGAAGCGCAATCTATCAAATTTCAAAATAATTCAGAAAAGTTAATCTCCATTGATGATAAAATATATAAACTCATTATTCAGACTTTAGGCGAATTTCAAAATTCAAAAATTCTTTCAAAAAATAAGAAGGTATTAACATTAAAGAAATATTTATACAACTGTCTTAAAAAGAATTGCGAAAGGACTTCAAATGTCGTATATTATTATGATGATATTGTAAAAATGAATACTATTCCAAAGATTAATGATATTGTTGTTTTAGGACATCATTTAGAAGATGATAATAAATCAAGTTCTTGTATATTGTCTTTTATTTATATATCTTCTGTCGCTGCTAACATTGAAAAAGAACTTAAGAAGTTGGATTGTTTTGTGCCTTTAACAAATACTACATTACTTGAAAATATGGGTATTTTAAAAAAATGGGCGAAACGCGTCATTACTATTAATTTAGATAATTGCGTTAAAGCTGATATAAATGCATTATTGGAAATCTTGTTTAAAAAATCAAAATCTGTAAAAAAATGAATTTAATTTAAATAAAGCCATATTCTAATAATATAATAGTAATATCTTTGAAAAAATGCTTGCTGCAATATTTTCAAAAGAAAATAATTATGATAAATTAACAGAATCTTTTCTAGAAGAACTTGAGATTAATACAAAGATCAAATTAGACAAAATAGAATTACGATTAGCAGATTTGTATGATATTACAAAAATAGAAATAGACAATAATCTATGTGGTTTAATCGCATATAGTATGGAAAGAAAAACTAACAAAAATTGTCAAGTTGGCATTAATGATGCCCGTAATATTCATATCCATATATTAGATATTTGGATTAAAAAATTAAGAATCGATTCTAAGGCATTATTACAAATTTCTTGCGAAAAAATAAAAGATGAACTTTATTCTGAATTAGGTTTAAAAGACTCAGATATTTCTAGAAATACCCAGAATTTGTTAAAAATGGAAAAGTTTAAAAAAATGTATAGCTTTTTAAAAAATCTCATAGATTTATTTATAAATATGATTAAAAATAATTTGAATGGATATATTATTCAATTAAAAAAATATTCTGTATTACAGATAGAGCAACAAATTAATAAAATTATTTAGGTGGTGGATCTCTCTGATCAATAATTGTTGTAAGAATAGTAATACTTATGGCATCATCCATTTGGACCATAAATTTTAATGGTTTATTTTCATCTGAATAAATTTCAATAGTTTCATTTAAAAGAGCTGATGAAATGGATTTTACATAATCAATCTTGAAAGATGTTCTAAATGTATCATCTGGTCCTAAATTATCACGTAAGGAAATAGAATCATTATTCTTAATAATATGCATACTTTTAATTTTTTTACTATTTGCCGTATATTCAAAGATCAAATTATCTTCTGGTCCATCCTTTCTAATTGTAATTTGCTCTGAAAAGGATTTAATATCAGAAATCATTTTTTTAAAGTATTTACCACTAAGCTTAAACTTAATCATATAATCCTCATCTAAAAAGTCACTCTCATCATTAGATTTATTATATTCTCCACTTAGTGGAATTAGTTCTATTTTATGGGTTTCATCAATCTCAATTTCATTTTTTAATACGATTTGAATATTTTTTTGAATATTATCCTTAGTTGATAAGAACAGAATAGAACTATACGTTTTATCAATCGTTGACATAATAAGTTCTGGATTTTTACATAAAAGTCCAATATCTAGATCCTTTTCACAATAGTAATGATTTACCTTTGAACAATCAATGTTAACACGCACACGACTTTTCTTATGATGATCAGTGCAATAAATAATAATGTTATTTTTCGTAAATGCCATATGAATTTTATCTACTGACATAAGTTTGAAAAATTGCCATAGCTTTTTAAAAATTAATGGCCTGTCATACAAGAATTCTATATGATGCATAGCATCTTCTGGAGATAATACAACACCCTTCTTCTTTTTTGGTTGAATCGGCTGCTTCTTTCTAGGACGACCCGGTTTCTTTTTCTCAGGCTTCTCTATTTGATCTGGCTCAGAAGATACTTCGACATCATTAGTATCAGGTTCGACATTATCATCATCCATTTTCAAAATTTAAATTTCTAATTATGAAATTTTTGTTATAATTTGTATTATTTTAATCTTTATAAT
>ERZ1292645.470-Hain-H14-02um-R2-470-length-14716-cov-8_pt1 | contig 14716 bp, 14 predicted proteins | sample MGYA00564401_ERZ1292645 | MGnify/ENA primary metagenome ERZ1292645 (study PRJEB36523, sample SAMEA6512644) | groundwater metagenome | collected 2019-01-09 | study: AquaDiva: Metagenomics assemblies of 32 groundwater samples | reverse complement strand
ACCAAATAATTTCGGGTAATTGACTATGTTGGAAGCATATGTTATCTTACTTGCATAATACATAAGGTTTTTTCTATTGTCTGTAACCTAAAAATAACAGAGGGAGACAACGATGTGTAATTTTAAAAGGTGGGGTGTTTCTTTATTTTTTTTATCAATAACCCTCATTTCCTGTACAGCAGCTAAAGAAAGGATCATGCAGAAGGAGACGCCGGCAATCGCCCCAAAAACCTCTTCCCCAAAGACAGGAAACAGCTACTATCACTTTTCCCTTGCCCAATTGCTTGCGAATAAGGGAGATACAGATGGCGCTATAGAAGAATACAAAAAGGCTATTAAATTAGACCCAAAGGAGCCGGCGCTTTACGTAGATATAGCCACCCTGTATATAAAAAAAGGCGATAATAACGCGGCGCTTCTAAACCTTGAAAATGCTGTGAAGATTGCAAAGGATTATGCGCCCGCACATCTGCTTCTTGGGAATATTTATACTGCACTTAAACGGGATGATGCGGCTGTTTCTGCCTATAAAACAGCCATCTCTCTTGAGCCGGAAAATCCAAAGGCATATATGTATCTTGGTATGTTATATGCGGAACACAAGAATTATGACCTTGCCATAGAAATATTTAAAAAACTTATCGGAGTAAACCACGAATCAATTATGGGCTATTACTATCTGGCCAGGGTCGAGGCTGAGAGAGGCCGTTATACAGAGGCAGAGGATTATTACCTCAAGGCATTGGATATAAATCCTTCAATAGACATGATTCTTGTAGAGCTTGGAATGGTGTATGAATTTGAGAAAAAGCTTGATAAGGCCATAGAGTCCTATCAAAAGGCGCTTAAGTTTCAACCCCGCAACACAAACTTAAGGAACAGGGTTGGTCAGCTTCTAATTCAACAGAACAAGCTTGATGAGGCCATTACAGAATTCAAGCAGATGGAAACATCCGGCAATGCAAGGCTTGACATTATGGCCAAGATAGGGCTGATATATTTTGAGCAAAAAAAGTATGATGAGGCCATTATACAATTCAGCCTGGCCCTGACAATTGATCAAAAGGCTCATAAGGTCAGGTATTATCTGGCTGCCACATATGAAGAAAAGGGGGAGTTGGATAAGGCTCAGGAGGAATTTAAAAAGATTCCATCTGACAGCGAGATATTTGTGGATGCAAAGATACATCTTGCCTTTATGTATCAGAGGCAGGGACGTCTTGATGATGCTGTAAAGGCCATAAAGGAGGCAATAGCTATAAAGGGCGCGGATATCGAGCTTTACAGGCTGCTTGCCTCTGTTTATAAGGAGGCCAGCCGTCTTGATGATGCTGTAAAAATAATACAGCAGGCGCTTCTTCTTGAACCTCAAAATGCAGAGCTGCATTTTACGGTTGGGGCGCTGTATGACGACGCAGGCCAGAAGGAAAAATCAATGGAGGAGATGAGGCTTGCAATAAAATTAAACCCAGACCATGTCAATGCGCTGAACTATCTTGGCTATACATATGCTGAATTAGGGATAAACCTGGAAGAGGCGTTGTCACTGATTAAAAAGGCGCTTGCTATAAAGCCTGAAAGCGGCCATATTATAGACAGCCTTGGCTGGGTTTATTATAAGATGGGCGAGATAGCCTTGGCTGTGCAGGAGCTTGAACGCGCTGTTAAGTATATGCCTGATGATCAGGTGGTGCTTGAGCATCTCGGCGATGCCTATCTGAAAAATGGGCTAAAGGATAAGGCCGCTCTAATCTATGAGAAGGCATTGAAGGTTGACCCTAAAAATACCAAACTCAAGGAAAAATTAGAGGGGCTTAAAAAAAACTAAGGATTAGGAAATAACACTCCGGTGGCAAGAAATAGAAAATATGGCAAACAATTACTGTTTACTGCTTACTGCTTATTTTTTTTGGCAGGATGCGCCTCTCTACCCCCCACTGCCCCCCCTTTAGCAAAGGGGGTGGGAGAGGGTGGTAAAATATCCGATGAACAGAATATTTGCTTTGACCCTGCCTCCATTTCTTTACTGCAGAAAAAGTATGAGAATCTAAAAACCCTTAAAGGCACTGCGCTGGTAAAGATAGCCTCTAAACTTGTCCCCGCAGGTAGTAAGCAGGGAGATAACAGGGACATGGCCGGCAGGGCAGTTATTATCGTCAAGAGGCCTGACCAATTTCGGCTGGAGATACTTGGTCCCTTCAATCAAACTGTTTTTCTCATCACATATAATAAAAAAAATGTATCTCTGTTTTCATTTCAGGAAAATAAGGTATATAGGGATTACCCCCTGCCTGTAGAGGCTTCCCTGTTTCCTCAATATCTTTCAGGACTGCCTGCCGCATGGGTCGGAAGCCGAGAAATAAATAATCTGCGCCAAACTCTGTCTAACGGCCGGTGTGTTTATACAAATTCAGGAGATGAACAGATATTGATAAATCACGAAGGTAATATTCTTGAGATAACTTTGCCAGGCGCAAGGGACGATATTTATCCGATAAAGGTGTCAATGGATTCCTATAAAGAAATAGACGGCTTTAATTTTCCATTTGCAATATCTTTAAATAATAAAAAGGCCAATATTCTTATAAGATATGATCATATAGAACTAAACCAGGATATTTCAGACGATTTGTTTAATCTACCTGAAAAGCGAGAGGTAGAGGATATGCCTTCACTTCCTTAAAAATTTCTGACTTTAGAGGATTATTATGCTATACTTAGAAACATTTATATCAGGTTTATCCGGGAAATAATCGGTTTTTGGGGTTCAAAATCAATAAGGAGCTGCTTAAAATCTAATCGAGAGGAGAAAAATGATGTTTAAGATTGGAGACACAGCAGTATACCCCGGTCACGGGGTAGGGAATATTGAATCTATTGAAGCCAGGGAAATATCAGGCGGCGCAATCCAGAAATTTTATATCCTAAGGGTATTGGGGAGCGGCGCTACAATTATGGTGCCAGTGGATAATGAAAAGGCGGTTGGCCTTAGAAGGGTAGTAAATAAGGATACTGTATTAAAAGTCTATGCGGTTCTAAAAGAGCGCAGTGATATGCCCGCAGATAAACAGACATGGAACAGGAGATACCGCGAATATATGGAAAAGGTTAAGACAGGTTGTGTTATGGAAGTGGCAAGGGTTTTCAGAGATCTTTATCTTCTGAAAACAGACAAGGAGCTTTCTTTTGGAGAACGACGTATGCTGGACACTACCAAAAACCTTCTGGTAAAAGAACTTTCAATAGCCAGAAGGTGGACAGAAGAAAGAATAGAGGCTGAGCTCCATAAAATTATGAATGTATGACAGCAGTTTATTGATAAGGAGTTGTTTCTTACATTCATCTCTGTGCAAATTACGAGTTAAAACGGAGATTGTAGATCGGGGCCGGGGACTGGTAAAAAACAAGTTTCTGGCTTTTTTGTTTTTGGAGAAGGAGCAAGAATTAGGTGAAAACAATTGCTATTATCACAGCAGCCGGCAAAAGTAAAAGAATGGGTTCAGTAATAAAAAAGCCCTATATAATCCTTGGTGACAAACCCCTTTTGGCGCATGCTGTTTTACCATTTGAGCAGAGCAATACCATAAACTCAATCATTATATTAACAGCCAAAGGCGATGAAGATTTTTGTTTAAAAAAAATAGTAAAAAGATTTGGATTTAAAAAGGTGATAAAGGTTATAAATGGTGGGAAAGAAAGGCAGGATTCTGTAATGTCAGGCATTATGGCAGCGGGTAATGGCTGGGATATGGTTGTAGTGCATGATGGTGTCCGGCCGTTTGTTACAAAGGAGATAATAGAAAAGATAGTAAAATCAGCCGGTAGATATGGGGCGGCTATTTTAGCGGCGCCTGTAAAAGACACTATAAAGCAGACGTCTTCAGGGTTTGTGAAAAAAACTATTAAAAGAGATGAATTATGGGCTGTCCAGACCCCTCAGGCATTCAGATTTGATATGCTTAAAAGGGCGCATGAGCTTGCCAAAAAGCAGGGTTTTATCGGGACAGATGACAGTATTTTAGTTGAAAGGCTTGGCTGTAAAGTGGCAATAATAAACGGTTCATATGATAATATAAAGATAACAACACCGGAAGATTTAGTGTTGGGAGCGGCGATATTGAAAGGCAGAAGATAGGTCAAGGTTAAGGCTGAGGTTGAGAAAAATCCTTAACCTAAACCTTAATCTTAACCTTGTTTTTAAAATTATGCGGATTGGTTTTGGTTACGATGTCCATAGGCTTATAAAAGGCAGAAGGCTCATAATCGGAGGGGTGGAGATACCTTTCCCAAAGGGTCTTTTGGGTCATTCTGACGCTGATGTTCTTCTGCATGCAATATGCGACGGCTTACTTGGCGCAATAGCAGAAGGCGACATAGGGAAGCATTTTCCAAACACTGACAAGAGGTATAAAGATATATCCAGCCTTAAGCTTCTTGATAGGGTTTCCGATATAATGAAGGATAAAGGCTATGCCATCGGGAACATAGATTCTACAATCATTGCCCAAAAACCCCGCCTTGCCGAATATATTCCTGGTATGATAAAAAATATAGCCGCAACCCTTGGCTGTAATCCATCCCTGATAAATGTAAAGGCTACTACCTCTGAAGGCCTCGGTTTTACCGGTACAGGCAAAGGCATGGCTGCCTATGCCTCTGTGTTGATAAAAAAGACAAAGCGTTTAGCTGATAGCTCATAGCTGATAGCAACTACTATGAGCTATCAGCTATATTATCCCATGTCTGATTAATATCTTTATAAATACGTTTACCACATCAGGGTCAAACTGGCTGCCGGCCATCCTCTTGAGCTCTTCTGCTGCCTCGGCTGCAGGTATCGCCTTTCTGTATGGCCTTATGGATGTCATTGCCTCGAATGCGTCGGCCGCCGCAATAATCCTGGTGCCTATAATCTCCTCGCTATTGCCGGAGAGCTCTTCTTTTGGCCCCTCGTCAAACCTGTTATGGTGGTATCTTACGATCCTGGCCACATTTGCAAGGCCGTCCATGCTCTCCAATATCTTGCTGCCTATATCAGGGTGCCTTTTCATGATACGGCATTCGTCTTCTGATAAAGGGCCGTTTTTTAGCAGGATGTTGTCCGGGATACCTATCTTTCCTATGTCGTGCATGAGGGCGGCCCTGTATATGGTTTCTATAGCCTGGCCGGAGACCCCCATTTCCTCTGCGATAGATTTGGAATATTCCGCCATGCGGATTGCATGGCCTGCAGTATAAGGGTCTCTCGCCTCTATAGCGGACGCCAATGTTGCTATTATTCCTGTATATGAGCTTTTTACCCTTTCATACAGCATGGCGTTTTCTATTGCAATGCCGGCCTGGCCGCACAGGATAGAAAGCATTTCAATATCTGAATTTATAAAAGGTTTTACCCCCGCCGGCTTTGCCAGATTAAGCACCCCTATGAGCCCGCCTTTGCTGAGGATCGGCACAGAAACGGCTGTTTTTGTCCGCTCATCCAGAAAAACCGGCTTCTTTTCCTTTGCCGCAAGACCTGCTATGCCTTCCCCAATCTTTATTCTCTCACGATCTCCTTCTATTACCTTTCCGATAAACGCCTTTACGTTGAGAAATCCGTCGTTTTCGGCCAGCGCAAGCGATGCGTTTTCCGCAGACATGGCCTTGGCCGCTTCTTCAACTATATTCTCGAAAAGCCTATCAATATGCACCTCGCTGAAGAGCCTCCTGTTTATCTCAAACAGAGGGAGAAATGCCTTTAACTTTATATTCTCTTTTATGATATTGCTCTTTCTGAGGGTGTCCTCAACTGTGTCTCTGAGTTCCTTCGGCGTGAACGGTTTCATTATAAAACCCTGCGCGCCGTGCTTTAATGATTCAATGGTGATTTCTATGGTTCCGTGGCCTGTGGTTACAATAACGGGAATGTCTGTAGAGATATCCTCTCTTATCTTTTTTATGAGGGTCATGCCGTCCATCCTGGGCATCCTAATGTCAGTAATTACCAGGTCAAAGTCGCCGGCGATAAGCTTTTTAAGACCTTCTTCCCCGTCATGCGCTGTTGTTATCCTGTAATTAACCGCCCCTAATATCTCAGAAGAGAGATTGAGGATTACAGGTTCATCGTCTATAATTAAAATGTTTTCGTTTGGCATATACCTCCTCCAATTTATGATTTCGGGTTTCTAAGCAATCGGCAGTTTAATGGTAAATATGCTTCCCTTGCCAGGCTCGCTTTTTACCTCTATCTCTCCTCCGTGCCTTTCTATTATTCCATGACTTACCGATAGCCCCAGCCCTGCCCCATTTGTTTCATATTTTGTTGTAAAGAGCGGATCAAATATCTTATGGATTATATCCTTTGGGATGCCGGCCCCTGTATCATGGATATGTATCTTTGTCCATCCGTTTTCTTCTTCTACCGCTGCCTTTAATATCCCGCCGTTCGGCATTGCATAGAGGGCGTTGTTAAATATATTGAGCAGCGCCTGCTTTACCTGGTTTATGTCTATGGATACCATCGGCATATGCGGGGCATATTCTTCAACTATCTCTACATTTGCAACCTTTGCCAGATGCCTGATTAAATTCAGGGTGTCCTTTGTCACATCTGCCGCACAGCAATTATCCCGTCTTGGTTCAGTCTGCCGCGCAAAGTCCAGGAGATTTCTCACAATATATCTTATCCTCATGGTTTCATCATAGATGATCTTTAATTTTTCTCTGTTCGGGTCAGTATCAGGCGCATTTTCCAGTATCATAGACGTATATGACAATATGGCTGTGAGCGGATTGTTTATCTCATGGGCCACATTGGTTGACAACTCGCCAAGAGAGGCAAGCCGGGCAGAGCGGATAAGCTGGTCCTGCGTGCGCTCAATTTCTTCCAACTGTTTTTTTAACTGCCCATAGAGTTGAGAGTTTTCGACAGCCGTGCCCATCTGGTTTCCTATAGAGTAAAAGAGTTCTACCTCATCTGTTGTGAAGAGATGCGCCATGCGGGAGGTTATATTCATAACCCCGCGTGTTCTTGTCTTTGATCGCAGCGGGATGCTGGCAAAGGCCTTAAAACCTTCTTCAAATACAGCGCCCCTTGAAATCCTGTGATCACCGGATATATCTTCCTCTATAATGGCTTCTTCCGATAGGGCCACTTTGCCTGCAAGACCTTCCCCGGGCTTAAGAAAGTCAATCTTTTGTATAAAACTGTCCTCTACGCCGGCATGGGCGGCAACCTTAAGCGCAGAGCCGTCTTCTAACAAAAGGAATATCCAGCCTGCATCCATATTAGTCAGCTTCAATATCTCCTTCAGGCCGTCATTGAGCGTTTCCTTAAGATCAAGCGACTGGTTTACTGTAGAGGCTACTGTATTTAACGCGGAAAGCTCCTTGACATGGCGCATAATTTCATTGTCCTTTTTCTTAAGCGCAGACACCATATTATTAAAGGATAACGACAGCTCGCCTATTTCATCCTTTGAATTTATATTAAACCCTTCGTAAGCGCCGCCCCTTTCTATGGACTCCACGGCTTCTTTTAAACGGAGCAATGGTCCAGTTACCCGTTTTGCCAATAGGTATGTGAGGATAAGGGAGAATACAAGGAAGATAATGGTTATAGATATGCTTGTCCAGATGATATTCTTTACGCGGAACTCCACCCCTTTTGTGGAGATGCCAAGACGGACTATGCCGATGGTCTTTTCCATTTTTGTCTCTTCTGTAACTATATCCTCTCCTTTAAAACCACCTGATAAAACAACAGTCGCCCAAAATTCATAGATTTGACCTCTATCCTGCCAGGATTGAGTTTTCCCTGCCTGTGCTACGTCAGACAGGCCTATCTGTTTTTTTATCTCTTCTGTTATAGGCGGGACACTAATCCCTTTTTTACTTGAATAGTTAAAGATGGGCTTTAAGTTAAGGCTATATACCGCAGCATAGACCGCAGCACCCTCTGTATCAATGTGTTGCATGACGGCATTTTTCAGAAAGTCCGTATCCTCTGTAAAGACGCTTAATTTAATATCATGGGCAATGTTTCTTGATAATTTAAGCCCGCTGCTAATGAGTTCCTGTTTTAAAAGCCTTTCCTGCTGATAGATTACTACCGCTGTGAAGGATATGGACAGCAGCAATACCAATAAGGCTGTCAGCCAGAAGACCCTTGCCCTGAAACTGTAAAAGGTTTCTTTGAGCATAGAATTTACTTGTACTTCTTGAGTTAAATAGTAGTATGAAATATTGGAATAGTCAATTTGATTTGCAATGTAAAATGTTCATCTTTGGCTTATACATTGGCTGGATTTCTTATTATAAAAATGCTATACTTAAAATCATAAGCAAGGGAGGTGATTAAGATGAAGAGATTCATGCTTAGAAGGATAGCCCATTGCAGTGACGGCTGCCATACATTGTCCCGGGCATGACACTAAACTGCCCATTTTTATTTTTGGGCCCTTGTCTAAAAAATACAGGGGAAGGTCGTTATTATGGGCAGATTAAAAAATCAATTGATTGCAAAATTATTCACAAGGTTTCCTGCCCTTGTGGAACTATGGGTCAAAAAGGCTGCCCCGTGGAAGGTTGAAGGTGTTCCATGGGCGCCTCTTACAAAGCCAATCAAAGACTGTAAGATAGCCATTATCACTACTGCCGGTGTTCATCTGAAAACACAAAAACCATTTGATATGAAAGATACAAATGGCGACCCTACCTATAGAGATATTCCGCTATCTACCCCCACAGAACAATTAATGATAACCCATGATTATTATGACCACAGGGATGCGGATAAGGATATAAATATTGTCTTCCCCATTGACCGGCTTAAAGAGTTGAAAGACGCAGGGGAGATAGGCGGCATTGCAGAGACAAACTACGGTTTTATGGGGCATATAGACGGCGGCCATATCTATACTCTTATAAATGAAACTGCTCCGGGAGTCGCAGAAAAGTTAAGGACACAAAATGTTGATGCGGTTCTTTTAACCCCCGGCTGAGGCCTCTGCAATCGGTCCGTTGGGCTGATACAGAGGGAGATAGAAAAACAGGGGATACCCACAATAAGTATTTCCATTGTCCGCAAGTTCACGGAGGAAATAAAACCACCAAGGGCTGTATTTTTGAAATGGCCGCTTGGACATCCGCTGGGAGAACCGCACAATATTAAACAGCATATCATGGTTTTGAGAAAAGCCTTTGAGTCTCTGGCGGATATAAAAGAGCCGGGGACTATCATAGATCTTCCCTACATATGGCGGAGATATGAGGATATGGGACTACCTAATCCGAAAAATTAAATCCCCTTATAAGCAGCGCAGGCACAATGTTTGCTCCAATATCGCTCCACGGGACTGGAAATGCCTGCCTTTCACTGGATATTGCCTCTACTCTTGAAAACGCCTCTAATATTGATTCTGTAAACCTCATATCCTCAACCGGGTATTTTATTTTCCCATCTTCAATATAAAATGTCCCATCCCGTGTCATACCTGTCATTGAGGCAGCTCTGGTATCCAGAAGGCCATTTACATAATGAAACCTTGTTACAAGAATACCTCTCTCAACCAATGATACCATCTCTTCAACAGTATAATTGCCTTCCTTTATAAACACATTTGATGGAAATGCCCCTTCAATATCCTCTGGTATAAGCGCATGGCCTGTTGTTTTCTTTCCGCATTTTTTTGCCAGAAATGTGTCATATGCGATACCATTTGCCACGCCGTTTTTTACAATATCCAGACCCAGCTTTTTCACACCTTCAAAATCAAATGGCACAGGAAAACCGGAAGGATCATTGCCGTCGTCGTATATTGTTATCTTTTTATCCATTATTCTTTTGCCCATATTGCCGCGCATAAAACTTGTGCCGTCAATAAATGCGCCTGCGCCAAAACCTATATAGATAAGCCATTCAAGGATTTCATTTACAGCAGCGGGTTCAAGGATTACCGTATATTGCCCAGGTTTTAGTTTTCTTGCCTTTTGTTTGAGAATGGTTTTCTCCATTGCAACGGAAAGAAGTTTTTCCGTGTCAATATTTTTTGCATTGCGTTCAAACTGGCTTGCAAAACCAGATGCAAAAACAGATGAAGTTATAAGGCTTATGTGCGCGGACGTAAATGGCTGATATGCAGTTAAACCATTTGAATTTACAATGCCTATCTCAGCTTCCAGAGTTGAAAATGCGCCGCCAACTTTAATTTTGGCTCCCTGCTTAAGGCTCGCAGGGACAAGTTTTCTAAAAATATCCTTAAGCGTCTTTATCTTATCCGGTATTGTAAAATTTGCGGTCTCAGAGTAGTGTGTTTTTATCTCTGTATATTTATAAGGCTCTGGCAGGCAGTCAAAAAATTTCAGAGGCCTCGTTTGTTTTGCAATGGCAATTGCCTTATTCAGACATCTCCTCAGGTCGTCTCTATGCAGGGAATTTGTAGATGCCATGCCCACTTGTTTGTCCAATAAAACCCTGAAATAAACCGTCCTGTCCGATTCCCTTACATTCTGCATGACTGCTGAATTTGCAAATCTTGCAGTAGAGCTGTGGCTGCCTATATAAAGCGCTTCAGCCTGCCCAGCCCCATTTTTCCTTGCCTCTCGCGTCAGATTTTTTAGTAACTCTACTATCCTATCCCTGCCTAACATTTTATTACTCCCACCTTCACTTTACGGAATTTTGCCGGCGTAGCCCCATGCCCGACTGATATGCTCTGAACTGGCTCTCCTTTGCCGCAGCTATCCAAACCATACATCTGCCACTCCTCTTTGCCGCATATTGCATTGCATGTCTTCCAGAACTCCGGTGTTATGCCTGAATAGAGGGGATTTTTAAGAGGTCTTGTTATTCTCCCATTTTTTATCTCCCACCCAATCTCCATTCCAAACTGAAAATTGAGCCTCAATGTGTCTATGCTCCAACTCTTGTTTGTCTCAAGGAGAATGCCGTCTTTTGTGTCTGCAATCAGGTCATTTAATCTGCCCTCCTGCGGCTCAAGGTTTATATTGCTCATTCGTATAATCGGGATGTTGCTCCAACCATTTGCCCTGACACTGCCATTAGATTTCTTGCCAAAAGATTTTGCTGTTTCCTTAGATGTAAGAAAGTTTATAAATCTGCCGTTTTTTATAATTTCAACCCTTTTTGCCTTTGTCCCTTCATCATCATAAAGATAACTCCCGATGGCTCCCTCAATTGCCGGGTCAGCATAAATATTCACAATATCAGAGCCTACCCTCATGCCAAGTTTATCAGGCGTAAGAAATGTGCCCCCTGCAAGGCTAATCTCCATTCCCATTGCCCTGTCAAGCTCAACTGCATGGCCTATGGACTCGTGTATCTGTAAAGCTACCTGCGAACCACCGAGAATAACTGTCTTTTCTCCTGCCGGACATTCATCAGCCTTAAGCAGCATGAGCGCCTCGTCAATTATTCTTGGCACATTCTGCACGATATCCATTTCAATAATCCGCTCATAGCCTCCCTGCCTGAAGATGCCGTTATGAGAATCAGGGAATGACCTTATCTGAACATCTTTGCCATTCATTGCTATAACCTTTATGCCGGCGCCGCTTGAAAAAATCTCTTGCTCTATAAAACTCCCTTCTGTGTTTAAAAATATCTTATGCGTTTTATGAAAATCCAGAAAACCCTCAATGGTGTGTATCTTCTTATTGCGGATAGATGTTGCCTTAAGGATTGGGGAAAGCCTCTCCTCAAGAGGTATAATAAATGGGTCAATCTGGCATGGGGCTTTGTATTTGACCCTCACCGGATGGTTTCTATGTATTAACTTGTGACTTGTGGCTTGTGACTTGTGACTTATTTCGGCTACTGCCTTTGCCTGCAAAAGCGCCTCATCCGCAATCTCTCTTGCCTCAGTCTCTGTTAAAAGCGAACTTGCCGCAAAACCCCACGCGCCTTTATATAAAACCCTTATGCCAAAACCTGTATCAAGATTATCCCAGAGCCTGTCTATCTCCCCATCTCTTGCCATTACCCCTTCTGAAATACATTCCTCAAGCCGTATATCCGCATACTCAACACCTTTTTTTTTGAGATAAGAGATGGTGTGTTGAAGGATTGGGATGAAGGTATGTTTTGGTAATGGGGAAAGGGTCATTTTATTAGTTCTACCAATCTTGGCATCTGTTCCACCATATAGAGCGGGATAGAAAGTATTTTTTCATAATAAGATAATTTGTCTTGCGAAAAACGTATTCCTAACCTTGATTTCTTTTCCTCAATAAATATTTTTAATGATTTAAGTCTGCCCTCTTTGCCTGATTTTACCTCTACCGGAAAAATATCCGCCCCGATATTTATTACATAATCAACCTCTGCCATGCTGCCTTTTTTCTCTCTTGCCCAAAAATAAATCTGCCATTTTTTACATTATTTCTTCTTACTTCTCTTTGCTTTGGGATTGTAATCCAGGCATAGTTTTACCCAATATTCCAAATCCTTCTGCGAATCAATTGCCTCAGGTTCAACATATACAAAGCCTTTCATTGGCCTGCCGGTAAAATCCATTTCGCGGCAACCCTCTTTTTTCAGAGATTGCTCATATATTTCAGGATCAATCCTTGCCATTACTTTATCATCAATAACACCAATGCACATTTTATTATCTACCATAAAGCATAAACCACCCATCATTTTTTTCTCTGTAAAAGAAATGTGGTGATCCTTGAGCACCATACTTATTCTATCTGCCAGATGTTCGTCGTATGCCATAATATTAATTATATTGCAAAAAGATTTCCAATTACGCCAGATTTAACCTGTTTATCTGAATCCTGAGCAAAAATACCATATCATCATCTCATCTATCTTTCTCTTCGGCAAAAACCTGAACCTGCACATCGGCAAAAGAAACAATATCACCTGAAAAAATCTTTTTTCTTTTCCTGGTTTCAACCTCTCTGTTTACCTGCACAAGTCCTTCGCTTATCGCTACTTTGGCTTCACCACCGCTTTGGACTAAATTTTCTATTTTTAAGATCATATACAATTCAATGGGCAGGCTTTTCACACGCAAAACCCGGATATCTTTATCTTTAGGCACTATTGTTTTTTCAGACATGATTTTCAGGCTATCAAAAATCTATTGATTGCACAACACCCAAAAACAGATAACGCTATATCTTGCAGATTTCATTATAAATAAATATGTTCCATTTTTTTATCATTTATTCTATAAAGGTGCTTGAGTTGTAATGAGAAATGAGATAAAAAAAGCTATAAAGAATGGAATGATGTGATTATGTAAAGTACATACTTTAAGCTAGTTTGACATGAGAACTTTATTGTTTTGTAGTTGTTAGAAATAATCTATTCCTCATGAAATAGATTTTAATGATAAAAATGAAACGAGAATATTACTCAGATTTAATTGTTAATTTTATTCAAACTCCTCCTAACATGATTCTTGGGGAACTTGTGAAAAACAATGCATTTGCTTTGGAACAAACTCAACGCGATGCATGGTTAGAAGAAGTTTCCATTTTGCAGAAAGTTTTAAAGCCTTTTAAAGGTTCTATATTTTTTGAATACGCTATCCGAAATAATTACTTTATCAAAAAAGGAATCACGTAAATCTATTTGCTTTGTCACAGGTGTACCTGGTGCAGGAAAAACATTGATTGGTCTGAATATAGCAACAAAACATATTGATAAAGATAATGACTTGTATAGCGTTTTCCTGTCAGGAAATGGAGCTGTCCCCAATATTTTATGAATCAAACGCCCGAACAAATAGCCCGTGATAATATTGACAAGCAGTTGATGGCTTGCGGCTGGATTATTCAGGACATAAAGCACATCAACTTAAATGCCGGTATTGGTGTTGCTGTCAAAGAATATCTGACCGATGTTGGTCCTGCTGACTATGTGTTATTTGTTGAGGGTAAGCCTTGCGGCGTTATCGAGGCAAAGCGTGAGGAAGAAGGACACCGGATTAGCGTTCACGAAGGTCAAGGCGAAGAATATGCAAAGGCCAAACTAAAACATCTGAAAAATGAACCTTTGCCATTTGTTTATATCAGCACCGGTGAAATAACAAGGTTTACAGACTTTACCGACCCAAAGCCAAGAGCAAGGGAGGTATTCAGTTTTCATCGGCCTGAAACATTGAGAGCGTGGGTTAAAAGAGATAAATCCCTTCGAAAAAGACTTCTTGATCTACCGGTTCTAAAAACAGAAGGCTTGCGGGAATGTCAGATAAAAGCAATCAACAATTTAGAAAACTCTTTTAAAGAAAATCGTCCAAAGGCATTGATACAAATGGCAACAGGTTCAGGGAAAACCTTTACTGCCATTACTTTCGTATATCGCTTGTTGAAGTTTGCCAAGGCAAAACGAGTCTTGTTTCTGGTGGATACAAAAAATCTTGGTGAACAGGCAGAGCAGGAATTTATGTCCTACGTACCCAATGATGATAACAGGAAATTCACCGAGCTTTACAGTGTCCAGCGGTTAAAATCAAGCACCATAACCACCGACAGTCAGGTTTGCATCAGCACCATTCAACGCCTGTATTCTATTTTGAAGGGTAAAGAATTAGATGAAAAAGAAGAAGAAGAAAACCCAAATGAACGAGCATACTTACCAAAAGAAATTCCACCGGTTGAATACGATGGGAAAATGCCGATTGAGTTTTTTGATTTCATTATGATTGACGAATGCCACCGCAGCATTTACAACCTATGGAAACAAGTATTGGAATATTATGAT
>ERZ1292645.338-Hain-H14-02um-R2-338-length-17689-cov-9_pt2 | contig 14768 bp, 15 predicted proteins | sample MGYA00564401_ERZ1292645 | MGnify/ENA primary metagenome ERZ1292645 (study PRJEB36523, sample SAMEA6512644) | groundwater metagenome | collected 2019-01-09 | study: AquaDiva: Metagenomics assemblies of 32 groundwater samples | reverse complement strand
AGAAACAGCGCGATTTTTATCAAAAATTCCTCGCCAAAATTATTAAGTGATTTTAAAAGGAGTTCCCACAATGCCGCATCTTGGAAAAAAAGGCACCTTCAACAACATGAAAGTCAAGCACTACAAGGCTCACGGCGAGACCAACGAACGCGTCGAAGAATTTATAAAGGCGATCAAAGCCTTAGACAAAAAGCACAGCAGAAGCAAAACACTTCTCGCTAAAGATCCAGAAAAATATCACGCCAAGTACAAAGAATATCGAGACTCAATAAGAAAAGAGTCGGAAAAACTAATGTCATGGATAGGCGCTGATAAAAAAGTTTCTATCGGAGCAGCACGAAAAACCATATCAAAATTTCGTAATGCAATAGAGGAAATTGAACATAGCAACGATTATTTTATCTATCTACTAAAGCTTTTGAAAGAAGAAAACCCACGACATAAGCGAGTCTTTGAAGCCTTGGAAGGCAAGTCAGGAACCGAATTATCTAAGGCCATATCGTTTATCAAAGAAGAGTTTTCGGATCGTCTTCCAGATGCGCTAAAAAAGAAAATATTTAACCTACCATACAAGCACCCAGCACTTAGATATGTGAAGCTCACCAAGTCGATGTCCGACAAATTCCGCAAACAGTCAGAAACAAACGCACAAAACAAGCATAAAAAGCCGCTTCAAATCAAAATATTTTCCATAATAAAGACAGCAGAACTCATCATCGAAAGACGAAATTCTGTTGAATGGTATGTTCTCGTTGCTGCCGTCATAGCTCTTACAGGCCGTAGGCCGATTGAAGTCGTAAAAACCGGATCGTTCACAAAAGCCTCAAAGGATCAGCATTTGACGTTCTACGGACAAGCCAAAATCAGAGGCAGAGAAGATGAACCGAAGGAAATTCCCGTGATTGGTTCCACTCCGAAAGAAATCATAGACGCTGTAAAAATAATAAGAGCTGAGCACGACTACAGCGAACACACAAACACGGAAGTCAACAACAGCGTATCGCAAGGCCTGAATACCAAGCTACGCACCCATTTCAATAATGACGAGATAGACCCTAGAACCCTTCGCGCCATTTACACAATGTTCGTTGATAAATTTTTCTATGACAAATATGGAACGGACGTTTCCAAACCGCTCTACCTCTCAACGGTGCTCGGACATTCGGAAGACGACGTAATAACCCAGACACGATACTCCTGGATAAAGCCCGATTGGTCTGAAGTAGACAGCGGTATCGACGTTGAAGAGATGCAAAATCAAAAAAACCAGAAGGCATTGCAGAAGTTGATTGATATCATCGAAGCATCACGTCCAGCGATCCTGAGACAGCAAATAAAAAAGACCATCCGTAATCCTTATGAGGAGCTTGCTGACTGGCTGGTAGCAGAGATGAAAGACGGGCGATTCATCAATAAAACACGTATGGAAAGACCCGATGGGGTCAACTGCATCCGCTCACGCCAGGTCATAGAGAAATTCATAAAAGCCCTTGGCATGTCCAAAGGCTGGCCCAAAAAAATCGAAGAGGTCACGACATGAGCAGCAGCGAAATTTCTATTTCGGAACTATCTCGCCTGACCGGAATGACAAGAAATACGATAGCCAAACGTCTTTCCAGAGATGGCGTAAACGGCCAAAATCAAGGCTATAAGTCTGAAGACGCGCTGCGTATTATCTATTCTTTTGAAACCGCAGGCCTGCGCCTCGATAGGTTGACCAAAGCTCAGCTTTCGAAAGTGAGCGGATTCTCTGCGGGCACTGTCGCAAGCCGCCTAGAAGATGCCTTGATCGCAGCAGACGAAGACGGCACATATTCCGCCCCTGAAGCCCTGGCCGGAATTTATAAAGCCTTGGCCCCCGTCACGGCTGACACAATTTTAAGTGAAGAGGAGGAGCCGGGACCAGAAGAGGACAAGAGTCAAAAGCTTGCTACGTCAATAACCGAGCGCATGTCATACGACTCTTACCGAACCCAGTACATGCGAGCAAAGGCCGAAAGAGAGCAAATGGCGCTCGATAAGGAGCGGGGGAAGTATCTGGCAGCCGAGGAGGTAAAAGAGAAGCTGGGAGGCGTTCTAAGAACCCTCAGAACCCGCCTGCTTAACATCCCCCAGCGGATCGCCCAGACGATCGGAAGGGAAGACAGCCCGCGCGATATCGAAAAAAAGATCAGCCAAGAGGTAGAAACTGCACTCAACGAGCTAAGTCGTTTAAAAATTTGAACATTTACCGAATAGCCATGCCAGCGTCACAATGGTATATTAGCAGAAATGGAGATCTGCAAAGATGCGGAAACCCCTAAGCCTTAAAGGGTTGGCGGCATGAGTGATGTGAACAAGCTTTTGGAATCCACAATAGAAACGCTCAATGTATCGGAAAACGCAATTCCATCGGATTGGGTCGAAGCCCACAGGATTCTTTCTGGATACGCCGCAGAGCCTGGAGCTATTAGCCTAAAGCGTGCTCCATACCAGCGTGAATGGCTCGATATCACCACACAGGGATATCATAACGTCTGCATCATGAAGAGCGCACAGGTTGGCGGAAGTGAAACTGTTACCTCATTCATCGGCTATCTTGCCGACACCGCGAAGACGCCAACACCAATCATGCTCATACATCCAACGCTAGGCGCAGCAGAAAAATTTTCCAAAGATCGCATCATGCCCATGTTCCGAGACAGCCCAAGGCTCCACGATCGGCTGGACATGGGCAGCCGAAACTCTGACAATGCAGTCCTTCACAAGAGGTTTAAAGACCGCGACGTAACGCTTGACATCGTTGGCGCAAACTCACCCGCAGCCCTTGCCAGCCAGACTATTCGGGTTCTCATAGCCGACGAGATCGACAAATACCCCGTACTGGAAACAGGCGACGCACTCACGCTTGCTGAGAAACGAACGCAAACTTTCAAGAATTCCATTCGATACTACATCAGCACACCAACCACAAAGGGACGATCACGGATCGAAAAACTTTGGATTGAGTCTGATCAGCGCCAATACTATGTTCCTTGCCCTGACTGTGATCACGAGCAAACCCTTGTCATCGAACGTCTGGTTTACGTTGAAGGCGTCCCTCACTATACCTGTGAGTCCTGCGGAAGCCATATCAAAGAGCACCAAAAGCAAAATATGATGGAAGCTGGAAGATGGGTTCCTAAATTTCCTAAACGCTCCGAAAAGCTTGTGGGATACCACATTAACGAACTTTATTCGCCATGGTCTACATGGGAAAAAATTCTTGACGACTTCCACAGCCGAAAAGGAAACGATGCACTTCTAAGACCATTCTACAATGAATCTCTCGGTCTACCCTACGACGAAGTGCAAAGCGATGCCCCTGATTATGCAGCCCACCAACAGGCACGAATACCAAGAGTAACAGACACTCTACCCGATCAAGCCATATATATTACCGCCGCCTGTGACGTGCAGCGCGATCGGCTCGAAGTCGTCGTCGTCGCTTGGTATAAACGAATCTGTACAGTCATCGACAGAATTTTTATTCCTGGAAATCCAAAAAACCTTAATGATCCGTGCTGGGATGAACTCACCAGAGTCACAAAAAGAACCTGGAAGCATAAGACCAGAGGCGAAGAAAGGATCTGTTGTACAGCCATAGACAGCGGCGATGGCAATACCACAAATGCCGTTTACAATTGGGCAAGGAAGAGAAAAATTCATCGGGTGATGATTATCAAAGGCGTCGGCATTGATAAAAATCTCGGCACCGAAATCGGCTCACCCTCCGACATTGAAATCAGGCAGGATGGCGGAAGATACCGCATTGCCCACAAGCTATGGCCGGTCAATACTCATATGCTCAAGCAGCTCATATACACCACACTCGCCACACAAAAAGAAGATTCCGATACGCGATTTGTTTTCTCGGAAGTATGCGATGATGAATTTTTTAAGCAGCTCACTGCCGAAACTCTCGTTCGACACACCGACGAAAAAGGCGACACAAAACTCATGTGGAAGCTAACCTACAAGGATAATCATGCCCTTGACATGATGGTCTATAACTATGCTCTCTATTATCACCTCAGCATGCATGCATTCAAGCATGAGCACTGGGATTGGCTCTTGGAAGCCGGAGACATCAAAAAGCGGGAACGAAAAAACGAGCAAATCAGGCAGCAAAGAGCCCATAATGAACAAAGAGCAACGCTAAGAGACATGGACCCGCTTGGATACTACTCTGGCAACTATAACGACGGACCATGGATAAGCCTCACAGGAAGAAACAAAAAATATTGGTGAATAGGAAAGCAAAAATGGAAATCAAAAATCCCCTGAACGCAGCCAACAGACAAGAAGACAAAGAAATTCTTTTTCAGCTAACCCAATATTTTGCACGCACAGCAATGAAAGAATACCAGTCTAACAAATTCTGCCTGCACGGTTACGCATTGGCTATAAGAGCCCTCTGGAAAGACCAAAAGCCCAACGGATGGGGCTATATTGCAGAAAAAATAAATGGAGCTGAAAGCTTCTCGCTTCAGCTATTTTTCTGCGAACAAGATGATTATCAACACAACCAAAGCATTGCCTATCAAGACTTTTCCAAAATCGAATCCGCCATAGATATGTTCCGCGCTCAGGCAAAAATGAGAGAAGAAAGACAGACCGAAAAAAATGAGGCATAATCCCCAACGTCGCGGAGCGTTTGAACGGGAAAAGCCTTAGATGGTGCGGTTTACCCGTACAGATGCTTCCGCGAATCACGGAGCGAGCCAACCCATGAAGCGCAGAAGCCCACAAAGCCTTGACCCGCGCCTTATCATTCAAGCCCTACACAGCAAGCCTGCGGCCTCGCTACCGGCACGGGGCTCTAAGCGGAACACGCTCCCCCTCATGACCCTGCTCCTCGCCAGCGGCCTGCTTTTCGCCTATTTGACCCTCCGCCGCTGACCCTATTTCCCCGCTGAGCGACGACCCGACCACATGGATTCCGCCTGCTATCCCCGATTTCCAATAACGCCTATTTTACGTGCTATTTTGTCTTACTTTATAAGATATTGTATGACATTAAACGATATTATAAGACATCGTCTGACGTTTTCCGGCCTCTCTGCCCTCTGGAGCTGTTGGAGCTGTTGGAGCTGTTGGAGCTGTTGGAGCTGTTGGAGGCTGCCGCTGTAACCTGCTGTTGGAGCCGCTGTAACCTGCTGTTGGAGGCTGTAACCTGCTGTTGGAGCTGTTGGAGCTATTGGACCTGTTGGAGCTATTGGACCTGTTGGAGCTGTTGGAAGCTGTTACGTCCACCCTCGCTTGTCCCGATTTCCAATAACGTCTATGCTGCGTGCTACATCGTCTTACTTCATAAGATATTGTATGACGTTAAACGATATTATGAGACATTATCTGATGTTCTGTCATGAATTTCGCGCAGGATTGTAAGACGTTATCTGACAATATCTCATATTGTGAGCCAATTATCTTACATCGTCTGACGTTGGAGCACGTCAATGATCATTGTTTTAGCATCCCGAAAAGGCGGCAGCGGCAAGTCCACCCTCGCCTGTAATCTGGCTGCCGCCCTCGCCATGCACGGAAGGGATGTTTGCCTTGTCGATACCGATCCACAGGGAACAGCAGGCAACTGGGCCCAGCAACGCTCCGAAGTCGATTCCGTGAATCAGATTGCCTTCGTTTCGGCAAAGCCCGGCAAAATCCTTTTAAAGACCCTCCAAGACCTTAACAAGCGCTATCAATACGTGCTCCTTGACCTTCAGGGGGTTGATAGCGAGGACAACCGTTACACGCTAGCCCTGGCCGATAAGCTCATCATTCCTTTCAAACCAAGTCAGCCCGATCTTGACTCTATCCCTTGGGCGAAAAATCTCCTGGAGCAGCTTCAGCAGGTCAGCCCGCAGGTCAAGGTCCACCTCCTGATAAACGAAGCCCCCATAACGACGGGATTCAAAGAGGTCAAAGAAGCCCTCGCCTACTTTCAGAATTTTGATTTAAAGCCTTCAAAGACCATCGTTCACGCGAGAAAGGCCTATCGCGACAGCATGTCTTCAGGGCTCGGTGCAGTCGAACTCAAGGACGAAAAAGCCAGAAATGAAATCATGGATATTTACCGGGAGGTGTTAAATGGCGAAGGCTAGAACAAAAGAAGAATCTGAAAAACTTGCCAGCGGAAAAATAGAAAGCCACGACCGCCTTGAAGCCTTTGCCAAGAGCGCAAATGCAGATACGCCCAAGTCTCAGGAAAGAGGAACGGGTGAAAAGAGCATGATCCGGGTTAACTTCTACCTGGACGCTGATCTACACGAGCTTATTAAGGAAGCGGCAAAATCTCGTCGCACAAAATTCAGTCAGCAGCTTAGAGACGTGATTGTCGATGGTATGGAGGCAAAAGGACTCTTAAAGGAAATGACGAGCAGCTTCGAGCAATAATAAGCGCCGATTTAAATCCACTGACTTTTAGCATTTCTGCAGGGAAGGTTTTTAGATAGGCCAGGAGGCTTCCGAGTAAATTCGGTTGATCAGTCTGTCCGATTTCCATGAAAAATTCTGTCCATCTGTCTGTAATTAAAGGACTATAAAATTCTTCACTGCAGACTTCGGGATGCATAACTTAGAGACGGATCGAGAAACAAAGCTGAAGATTTTCCGATCGGAAATTTCGCCCCATCTTCGCTTTGCTACTATTCGGGAAAGCCGTGCGGTTTGAGGCCTCAGAGGACTCCCCTCAGCAGCCTTGCTGGGGGACCCACTCCCAGCTTGGAACGCTTTATGGAAAGCCTGACCTGCCTGATCATCTCCGGGCTTAGCCTGGTGCCCATACTCAGCGTCACGCGAAGAGCCCCACGCTCATAGACCTCGTGCGAGCGCTTTCTAATCTTCATAAAACCGGCATCAGCAAGTCTTTTTACAGCTTCGTTTTTTGTCACAAAATTATCCCTGAAAACGAAGCAACCCGCTCAGAGAGCGGGCCATAAGTCGCGCGAAAGGATCACAGAAATCATTCAGGACTTGACTCTTCGATTATAATCACCCGCGACGGATCAGAGAGAGAACGCAGAGAAAGACGACCAGATTTGAAATCATAGCGCTCTGCTGTCAAAGGTTCACCGTTTAATTCCATTCTCTTTTCAGAAGTCATCGACTCCGCAATAACTTCAAGTAGGCGAGCTTTATCCAAAGCAAGAGCGCCTTTCCCAGTTATTTGAAATTCAGAAGCCTCGACCATGGTATCACCAACAGTCAATCCAAGACCGCCACCACCAGTCGTTACTCCAGCAAAAACATTTGAAGAGCTACACAATAAAAATATCAAAATTTTGTTTTTCATACTTTGTTCCCTACCAGGGCATTGCAAATGAGAGAGATCACCATAGCGCGTTCATTGCCAGGGAATTTTGCTTCGGCTTCCAGTAAGTCAGCCAGATATTTTCTTGAAAGCTCTTTGGTGTATTGGCAACCTTCCTCCGACAATCCCAGGGTATAATGATATAGATATCCACCGCTGTTCATGTCTTCTGCTGTCCAGGCGCTTGCATGCATCCTGGCTTTTGCCACCGAGTCAAGAATATCCGAAAAATACATCGCATTCGACTGCAGATGAATTCTTCCATTTATTTCGCGCAAAAAGCCCGCATCGAGTAAAATCCTGACACGCTTCGCTGCGATGGTTCCCACAGCCCGTTCCATGATCTCTGTTGCTACACCACCAACCAAAGTCGCAAGGCCCATTATCAAATGATCAGGGTATTCCCACTGGAATCCTTGAACTTGAGTTGATTGAGTCTCAGGAATTTTTTCCTTTTTGACAGCAATCCACAAGGGCTTGTCGGAATATTTTTCGATCAGCGACATGGTGTCATACACAGACATGAAGGTCATCAAAAGAGCTGCGATCTTGTCGTTAGTTGTTTCCTGTATTTCACCCTGGATGATCGCTCTTCCAGTCGAGGACGCGAGGCCTGCAGCCCTTGACATGCTTGACATAGAAATTTTTGGATGCTTTTGCAAGTGCTCTTTGATGAGCCTCTGAGCCTCTTCCAGGAGTGTCATCTGATAACCTCTTATGATGTTTTCCCAACGCTTGGGAGCAAGCTAACAACAACCGTTGGCAATTTCAACGCCAAGCACATCGAGCGATTGCGTTCCCGAAAACACCCCGGTACAACTCAGACCATCTCAGAAACGAAACCGGATGAACGCCAGTTCCAACAAGGCTTTACAGCTTTTTACGAAGCAGGAAATACTCTCATTCATTCAGGCGCGGGCAGAAAATACGCCGCATATACACAGCCAATTTGACAACTAGCAACTTAAGGAGTTACCGATGAAGAACATTTTTGCCGCAGGTTTTTTGACCATTATAAGCCTCACAACCACTGGGGCGCAGGCAAGAGAGGCCGCTCGCGCCGGGGCTGATATCATCAACACGGAATTTAACAGCCAGCTCGGTCAGCTTCAGACGGTCGATATGAACGCCCTGCTCGCATCACAGGTCTGCGTTTACAGAACTTTTCTCGACTGGACAGATGCCTTTAAAACTGCGCTGATCAATACGCCAAACCTCGTCCACTCAGATATCGCGCAAGTGACAACGCTTCTGGATACCGAAGTCACAGCAAGAGAACACATCGAGCTACTGCGCGCCGCCTTCAAAACCGACGAAGCCGATGCGGTCGCCGGAGTTGATCAGGCTATTGAAACGGCCCGATCCAATGGCACACTACCCCCAAGGGCAGCGGATCAAGGCTTGGTCCTGAGCGATGTTAAACAAACTGCGCAAAGAGACGCTTACAAAAAATGCAGCAGCACCGCTTTCGTCGATCCCGCCAAGACAAATTTCACACCCAGCTTCCTTACGGCCAAAATCAATTCGCACACAGTTTCGGTAAATCCTGTCGGTGTTAAGCTAGGGACCGCGCTTGGGAAGGTCGTCATTGATACATCCAGCTTCGGTATCAGCTTCACACCCGCAAAGCTGACAAGAGAAGAAGTTCTGCTGCTGGGTCTTTACCCGAACTAAGCTGAAGCAAAATTGCTTAAAAAAAAGATAGATTGGAGATAACATGAATAAGTGCCTTGCCATGGCTTTGCTATCCGCCCTGACTTTTGCCTGCCATGAAAAGTCAGAGTCAAAAAAGACGGAAAAGCCCGAAGAAGAGATACTGGCATTGTCCCCAGCGTCAACGAGCGTTGACGATCTCCTTTCTATCTTCGATCGCGTGAATGGTCACAACGAAACTCTTGAAGAACGCCCAACGTCAGTATCCCCCATGAATTTTCTGACAAGCCTTCACCCTAAGCTTGCAAGCCTTGCAGGTAAGGAAACAAGTATCGGCCAATACGCTTTCATCCCGCTGAAAAAAATACCGGATGAACTGAGAGATTACCTTCTGAGCAGCACCAAAGAAGACAGCCAGCACACAGGCTACGCGCTCCTCATGCGATCAACCTGGGTCGAACTGTTCAAACTCCAGGACGATGGCTTTCAGATTGGAATCCTGAACACCAAACCAACGGGCAGGATCTCGGGCATATACTCGCACCAGAGAAAACAAGTCGGCCTGGATGTCCTGGCTCCAGAAGGAACACTCGTCCACGAAAAAAGACACGCGGATCAATACGCAGCTATTGAGTCCGTGCGCACAGGAAAAATAGAGGGATTAAACTCAGAATGCTACGCATACCTTTCTTCTATGTTTGCAGAAGTTGATGCCAACAACGTCGAACTTGCAACATGGCTTCATACCATGGACAGGGTTGACTTCGAGCAAGACTGGTACACCGACAGAGAAAGGGCTTTAAACGAAGAAGAACCTGTATTTTACCATTTCGCACAGGGCTTTGAAGTCACTCTCTCTTATCCAGTTAAGAAAGCCGTACTGGTCAGATACAACCCGCATTGCCCTACCGAAGTTCAGGAGTTTGCCGCAAAAATTGAAGAAAGAATGGAAATGGCAAGAAAACCAAGAAACCTCGGCATTGTAGCAAGCAATCTCAGTTGGAATAGACAGGACACCTTGAGAGGATGGAAAAGTTACTTTAAATTCTGCAGCATCGACGCCAAAGCCTTATCTGAAGCCACGACGGACAAAAACTGTGCCGGCGATAAAGAGCGCACTCTATGGCTGCTAGGAGAGGCAAAAAAATCAGCGGAAATCTTCAACACACGCTTGGCCGTCGAAGTCGAAAGCCGCCCCAAGGCTCTCTCGGAAATCTATCAAAGCGCACCCTTCTTCCAGGAGTTCTGCAAAGAAATGCCAGGATTCAAATTTTACGCGACATGCCCAGCTAACTAACAAGGAAAGAAAAAATGCTGAAGATAAACTTGCTTCTTCTGCTCGCCGTGGCGAGCGGACTCGAAACCTTGCGCGCTCAAGAGATATACCCGACCGCTCTACCCACACGCCTGTACGGCCTTAACCAGGCTTCATCGCCATCCTGTCAGTCGGAAGCCGAAACGACAGCGATTGAGCAGGTCTTCGCTAACCGAGGCCAGAGTGTTCTAATCTCGCCTCTACACAGGCACTGGAAAATTTGGTATCAGGGCGATTACACAAAAGCCAGATTGCCCATCCCCAACAGCGGCGACGACGCCGTCATGCAAAATAGCGGCTCCATCGTCCCTGATTACATGTGGCCTGCTGGCGACTACCGCCAAGGCTGGATGTATGGCTCCAGACCGCGGATTTCTGAAATGTCGTCCATCGACTCTAGCTTCCCAAAAAACGATGCGATCGGCTTTGAGCGAACGTTTTACCACTTCGCAACAGACGAGCAAGGACGCCCTTACACCAATCGAAACGGGCGTGATGTAAATCTGATCATCTCGGCTCTTCAGCGTGGGGAAGCTGTCGCCCTCAGCCTGCATGGGGCTATTTTTACGAAATTCCTCGATCAAAACACCGGCCTTTTGTCTAAGGACTATTCCAAGGAATCCTTCCTTAACAGTTACCTTACAACTAACGAAAGCGTCAGCGGCGATCACTCCGAAGAATATATGAAAGCCGCCCGACGCGGCGCAAGAGGCCTTTGGGAGAATGAAAGCACAGGCTCCGACAACTACGTTCTTGAACAAAACCACGGGGTCGCCGTCGTTGGCTATGACCCGACAATCTACCAAGGCGTCCTTGCTAACCCTGCCGCCATCATCGTCAGAAACTCCTGGAATGACCACGGCACAGTCGCTTTAAGCCTAAACGCGGAAGCCAGTCCTGAACTGGAGAAGTTTCGCTATAAACTTTATAGGAAAATGGCTCCAGGCAGCACCACAGCGCAAAACCTACCAGGATACTACGCCGTTCCGGTCGCCTACCTAGAGGACATGATGAGCCACCAAAGACAAGACATTCCAGGTAAAATAGGTGTCGGAGGCTTTTACATCCTAAAGCTTAATTACGATGCCTTTGCCAATGCCTATAACTCCTTCAAGACAAACTACTCGACAAAACTCATTCCTTTCGTCTGCGGCGAGAACAAAACGAACGCACAAAACACGATCACTCGCGCCATGAGCTTTTTTACAAGCAGCACGCCTATTCTGAAGCAGAGAGCTATCCAAATGGCTCTTCTTGAATCAAGCCCCGGAAAATATGGTTCATTCAGAGTCGCATCCATAGCATCTGAAAAAAACGGCCTTGGAAGCGTGGATAAATTCCTAGCCGGGCAATTCGATCAATACTATTGCTCAGAAGGCAGCGACGACGCCAGCAGCTTTACTCCAAGCTGGCCGGGATCGTTCACGCGGGATGTGGACGCCGTATGGAAATCCGTCGAAGGGATCTCGCTGATTCCAAAAAGCCCAATTTCCTGGATCTCCTACTTTCAGGCCATGAACGACAATAAAAACTGGTAAAAATCAGAAAATCAAAAGGGAGACAGCCATGACAAAATTAAAATACGCAAGCATCTGCTTTCTGCTTATGTCCTGTGGAAAATCTGAATCCAAAGGCCCAACGTCAAGCAAGCTTAAAAGCATCATCACTGTAACGCCAGCCACAGAGCTGACCTTAGGCTACGGCACGAACGCGGACACTGAGGATCGCCTTGGCGAGTGTATCGACACGAGCCAAGCGATTTACGAGGCTGCGGACGGACAACCCAACACCATCGCGCCTGACTCACCCTCGGCGGCTTTAGCTTTGGATGTAAAATCAATTTCCTCCTATACCGACATCGACACTTTCACCGACATCAGCGTATCGGGAAAAATCAAAACAGCGAGCTATGGCGGCGGTTTTTCCTACAACAATACTGAAATCTATTCTTTGACAGCCGATTCAGCTATGGTCGGCATCAGGGCCAGCGCCGACTATGGGCGATGGTATCTGAAAGATCCAAAGCTCAAGCCCGAGTACCAGGAACTCTATAAAAGAGACCCTGCCGAGTTTTTCCGGGTCTGCGGCACAGAGTACGTCAGCGGCTATCGCCTGGGTCAAGGGGTAAAAGTCCTCCTGTCCACGGCCAACAAAAGCACCTACTCCTATGAAAAAATCTCAGCCTCGGCAAACGCATCAGCGTCCTTTGGAGCCGGTTCCGGCAGCGTTTCCGCCTCCTTCCTCAACGTCGCATCCTCACTTCTAAAAATGGGAAGTCTGAACGTGAGCGTAAGGGCTTACGGTTCCCAAGGCCTCGATACTCTTTCCGGTTTGATCACAGCGCAATCGGATGTGACAAAGCTCGCCGAGCAGATCAGCCAGATAGTTGGAAAGATGAAGCCCGACCACTCCACTCGTTACGTCTTTCTAACCAGCCCATATCCCGTTCAGAGCCTCAGCTTTAATAACTCGCCGATCATGCGCGAACACCGGGCGCAAACACTGCGAAGCCTCTATGACGATTACCGAAGACTCAGCCAAGACCTTACACGGGCCAATGCTCTGGTGACAAACCTTCCAAGTCTCCTGGGTCAGTGGGGAGCCCTCTGCAACTATGCGACAGCGGAAAGCGGTTCCTGCGAGAACTACATCGCAAAAATGAACGAACTGCGCACAAAGATTCAGGATGCAATCGGCAAACTTGATGGTCTGTCGCGAGAATGCGCAATCGCGCAAAAGATCGCAGACTGCCGCGCCGGGGACGCTGCCGATGTACGCGTCAATGAGCTTACCATCAAGACCTGGGAGCAGCAGTACAAGAAGCTCCTAAGAGAAGCGCTTTTGATCGCCGGAACTCGCCCGCACTGAGAAGAGGAGGACCGGTATGAAAGTTATCTTTGCATTGCTACTCTCGCTGATCGCCCTTTCCTGCCGCGAGCCGGCAGCCTCGGAGCCGAAAGTTATCATCGGGCCGAATAACCTTTCGCCCGTGGACGGCGCGAGCCCCTGGCACGGGGCGATTGGTAAAATCGGAAGCATCTGCACGGGATTTCATATCGGTCAAGGCCTTGTCTTGACGGCAGGCCACTGCATCAAGTCCATGGTTTGCACGCCTGAAGCCAGCTTCGTGTGGAAGGACGGCAATCAAAGTGAAATCACCTCCCACTGCATCAAAGTCATTTCAACAGTTGAAAACGACGAAATGGATTACGCACTGTTAAAAGTCTTCCCCCAGCCCACCCACACACTGCCCCTAAGCTTTCCTGATCTCGACGCGATCGGGGAGGAAAGCCCAGAGGTAAACCTCATATCCCTTCCCCTAAACCAGCAACTCTCCTCCTCAGGTCCCTGCCAACTTCTGGGCCCAGACTTTGGGCAGCGCGTCTTTCATGACTGCGATAGCACCCAAGGGAGTAGCGGCGCACCGCTCTTTGACAATCAGGGAAACGTCACCGCCATCCATAACAGGGGATCGCTGATACTCAGAAAAAATAGCGCGACTCTGCTTTCGGGTATCCCGGAAATGAAAGAATGGTCAGTAGCGGACGCTCTTTGACCCATGAAGCGAGGATGCGTGCGGTATTACACGCACGCCTTTTCACGTTCCCAAAGGTTTTTAAACCCCAAATAAACATCGATAAACCTGAAGCGGCATTTATCGAGCCCCGGATGCGGAAAGAAATTCGATCCAGGCCTGAGCAATAAATGGAGCCATCGGCTCCATTTACTCTGCTGCGAGTTGATGGGTTCTGCTCTTCCCACCACCTAACGTCACCCCCAGAAGCCCAGAACAGGGCCTCTAAGCGCTCAGAAACCCTCAAGCAATGGGAAGGGGCCTTAGACCATCAAGCTCGACCCAGAGGCTACAAAAAGGCCCCAGAATCTAGCCTCCTTTGAAACCCTTTCTCTACTTGATTTGCAAGATCTTGTAGACGTGCTTGCCTGAAGGCTGGACTTGTTGATACGGGACATTGCTCGATTGAAGGCAGAAATGCGCTCTTGATGGGGTGATGCCGTTATGGCGCTTACTTCAGCATTTTCCCACCATGACGGCCGTCGGCTTCGATCCGGGCCAGTGGTAGCCGGAAGACTTACGCGCACTGCCGTTTCCTATCTGGGGCTGCGCCCCAGCCCCCTTATGCCTCCTGGCAGGCCCTGCGGGGCTGGATCGCGCTAACGCGCTTGAAAACGGGATCTGCGGTTATGCGGCATTTTGGTTTTGCATTTGGGGCCCGACCCAGACCGGCGAAAAGCCGAGGGATGGGGCGAGGACCTTTTGTACGAGCTGCTAATACAGCTCGTATAAGAACTAGTACACCTTTTCGGCCATTATGACCAAAATCTTGTTGTATCGAGATCTTAGAGGATTTTTGGAGGCTCTAAGCGTTTCAGCAAAGCCGTCGGAGCGTTTCAGCAAAGCCGTCGGAGCGTTTCAGCAAAGCCGTCGGAGCGTTTCAGCAAAGCCGTCGG
>ERZ1292645.469-Hain-H14-02um-R2-469-length-14793-cov-6_pt1 | contig 14793 bp, 17 predicted proteins | sample MGYA00564401_ERZ1292645 | MGnify/ENA primary metagenome ERZ1292645 (study PRJEB36523, sample SAMEA6512644) | groundwater metagenome | collected 2019-01-09 | study: AquaDiva: Metagenomics assemblies of 32 groundwater samples | reverse complement strand
ACTTCACTCGGCCCCATTAGATATACTACATCTAACGGGGTAAACATTAAGCCTCATTTATAAATTTCAACAACATTGGCAAATTTCAAGTTTTTAAAAGCCACGTTAAAAGATTATCGCGTGGGCGCTTTTACGGTAAGCTCCCGTTATACGGTCAAGAAAGTGCTTAAAGCCGTGGAACCGGGGCATAAATTTATCATTGAATACGGCGCCGGAGACGGCATTGTGACAAAAGAAATTTTACGGCTCCTGCCCAAAGACGGGCAACTGATTGTTATAGAATTAAATCAGGAATTTTTAAAAGAACTTGAGCGGATAAAGGACAAACGGCTGAAAATTATTAACGGCGATGTTATAAATTTATCAAAAAAATTAGAAGAGTTCGGTTTGCCTCGGATTGATATGATAATTTCCAGCATTCCTTTTACTTTATTAAAAAAACAACAAAGAGAAAGTATTATCAAACACACGGAAGATGCCCTGACTAAAAACGGCGTTTTTTTAATTTATCAATATTCCCCGATTCTTCTGCCGCTACTGAAAAAATATTTCAGCGAAGTTCACGTTGGTTTTGAACCGCGCAATTTTCCTCCATATTTTTTCATGACCGCGCGCAAAAAAGGCAAATTTTAAATTTGACAAAACTCAAAATACTGAATACAATAGTAATTAGTTTTTTATAAATATCATTTGCGGAATTTCTGGCAAAACTTGCCGGCCAGCGACTTGCCAGAAAATACCCCGGTTGGGACTTTTTTATTCCTTAATAATAATCCTAACCGGGGATTATTATTTTCATAAAAACTTGACAAAAGGTAGAAAATTTGCTAATATATATATTAGTTAAATTGCGGATTTATTAATTAATAAAAACTGCGATTTTTAAAAATTTTATCTTAAGATAGGAGAAGGTATGATAGTTAAAATGATTGATTATGAAGAAGCTAAGGAGTTTCTTGAAAGGGCGTCATTAAACATTAACACCCCGACAGAAATTCAAATCAGCAATTATGGTTTGTTTTATAAAAAACTTTGGCTTTGGCGGAAAGATGGAAAACTTTTTCTCTGGAAGGACTTTAGAGGATTTTTTATGATTGAAAAGGAGGGTTTAAAATGAAAAGATGGTTATTGATTTTATTGTTTTTGCCGCTGGTTGCGGCCGGCTGTACTGGGATGAATTTTTACTATAAAAACAGCGCCGGCGGTTTTTACGGTTACGACCGGACGATCTCGGTTGTAAATAACGTCCCCATCGCTGACATTCTCGTCAACGGCATTAAAAAAGAAAGGTTAAAGCAAGGGGATGTTTGGACTTTTACGCCAGACACCGTTGTTTCCGTAATAACGGCCCGCGTTATGACAAGTGTGGGGCCGCAAGTCGGTAAAGAACACATAATTAACAACTATGATGATTACCGCTACGGAAATAAACAAAATACCACGGTATATATAGAGCCGAGGGATTTTGATTATCCCATTACCCCTTAGAATTTTTTACTATCCCCTTAACCCATTCATCCCGAACTTGATTAAAAATCAAGTTCGGGATATTTTTTTTACCCCGCACCTAAGAAGCAGCTTTTTTACACACTTGACACTTAAAACTTGACGCTTAAAACTTAAAATAATATGTCCGGGCACTCTCATTGGGCGGGAATAAAACATAAAAAGGAAATAACCGATAAAAAGCGGGGAGTTTTGTTTTCAAAACTTTTAAATGCCGTTAGCGCAGCCGCTAAAAACGAACCGAACCCGCAGTTTAATCCGCGGCTTAGAACCGCTGTTGAAAAAGCTCAAGAAAATAATGTGCCCTTGGTTAATATTGAACGGGCTATTAAAAAAGCTTCCGAAAGCAAAGATTTGGAAGAATTAATAATAGAAGCTTACGGCCCCGGCGGCGCGGCTATTTTAATAAACGCAATCAGCGATAATAAAAACCAGACCATCAGCGAAATTAAAAAAATACTTACCGATAACAGCGCGAAAATCGCCGAACCCGGCAGTGTGCTTTGGGCTTTTGAACAGCCAACCAGCGGCGAATGGCAGGCAAAATTCAAACAAGAAATAAGCGCGGATGACAAGCCAAAACTTGAAGTATTAATTCAGGAGCTGGATAACCGTGATGATATTCAAAAAGTGTATACTAATAAGAGCTTTCTCTGAATTTTCAAGTTAAAAGCGCAGAAAATTCAGTTAGAAAATCTTACCCCCACACTCAGGATAAGCAGAAAAATATGAAATCGATTATTCAATCTAACCCTAATAATATCCCTGATAACAAAATCTTCTTTGTTCTGAGTGTGGGGGTGCTCAATGTTGCGGCTAAATTTATCGCGCCTCACATTGAGTTCGGCTTATAAATTTAGACAACATTGGCATGTTAATTCTAGGAATTGATCCGGGCTCGGTTCGCGTAGGTTTCGGCTTAATTAAAAAGGACCGCGGCTTAAAACTGCTGAAATGCGGATTGCTGAAAATTCAATCAAAGGAAAAAAGCGGCCGCTTTTTGGAACTGGAAAATTCTTTCCGGCAATTGATTAAAAAAGAGAAGCCCAACTTGGTAGCCTTGGAAAAGCTTTATTTTATGAAAAATCAAAAAACCGGCCTGGAGGTAGCGGAGGCCAGAGGCATACTCATTTTAAATATTATTAAGGCTAAAATTCCCTTTGTGGAATACTCGCCGTCTCAAATCAAAAATTCGGTGGCCGGCTACGGTCTGGCTGATAAAACCGCGGTTGCCAGAATGTGCGCTAAAATACTGGGGGTTGATAAAATTAAAGGGTTTGACGACGTAAGCGATGCCGTGGCTGTTGCTATTACCGCCTCAAATGTCCTCTTGACAGTTTAATTCCGCTTTATATACTTTAAAACAATTTAAACTATAAAGGTCGTTTTTATAAAAAATAATCTTTAGAAACTAAGATGGATTTAATTTCAACACTGGTTGAAAAAAAAGCTTACAGCGATAACCCGTTTTTAATGGACGAAGACGAAGAACACGAAACCATTAAATCGCCGGATGATAATGATAAAGATGAGGACGACAGCGACGATGAATCTGATAATTATTAAAAAATCAAATAATAAAATCCCCGTTTTAAAACCGCGGGGGATTTTATTTAACGGGGTAAAAGCTTTAAAAATTTATGCTTGCCAACTTTTAAAACAGCCGGCGATTTTAATTGAATTTTACCGCGCCAATCTTTTAAAACTTTTCCACCCAAAGAAACCGCGCCCTGCTCTATTAACCGTTGACTGGCCGTTCCGGAAGGAGCTAAATTTGATTTTATAAGCAGTTCTTTTAAATTAATCGGCTTAATAATTTTAAATTCCTTAATTTCAGCCGGCGCGTTTTTTTCTTTAAAAACCCGGTCAAAATCCAATGCCACTTTATCCGCAACCGCTTTGCCGTGAAAATTTTTTACAATCTCAAAAGCAAGCTGTTTTTTTATTTTTTTCAATTCACCCCCCGGTCGCTTGATTAAATTGCCAAACTCCCTGATTTTTTTATCAGGAGCATCGGTTAATAATTCAAAATACATCGGCATCAATTCGTCTTTTAAATTCATAATTTGAGCAAATTGCGAATCCGGCGCCTCGTCTATTTTAATTACATTGCCGCTGGTTTTGCTCATTTTTTTAACGCCGTCGGTTCCTATTAATATCTTAAAAGTCATAATATCCTGTTCCGGCACTCCAAAATAACGCTGAATTCTGCGCCCCATCAAAAGATTGAATTTCTGCTCGGTCGCGCCTATTTCAACATCGGCTTTTATTTTCACGGAATCATATCCCTGCATTAAAGGATATAAAAGCTCAAGCATAGTTATATCCCGGCCAGCCTGCATCCTTTTTTGAAAATCTTCGCGGCGCAAAACCTGCTGAATACTGCCGGCCCGGGCCAATTCCAATAAAATTGGAACGCCGCCCTTTTTAAACCATTGGCTGTTGTAATAAATTTCTGTTTTCTTTAAATCAAGAATTTTTCCGGCTTGGCGCAAATAATCTTTAATATTGTTTTTAATTTCTTTTTCGTTAAGCGGCTTTCTTATTGTTTCGCGGCCGGCCGGGTCTCCTATCATTGCGGTAAAATCGCCGATTATAAAAACAGCCCGATGGCCCAAATCCTGAAATTGCTTAAGCTTGCGGAGCGCGGCCGCGCTACCAAGATGCAAAAACGGCGCGGTCGGGTCAATACCCAACTTAACGCGCAGTTTTCCGTTTTGGTTAAGCCGCTTTTCTAAATGATTCTTTTCAATAACCTCAACAACGCCGCGACTCAATAAAAAATCAATTTTATCTTTTTTTGACATGCTAATGTTGTCTAAATTTATAAGCCGAGCTCAATGCGAGGCACGATAAATTTAGCCACAACATTGAGCACCTTGTGAAATGCCGCTTCGCGGCTACTGCTTTTAGCAGTATTTCACAGGGTAAGGTTTTCTAACTGGATTTTCTGCGCCTACGGCTTGAAAATCCAGAGAAAGTCCTTATTATATAGTAAAGTTTAACCTATGGCGAGAAAAAAGAAAAATAGGCGGCTGAAAACAAAAATAGCCGTTATTATAATTTTCTCTTTTTTTCTAATAACGGCCTTTGGACTGCTTGGTTTTGTTTATTTAAGCAAAAACCTGCCGAACCCCGCCCAATTTAACACCAGAAAAATCACCCAATCAACCAAAATTTACGACCGCGCCGGCCAGGTTCTTCTTTATGAAATTCACGGCGAAGAAAAAAGAACCGTTATTTCTTTTGAACAAATCCCGGAGTACGTTAAACAAACAACGCTCGTAATTGAAGATAACAACTTTTACCAGCACCAGGCTTTTGACTGGCGAGCGCTGATAAGGGCGTTATTTAATAATATATGGCGGGGCGGGGTTGTGCAGGGCGGCTCAACAATCACCCAACAATTAGTTAAAAATGCTTTTCTGACCCAAGAACGCACTATAAACAGAAAATTGAAAGAGCTTATTCTGGCTATTCAAATAGAGAGGCATTTTACTAAAGATGAAATTTTTAATTTTTATCTCAACCAGATTCCTTATGGCGCCAACGCTTACGGAATTGAAGCGGCCAGCCAAACTTATTTTAATAAATCAGCAAAAGACCTGAATTTAGCCGAAGCCGCTCTTTTAGCCGGCCTACCAAAAGCGCCCACTTATTATTCGCCCTGGGGCAATCATACCGACGAACTGGAACAGCGTAAAAATTATATTCTCCAGCGCATGCTGGATTTGGGTTTTATAGACCAAGAAGAAAAAGACCGCGCCCAAAAAACAAAACTGGCGTTCGCTCCACAAACAACAACAATAAAAGCGCCCCATTTTGTCCTGATGGTCAGAGAATACTTGAATAACAAATACGGGGAGAGATTCGTGGAAAACAGCGGATTAAAAGTCATTACCACACTGGACTGGCCGATGCAGGAAATTGCCGAAAAATCGGTTTTGGAAGGAGTAAAAAGAAACGAAAAATTATACCGGGGTAAAAACGCATCGTTGGTGGCCCAAGACGCGAAAACCGGTCAAATACTCGCCCTTGTCGGGTCTAGGGATTATTTTGACGAAACAATAGACGGAAATTTTAACGTCGCTGTTCAAGGACTGCGCCAGCCGGGTTCGGCCATAAAACCATTCACTTACCTGACGGCTTTTACAAAAGGCTACACCCCGGATACGGTGGTTTTTGACGTGCCAACCGAATTTACAGCCAATAATCCCGATTGTCCGATAATACCAAAACCAGAAACTAACCAGCCGGCAAACAAAGAAGAGGAGAAAAAATGTTATCATCCGGAAAATTTTGACGGCCGGTTCCGCGGACCGGTTACCTTAAGGGAGGGATTGGCGCAATCAATCAACATACCTTCGGTAAAAGTATTGTATTTAGCCGGCATTGAAGATGTCTTAAATACAGCCCATCAATTCGGAATAACAACCCTAAAAGAACGGAGCCGTTATGGATTATCATTGGTGTTGGGCGGCGGAGAAGTAAAACTTATTGATTTAGTCGGCGCTTACTCGGTTTTCAGCCAAGACGGCATCAAACACCAACAATCAATAATATTAAAAGTTGAAGATAATCAAAATAATATTATTGAAGAATACAACGACTTACAGGAGAAAGTAATTGACCCGCAATACGCCAGATTAATCAACGATATACTGTCGGATAAAGAAGCGCGCTCTCCGCTTTTTTCATCCAGCCTCAACCTAACAACCCTGCCAAACCAAGAAGTTGCTTTAAAAACAGGAACTACCAATGACTACCGCGACGCATGGGCTATGGGCTATACGCCGTCTTTAGTTGTCGGCGTCTGGGCCGGCAATAACGACAACTCTCCCATGCAAAAACAGGGCGGCAGCATCCTGGCGGCTGTTCCAATCTGGCATGCTTTTATAAGCGAAGCGATTAAAAACCAAAATAACATAGAAACATTTAATAGACCGGATAAAATTATTGCCGAAAAACCAATCTTAAGGGGAGAAAAAATAATTAAAAATAAAATATATTTTGACTCTAGAAATAATTCTCCAGCAACACAAGATACGCCGGCTGAATACATCCAAGAAAAAGAGTATCCGCAAATCCATTCAATTCTTTATTATATTGAAAAAAATAATCCGCAAGGACAGGCTCCAAAAAACCCGGAAAATGACCCGCAGTTTAAAAACTGGGAGGAAGCAGTTTTAGATTGGGCAAAAAGAAATATTTTTAATTTCAGCGCATACAACCAAGAAGTGATCCAGCAAAATACTAATTTAAACCAACCAGCTTTTAAACCGGTAATTTCTAATGTTCAGCCAATAAGCGGAGTTTTTATTGGAGAAGTGGTAATAATTTCGGCGTCAATTGAATCGATTTTTGATTTAAAAGAGATAAGTGTTTATTTCAATGACGAATTGATTGATAAAAAAACCGATTCTTTGGAAAAAAAATATTTATATCATTACGAATCAAAACAGCAAAACCTTAATCCGCAAAATTTAATAAAAATAAAAGTTTACGATATATTCAATAACTACAACGAATACCAGGCGATTGTTTATCAATAAAATAGAAAATTCCCGACCCCAAACTCTTAACTTTTAATTGGCATTAAAATATAGAAAAATAACGAATTTTTTTCTGATTTTATAATAGACGGTTTGTTATTATTATTTAAACCTAAAATAATCTGCTCCGAATCGTAAGATTTCAAACCGTCAATTAAATATTTTAAATTAAAAGAAATACTAATAGGCGTTCCGTTTGATTTAATCGGAACTAAATACTTATTCTCGCCAAGGCCGGCATTCGCTGAATAAACCTCAAGAGTTTTTTTATTTTCTGAAACTTTTAACCTAACATCGTTATTTTTGCCGCTAAAAACATTAGCTAGTTTTAAACTGTTTAAAAATTCATTTTTATCTATTACCAATTCGTTAACAAATTCCTTAGGTATAATCTGCTGATAATCAGGATAATTTCCCTCTATCAGTCTTGAAATAATTTCCAAATCGTCTGTTTTAAAAAGTATCTGGTTATTATCAAAAAATATTTCCAAATCGCCGTTATCGCCGACTGTTTTTAAAATTTCATAAGCTGTTTTTAAAGGAATTATCAATTTAATATTTTGGGTTAAATTACTAGAAAATTGGTTATTTGGTATGGTTTTTTCAGCTAACCGGGAATTATCGGTGGCCGCTAATTTAATACTTTCAATTTGATAATCTATTAAAATTCCGCTTATTTCAGGCTTTAAATCGGAAAATTGCGCCGCGTTAATAACTTTTGATAATGAATCTTTAAAAAGGCTGTTGTTTATTTTTAAAGAATATTGAGTAAGATTGATTTTGGGAATAATCGGAAAATCATCGGAATTAATCCCCTGAATAACAGCTTCATAATTATCGGTTTTAATTATTAAATTATGATTATTTTTTTCAAGATTTATCCTTTCAGTCGGCAAATTATTAACTAAACCGGTGAAAATTTTAAAAGGAACAGAAACACTTCCGTTTTCAAATATTTTTCCGGCCATTGAATGAGTAACCGCGAGCTCAAGATTGGTTCCTAAAATTAATGTTTTATTATTCTCTGTTTTAATTAAAACATTTTTAAGTATCGGCAATGACGACTGGTCGCTTATTGACCTTTCAACCGCGTCCAACCCATTTTTTAAATTTTCCTTTAATACTATTATTTTCATTTATATATTTATTATAGAAGTAGGTAATGCGAAATTTTGTTGATAAGTTGATTTTAATATTATTTTATCGGGGTTTTTAAATAATTTTATAGTTTATAAGTTGTTGATATTTATTTATTAATTATTAATAACTTATTTTTATAAAATTATTTTATATTTTTTTAAACAATTTATTATTTTTAACCAACAACTTTTAAACAGTTATTCAGGAATTATAAATTTTTTCTTTTATCATTATAATTCTTTGATTTAAAAATGAATTTTGCGTTATTTCTTTTGATATTTTAACGCAAGCGTGAATAGCGGTGGTGTGGTCTTTTTTGCCCAATTTTTCCCCAATAAACGGATAAGATAAATTTAAGATTTCCCTTAATAGATACATAGCTATCTGTCTTGGCTCAACAATTTCCTTTTTTCTTATCTTGCTGGTTATATCGTTAATCGGTATTTCAAAAAAATCAGCCACTGATTTTATAATGTCGTTGGGGTTGATATTTTTTGGCGCGTTTTGGGTTGTTTCATTTATAATTTCATCGATTTTCTTGGTTGTAATTTTTTCATTTTTAACATCTTTATAAAAAATTACCCTGTTTAAAACACCCTCCAACTCCCTTATGTTTCTTTGCACTTTTGTGGCTATATAATTTATTAACTCATCGTTTAATTCATAATTATTTTCCTGCAGTTTTGCTTTTAAAATAACCATTCTCATTTCGTAATCGGGATATATTATGTCGGCTATCATGCCGCCCTCAAAACGGGAACGGAGCCTTTCTTCAAGCGTCGGTATTGACCGCGGCGGTTTATCGGAGGAAATAATGATTTGCTTGTTTTGTTCGTATAAAGCGTTAAAGGTGTGAAAAAATTCTTCCTCGGTGGTGTTTTTCCCGCCGATGAATTGGATGTCGTCTATGATTAAAACGTCAATATTACGATATTTCTTTTTAACATCTTCCATTCTTCTATTACGTATTCCCCAAATAACGTCATTGGTAAATTTTTCGGAAGTGATATAAAGCGGTTTTATTTTTTCTTTATAAATTTTCTTTATTTCGTTGCCGACCGCCTGTATTAAATGAGTTTTTCCCAATCCAACGCCTCCGTAAATAAAAAGCGGATTGTATTTACTGCCGACTTTCTTCACCACCGCCGAAGCCGCGGCATAAGCCAATTCATTTGACGAGCCGACTATAAAAGTTTTTAAAGTATAACGAGGATTTAAATTGGTCTCCGGGTCTATTTTTGATTCCATTAGCGCTTCTTGAACCAATTCGGCGGTATTGTTAACGGCGCTTGCCGCTAAATTAGCAATTACTCCTTGTGGGCTACTTACTAAGTAGTCAACATTCTTCGTAGTTGAATCTAAATTCCTTAAAGAGCCTAAAATTAATTTATGATATTTATTTTTTACCCATTCTTTGGCAAAATTATTCGGCAAGGACACCAGCGCAATGCCGTCCTTTTTTTCAACCAACCGGCTGCTCTTCAGCCAAGTCAGAAAATTAGGTTTTGAAACCTGCAGTTCTATTTCTCCTAATACTATTTGCCAAATTTCATCAAGACTCATTTTGTTAAAATTGTTAAAAATATTTTTTTAGAATTTAAGACTTATCTAATTATCTTAATTTATTTTTCTAACCGCGCAATATTTACAAACGGCATTTTTTGGGGTTTAAGTGTGCATAACTACTGGATAACCATTTCTAAATAATAAAAATTTTTAAAGTCAATATTTTTTATAAAAATCTCAAGCTCTTGCTTCTAAAAAATAAAAATTATAAACTAAAATCATATGTCGCGGACTTATCAGCCTAAAAAACGGAAAAGAAAACGCGTTCACGGTTTTTTGCGCAGGAAGAAATCAAGCGGCGGCCGGCGCGTAATTAAAAAAAGGCGTCAAAAAAACCGCAAGAAACTAACGGTTTAGCCTTTATTGATGCTACCTCGAAATCTGCAGGTTAATTTTAGAGATACTAAGCGGGCTTGGCGGATTTTTCGTAAAACTTCGGAGTTTTTAGTTAAAACCAGGCCGTCTTTATCCCCAAGTTTTGCGGTTACCATCAGCGTTAAAGTTGCTAAAAAATCAAGCCGCCGGAATTTATTAAAAAGAAGAGCCAAAGGTATTTTTTTGAAAAATCTCACAAGGTTTAAAGCGGCCGGCAATCAAGATTATTGGGTTAAGCTTTTTACGCCGGCTAATAATTTAAGCAAAAAAGAATTTGAAACTCGGCTAGCCGATATTTTATTGAATAAGTATTAAAAATTATGTCAGGGATTTACAACCAATTTATTTATCAGCCAATTCTTCAACTGCTGGTTTTTATTTATAACCATCTTGCTTTTAATGATTTGGGCCTGGCTATTATTATTCTTACTGTTGTAATCCGTTTTGTTTTCTTGCCCCTTTTCCATAAAAGCACAAAAGGCCAGATGGTGTTGCAAAAACTCCAGCCCGAGGTTGAAAAAATTAAAAACCATCATAAAAACAGCAAGGAAGCTCAAGCCGCGGCGCTTATGGAGCTTTATCGCCGTCACGGAGTTAATCCGTTTGGAAATTTTCTTTTATTAATAATCCAGTTGCCGGTTTTGATAGCCTTATACCAAGTTTTTATGAATGAGCTTTCGGGGACATTATTCGCGACCCATGATTTTTTAGGCTTGATTGATTTGAAAAATCGTAGTAATCTGTTGGTTGGATTGTCGGTTGCGGCGCAGTATTTTCAGGGCCGACAGCTTCAACTGCCGCAGAAGTCCGGAGACGGGCAAACCGCTAAAATTAACCAATTTATGGTTTTTCTGGGGCCGGTAATCACTTTTATGATTTTACTGAATTTACCGGCGGCGGTGGCGCTTTATTGGCTGGTGACAACGATTTTTTCAATAGGCCACCAGTTTTATATAATTAAGGGCTTGACCCAAGAGTCCAAGCCGTAAGGCGAAGGACGACTGGTTGTCAAACCTTACCCTGTGAAATGCCGCTTTGCGGCACTGCCAAAGGCAGTATTTCACAGGGTGCTCAATGTGATAGTAAAATTTATTTCGCATTGGGCTCGTAAATTTTAATCACATTGGCATGGAACAAACAACGGAAAAAATTAAAAAGTTTTTTAATATGCTGGGGTACCAGGATTTTGAATTAAGCGCTGACCCGGAAAACCGGAGAGTTTCCATTTTAATAAACGAACCAATGCCGTTTCAAAACGATATGCCTAAAATTCTTCCCTCAATTGAGCGGCTGGTTAATTTAATGATTAAAAAAGAGGGAGGAGAGCCGATTATTTTAGACGTTAATAACTACCGGCGCGAGCGCGAACGTTTGATAGTGGAGTTGGCTAAAGCCGCGGCTCATAAAGCCGCGATGAATAAAACTTCGATTGAATTGCCGCCGATGAACGCCTATGAACGGAGGCTTATTCATACGGAAATCGCCCATAAGCCGGATTTAAAAAGCGAAAGCATCGGCGAGGGCGCGGAGCGCCGCGTGGTAGTCAGATTGATAGAGGTATAAACCCCGCAACTGCGGGGTTTAAAATTATTCGTTTAATTCAAATGAATATATTTTATTGTCGTAACGGTTTATAAAAACCAATTTTTCTTCAAAACGGCGCGGGTTTATGCCGTCTATATTATCTTGGCTGGCGTCTAAAAGCATTTCTGTTTCCCCTTCTCCGGCCGGAATTCGGTAAATCAAATCATTGGAATAAAAAGTTTTTTGCAGATAATCGTCCGGCAGGCGCCATTCTTCGCTTATTTCTTTAGGAACAAAACAATATGCCGCGTTTTTTTCCAACAGGCATTTTTCCGGTAAGGTCGCGAAAGGCAGGTTTTTAACCGTGGTGCCTTGATTATCTGTTAAAGCCAGATTATAAAAGTTTGGCAAAGTTACGGAAAATTTTAAACCCGACAGCCCATCTTTACTCCAAGAGGTTATCAGACCGGGCTCCGGCTGAAATATTTGCCTGAATTTGAAATCTTTTAAATTTAAAGACCAGGCGCCGCCGTAATAACTAAAAGACGGCCGTTCTGTAAAAATAATCGTTTCATTTCCCGACCATGTCATTTCAACGTCTTCCAACCCTAAGTCGTTTACCAGTTTTGTGTTGGTGGAATTTGTTTTACTTAAATCAATCGCTTCCAAAGAAAAGCCTTTTTTGGTGTCAATGAAAGCGATTAAATCGCCCAGTTGGGTTTTAGATTTTATCCATGTTAAATTAGTTATTTCCAGCGGCAAAGGCTGCCAGGAATTATCGGTGCTGTTAAACAAACTGAATTGAGGACGCTGGGCGTTGCCAAACGCGATAATTGCCTGCCGGCCGTCTGCTGACGGCAGCAGTTTAACCAGATTGGCGATTATTTCATCCGACTCGTTTTTTTCATTACCGTCTCTCAATGAAATAATTTTACCGTTTTCAGTAAGGGCATAAATCGCGTTTTTTGTTTCATTGACCCAATAACCGAAAACTTTGGTTTGGGATAAAAGTTTTATTTTTTCTGTTTCCGCCGGCTGTTGGGGAGTTTGAATTGTCTCTTGCGATACGGAAAATAATTTAAGAATATCGTCCCAGTAATAGTAAACGGAAAAACCGATGGCGCCGATTAAGATTATAATTAGTAAAAGTTTAAGAGAGCTCATAAAGTTTATAAATAAATTATTGGCAAACACCACCTTTAATATTGGTTCCGGTTATTGTTGAAATTTTACAAGCACCGCTAGCACATTGGCTATTTTGGTCGCAGGTATTTCCGCTTACTAGTTTGCCGTCAGTAGTAAGATTTGGATTAGTTTTACTGACAGCGCTTGTTTTAGGCGGCGGCGCCACTTTTAACGACCCCAAAACAGGCAGGCCAGCGTCTAAAGTGTCCCATATATCGGTATTTATCAAATTAAATACAAGAGTCGCGCCAAAAAGCAGGATTATGCCTAAAATCGCTTCTTTAATACGGTCGCGGGCGTCCTGTTGGCGGCTGGCGTTACCGGCTGATGCCGCGTATTCCAAAGCCGCGAAAACAATAACACCGAAAGCGGTGACGCCAACCGCTATTCTGCCAAAATTATAAAGACTTTTAACATAAGCTTCGGGGCTGGCGCCGGCATTGGGATTGCCGGGGATTTGAACTTTTAATTTCACCGCGCCCGCGATAACTGGAACAATCAGTATAAACAACAGCCAGCCGTAAGTTAATATTAAAAATTTATTTTTTTTTCTCATGGGGTCAGAATAAACCTAATTTCGTCCTTGGCGGCTTCAATAATATTGTTTATATTGGAAATAGCTGCCGTTAAATTAAGCGTAACCGGGTTGGGATTTTCCGACGTGATTTCAAGATTCAGAACATCGGGATTTTGTCCGGCCGTTTCTTGTTGTTCGTTGACAGACCAGGTAAAAAGCAGTTCGCTTAATCCTTTAATATTAAAAAAGAACGGCATTGCTTTAAAATTATACGCCCCGGTTTTGATTTCCTGGTTGAAAACATGAGAGGCGGCTATTACCGCTTTTGGTTCAACCACCGGAATGATTGCCGCGCCCGAAAAACTTTGGCCTTGCAATTCTTTAGGGATTATTATTCCGTTCTCTTGGGTTTTTTCAGGGAAATTAATTTCAGCTTTCAATAGCAGGCGGTTGCCAATAAGGTCATTGGCGTTAAAAGCGATTCTTTTTAATCCCGCGCCGACAACGAGAACATCATTATTTTGAGACCAGATTATTTGAGCCGGAGCAAGATTTACGAGCTTGTCATTATTTATGAGTTCAATAGCCGCGATAACCGGCGAACTAAACGTCGGCAAATTTTTTCCTTTATAGTCAGCGGGCTGGTAATTCTGCACCTGCCAAGTGACAATTAGTTGAGGCTGAGGCATTGGAGCTTGCGCCGCGGTTATTGTAAAAACCGTTAACGCGTTTATTATTGCCAAAATAACAAGTTTATTTTTCATTCTTTTTATAAATTATACCATAATTGTGTTTAGGTTTTCTTCGCGATTTTCCCGGTAACGGCGCCTGTTTTAGCCAGCGTGCCTTCTCCTCTTGTCCAGGCGTAAGTTATAATTACATCGGCAAGATTGGCCGGCAGTGTTGAAAAAATAGCTTCAACAGCCACATCTAAACCGCTGGTTAAAAGAGCTTTTTTCATATTTATACCCTTCATTGTTTTATAAAGCAAAAAAGCCAACCCGAAAGGAATGCTGACTAACGCTCCAAGATATGGAATTAAAGATATCAAATCGGCAACGCCAGCGCCCAAGAACCAAAGTAAAAATTCAACAAAAGGAAATTTATCTTTTTTATCTTCTTCCATTGTCAACTTCAATATTAATTAAATAGTCTTCCCCATTTCCAGCATTTGTTCCGGATTAGTGGTAACAATCTGGTCTTCGGTGTAGGACGCGATGATTTTTATGGCCGCGTGCCGCAAGCCCGCGAAAAATAAACCTTCGCCGACATTGGCTTCCAGCAGGAAATTTTTTTCCGCGGTTGTCAGGTTGAAAGTTTTGGAAAGATTATCAATAACAGACGGCGCCTGTTTTAGTAAAATCTGCAGAGCCGAATTGGTGATGATTGGCCGGCCGTAAGGAGTGCGCAAAAAATCATCTACTTCCT
>ERZ1292645.100-Hain-H14-02um-R2-100-length-39670-cov-12_pt2 | contig 14793 bp, 22 predicted proteins | sample MGYA00564401_ERZ1292645 | MGnify/ENA primary metagenome ERZ1292645 (study PRJEB36523, sample SAMEA6512644) | groundwater metagenome | collected 2019-01-09 | study: AquaDiva: Metagenomics assemblies of 32 groundwater samples | reverse complement strand
CTATTATTCTTAGAACTGGAGTATATATTTCTTACTATTTATTCGAAAAACTCTTTGTTAGCTTGATGTAAGATGGTAGAAGGATTGACAGCATTAGTTATAGATGATGAAGAAGCGATAGGCGGGCTTTTAGTAGATATTTTAGCTATGAAAAATGTAAGTGCGACATTTGTACCTACAACAAGAGAGGGCATAGCTTTAATAAATGAAGGAATAAGATATAATTTTGTTTTTACTGATTTGTATAGGCATCAGCCAAATGGCCTTGAGGTATATAGATTAGCCAGTTCTAAAGGAATGGATGCCCACATTATGACAGGAGGTCCACCGGGTGGTGAAGACCCTCAGTTGCTAAGCGATGCAGAGAGAGAAACTCATGACGGGGTTATAATGAAGCCATTTAGAATAGCTGATATACTTGGGTTAGTGGATCAATACATTACTCAACAAAAGCCTTAATCATAATCTCGCCAGGTATGCTCGCATTTCTCGCATCTTAAGAACTTAGTTTCTGGCTCATCGCCTGCTCTTGTCTGCACTAGCCAGAAATAAGCAGTCTTATGGCCGCATTTAGGGCATTCTGCTGTTGTTTTAGGCAGGGTTTGGAGCTCTCCTCTGTCTATAACCTCAACTCCTATTTCAGTTCTAGATATAGTTTCTTTGATTGTAGCTCCAGCTACCTGAGTCGTTTTATAGCCGCAGGAGCAAACTAGCATCCTTTTGCTTTCTTCTTTTCTTGGCACAAGCAATGAGCCGCATTTTGGGCAAAACATCTTGATTTCAGAAACTTTGACAAATTCTATATAAATTTAACCTTTTTGAAATGGGTTTACTATTCCCAAAATGTTCCTGGCTATATTAAAGACTTCCACAAACCATATTTTGATATACCCAAGTAAAGGAATTCTTAAAACTGCATTGCCTACAATCTGCTTTTCACTTATCTTGCTTTCATCAAGTATAACCTGACCGCTTTGGTCTCTGCATGGGGAGCATAGCGCAGGGTTATTGTCTCCTTTAGTCTGGAAATAATAAGCCCCATTATCCTGCCACTTTTTCACCACTCTATGTATTATATCCTTCTTGGCGCTCCAAAACACAATAACATCGCCAACTGCAATATTTTCTGGCTTCTTGCCTTTCAGAATCATAATGTCGCCTTTATTAAACCCATTTTTCAATGGAAAACTCTTAAATTCTTCTTTATTTATTCCACTGGTGACATACCATTTGTTTGATTTGTCCCACCAATGGTCAATTCCACTATTATGCTCCATACTTTCACTCACAACAGCAACAACCGGGTGGGATGTTTGAAGCAGGAAGCCTAGTCCAGGATAAACAATAAACTTAATAAGGACAAAGGCTAAGATAATATTAACAATCCAGCTCCAAATGCTGTTGTCTTCCCATATAAAATACCATACCTTCTTTAATGTTTTCTTCCAATCCCTCATAAACTTTGTGCTCTAACCAAAAAGAATAAAAAGGTTTTGTTTTAATAGGCTGAGAATGAAATTTGCAAGAACTGATTATTATCAAGGTATACTTCAATTGAGGGACATCAATTCCGAAATACTTGACTTTGTGAACAGACAAATTAAAGAAAGGGGAAATGTTGCTGTAACAAAAGTGGTTAAGCATGCGAATGGCTTTGATATGTATTTAACCTCGCAGAAATTTATTCTTATATTGGGAAAAAAGCTTAAAGAAAACTTTGGAGGGGAAATAAAGATAAGCTCAAGGTTCCATACGAGAAACAAACAGGGAAAGGATCTTTACAGGGTTAATGTGCTCTTTAGACTCTTGAAATTCAAAACTGGAGACGTTGTTTTCGTAAGGGAGGACAAGCTCAAGCTTATACGCATCGGAAAAAAGATTTTTGCTAGAAACATGAAGACTGGAAAGAGAGTGACAGTAAGAAGCAGAGACCTAATAAATTAGGTGCTCCTTCTCTTTTTTGTAATCTTCGATGACTTTTTTAACCCAGTTAATTTTGGATTTTTCAATTTCAAAATTCCTTTTATTGACAAACCCAAAGTACCTGTCCTCGCTGATTATCAGATTTTTGCCGTTTATGAATAAAAAGGGGAGATTGCTTTCATTTTTTTTGCTAATTTGTTGTTTATAAACAATAATAAAAATATTATTTCTTAATAAATCAATCAATGTGTCGCTTACTATATTAGGATTATCGACTAGAATCATATCGCTTTTTTGGATATTGAGGAGCTTATTTTTGAAATTGAATTCGTTAATGCTTAATGTATCTAGCTTTTTTAAAATATATAAATCATTGATATGCGACAATATGGTGTTGAAGTTTTTTACTGTCAATCTCGATTCTTCCAACTCTTTTTCCTTCAATCTAAGTTTATTTTCAAGAAATCTTATAGTGGCTTCCCTGAAGTCAATGCGCTTTTTATTATTGCCCACTTGAGGTATTCTGTTATTATTTTTTTCCAAATGAACCAATCTCATTTTTAAATTATTATTGTATTTCTTTACCAGCTTCATTTCCATTTCTAGCCTTTTCAGCTTTGAATACACACTAACAAAGTCATGCTCATTTAATTTTTTTTCAAATACCACTTTTTCCATAATTTGGGACTCTTCATCTTTTTTCTCAATAATGCTTACTGCATTTTTTATGCTTATTTTCTTGATAATTACAAGCTCTGTTATACTGTTTTTGATTTCGTGCTTTTTATTCTCTTGAACAAAAAAAGTTATCTTATCCAGCAAAGCCTTGGCCGTCTTGTAAGCAAATAATGCAGATGCTAAGGCGTCCCCTTCATGCGAGTCCTTAAAATTAAAGTTGCTTACCATCTCCCTTTTTTCATTGACTTTAAGGTCTTCTTGCGGGCTTACAATCCTGGCTCCGATCTTAGTTGCAAATGCGCTAACCAAAGCAGGCACTTTAAATTTGTCTGTACCAACCAAAATTACCTTTCCAAGATCTATCGTTTGAGAAATAAGCTGATTTAAATCGAGCTGTTTTGATGAATTTAAACAAACAAGGTTTCCTTCGATGTCAAGAACTGCACATCCTACAGTTATGCCGGGGTCAATCCCCACTATCAGCAGTTTTTTGTTTTCCATCCGCATAGAAGCATAGCGCAGTAATTTAAAAATTTTGTTATGAATTTAAAAACCTTTATATAAATGGATTAAGTAATTAATCAGATGAACTTGCTAACCATAGTTTTCGTAATACTGGCCTGCACAATTTTATTCCTATTATACTTCTACAGAGACCCCAAAAGAGAAGCGCCACAAGGCAACAACGTGGTTTCTCCTGCGGATGGAAGAGTGATAAGTGTAATCAAAACGAATAAGAATGAAATTAAAATCAAAAAGGGATTGTTAGGAAAAATCAAATCACTGACAAAGGATATCGGAAATGAATGCTATGTAATATCGATCTTTATGTCGCCAATGGATGTACACTATAACAGAGCCCCTATAGAAGGCGTTGTAAAATCGGTTAAGCACACAAAAGGAAGATTTTATGAAGCCTATAACTTTGAGAAAAGCCTTGAAAATGAGAAAAACGAGATTTTAATTGAAAATAAAAATTTTAGAGTTAAAGTTATTCAAATAGCAGGATTTTTGGCAAGAAGAATAAGATGCTATGTCAAAAAAAATCAAAAAGTTAATAAAGGGGAAAAAATAGGCATAATAGCTTTGGGAAGCCAAACTACGCTAATACTTTCGGTTGGGGTAAATTTAAAAGTTATGGTCAACTCCAGAGTCAAAGCAGGAGAAACGGAAATTGCCGAGATAAGGTGAAAACTATGTACAGCAAAATATTGTTTTTTTCATCATTTTTGAAATACCCGAAAGAAATTGGCTCTGTTGTGCCAAGCTCAAAATTTTTGACAGACGAGATTCTTAAGAATATAGACTTTAAAAACGCAAGATTCATTGCCGAGTACGGGCCTGGCACAGGCTGCATAACTGTTGAAATTCTCAAGAGGGCAAGAAAGGATGCAAAGGTGCTGTGTTTTGAAATCAACAAAAAATTTTGCACTTATTTAGGTAAGAAAGTAAAGGACAAAAGACTCATAATAATCAACGACAGCGCGGAAAATATTAAAAAACACCTTAAAAAATTCAACATACCAAAAATTGATTATATTATTTCAGGACTGCCATTTTCGGCATTGCATGCCAGCAAAAAGCGCGCAATTATAGGAGAAACAAGGGACACTCTAACAAACGACGGCAAGTTTGTTGTATATCAATTTTTGAATAGCTTTAAAAAATATCTCTGCAGTTATTTCCCAAAGATTTCTATGAAGTTCGTGCCTTTGAACATACCCCCTTGCTTTGTTTACATTTGCGAGAAGTAGTGAAATGAAATTTAGAATAAGAAGAGAAAAAATATTTTTCACAATCACTTGGCTTCGATGGATACTTGTATTTGTTGTAGCAATCTCGCTTGCCTTAAATAAAAGGAACATCGCATTATTCATCTTCATTCTGACAGCTTTAGTAGGATTCTTTGAAAATTTTATATCGAGAAAATATCCGTCACAGCTTCGCACAATAATAGATTTTTTAGCTGACAAGCTCTTGGTGAATTGCACTGCAATAGTCTTAACACTGAAGGGTATACTTCCACCTTGGGTTGGCATCATAATACTCGCAAGAGACTTGTTTACGATAATTGGCGGCGCAATACTTTTTTATAAGAATTTAAGAACTGAATTCACACCTACGGTGCTTGGCAAAATTAGCTACTTTTTCCAGCTGATGGCATTATTGCCGCCTATGATTAATCTGCAGGTTGATTGGTATGTAATGTATGCCGCATTATCGCTTACAATTATTTCAGGATTTTATGCGCTCATTAAATCAGAATTTAGATTTATGAGGCGAAAGACTGACTTAGATGAGTTTAGAATTACCAATCTCTTAAAATTTGCAGACGTATTTACGCTTTTTAATGTCACGCTGGGCCTTATAAGCATTGTCCTCTCAATCAACAATAACTTCAACTACGCTGCATTTGTGCTGATCATTGCAGTTGCATTTGATTATCTTGATGGGAAGGTTGCAAAATACTTTGGGCAGCAAAACACTTTTGGCAAAGAGCTTGACTCCCTTGCCGATACTGTTTCATTTGGGGTTGCTCCTGCAATTTTCGGATTCAGCTTGATTCAGTTTGCATCAAATATGAAGCAATTTCAGGTAACGTTCGGCATGATTGCATTTGCTGTTTTTCTTTTCTGCGGCATTCTAAGGCTGGCCCGCTACAACATAATGGATTTAAAGGGCGCTTTTCAGGGCATGCCGATAACAATGAATGGAATCATCATCCCCTTAGCCTATTTTCTTCATGCACCAATCCAATTTTATCCATACATCTATCTTGTGCTTGGCATATTGATGATTTCGTCATTTAGAATTAAAAAAATGCCTTAGATTTTTGCGACTTCCTTGTTTTTTGCTGACAAGTTTTTAGGTAGATTTAAAACTTTGAATATGTAAACAATCGTTGCCCAATATATCATTATTGTAGATGCTAGCAATAGGTGCATATAATACTTAAAATTAATTAAGATTGCTATTATAGTCACATAATTTGAGCCTACACTTAATCTTGCTGCCAGTGTCACCGGCAGAACCTTCTGTTTTTTGGCGTACAGAATCTTCATTAAGCCGCTGATTATTGATGGTATGGACAACAAGGCTAGCCATGATACATCAATATACTTTTTTATAACCAAGAGGACAAAAGTAGTTATTATCAACGTCCAATCTGTGAAGGAATCAATCGCGCTGCCAAGCTCTGTCTTTTGGTTCATTAGCCTTGCCGAAATTCCATCAAGCTTGTCGCTTAAAGTTATGACTGCAAATAGCAATATTGAAATGTGTATGCTTGAATTTAAGAAATAGTAAATAAAAGGAATAATAAGGAGAAACCTTGCCAATGTTATCAAATTAGGAAGGTTAACTACTTTATTTCCGGTCATTTGACGAATTCTTATGATGTATTCAAGCCCCGATATAATTGTAATCAAAACAGCAGCAAGCATCAAAAACGAGCTTAATGGCAATTTTAAAAGGACAAATACAATTGCAATGCTTTGCACAAAAGTTTTTACCTTTCCAAAAATGCTTGCAGGCACAACTATCCTCATAGGAAGGAGATAAATCCTAATCGCTGTTATTATAACCTCTCTTGCGATGATAGCGATTACCATCCAGAGTTCGATACCCTTTCCAATTAGAAAAATCAAAGCTGTCGATATTAACAATTTGTCAGCGATTGGGTCTATAAGCTTGCCAAATTCCGTAATCTGTTTTTTCTTTCTTGCGAAATAACCATCCAAAAAATCGGATATGGAAAGCATTCCAAAGATAAAAGCAGCCAATACATGCTTATATGGAATGTTCACAAAAAGTATTATTGCAAATAAGGGAATTAAGCCAACCCTTATAATAGTTATTTTATTAGGAATGTTAAATTTAAAATCCATGGAAGCATAAGATTTATAACTGCTTATATAATTTTCTAAAATCGATTGCTATGAGGAAAATCTGGATATTAATGCTATTGTTGATAATGGTTACTGGCTGCAGTAACCAAGCTGAACTAAATAAACAAAAGAACCATGAAGTAGTAAAAAATTTGGTTTATAAACACGCGAAGGCGTGGGAGAATGGCGATTACGAGTTATTAGATTCTGTGCTGCATGAAAATGTTGTTTTTGCATACCCCGGAAGAAGATTAAATAAAGCGGAGACATTTGAAGACTTAATTGGCTATAATAAATCATTCAAAGATACCAGAATTTACATCAATGAACTAGTTGTTGATGGAGAAGATTTGGCTGTTGAGTGGCAGTTTGCTTCCACAAACATCCAAACAGGGAACAGGACTGCGGTGAGCGACGCAATAATAGGAAAAGTTAAAAATGGAAAAATTATCGTATGGAAAGAATATCTTGATGGGAGAGTAAGCAGACTCCAGATGGCAGGCAACCTATCATTAGAGGAAGGAGAGGAGCCGTTTCCTTGGCCGAATAAGAAATGAAATACGACCTGCATATCCATACCCATTATTCCAAATGCAGCAATCTAAAGCCGATAACGATATTAAAGTTAGCTAAAAAACTTAAGTTGGATGGAATTGCTGTTACAGACCATCACGAAATAAAGGGAGCTCTTGAAGTAAAGAAGCTGAGTAAAAACAAGAATTTTGAGGTTATTATTGGTGAAGAAGTAAGCACCAATTATGGCGATATTTTGGCTTATTACCTCAATAAAAAAATTGACACCACTGACTTTTATGAAGTTATTGATGAAGTAAGAAAACAAGGGGCATTAATCACAATAGCTCATCCATTCAGGACAACATTGGTGCAAAACCACAAATTTCAGCTTCCCATTGAAAAGGTTAAGAATAAAATTAATGCAATAGAGTGCTTTAATGCCAGAACTCTGCCAGGAGATAATAAAAAGGCTGATAAAATTGCCGATAAATTTGGTATTGCAAAAACTGGAGGCTCTGACTCCCATTTCTTTTTTGAAATTGGAACTGCATTTACAATTTTTGATGGTGACTTAAGATATGCCATCAAAAGCAGAAATACAAAAGTAGAGGGTACAATTTTCTTTGGGCCCTTTGGCGGAATTCTGAGTTATTTGCGGAAAAGGGTAGTTTAGATTTTACTATCGTTCAATCTATATATATGCTCCATCAAAACCTTAGCTTGTTTATTCAAACTTATTTTGCCTTTGTTCAAGTAAACTAGCTTTCCAATATTTAATGTCGAATTAAGAGGAGCATAAGACGATTTAAGCCCTATTGGAAGTATTGGAGTTTTTGTTTCAATAGCAAGCCTTACAGCACCTTTCTTTGGATTTTTTGTCCGTCTTGTGCCGCCTTCAGGAAAAATTCCGACTATATTTCCTGACTTAACAAGCTTCTTTGCCTCTTGGTACGCCTCTCTTGAATTGAACAAGGGTATGCAGCCCGCCCATTGCCTGCATACCGTGTTGCCTAAAAACCACCATGATGGGCTTGCAATAAAATGCACTTTCCTGTTTAATTTTTTAAGTATGACATAAACTATATACACAGGATCTATAAGCCTTTCATGATTTGAAACTATTATGAAGGTAGTTTTGTCTGGTATATTATCTATTCCCCTAATCCTTCTTATCATTAGCCAATTAAGAGGATAAAGCCAAAATCTTGTTATTGGGTATGCCATTTAATCGTATTTGACGCCTAATAATTTTATTTTTGTTAAAGCTACATCATAAATTTCCTTCAAAAATGCCATTAATCCATATTTTTTTGTTTGCAATCCAATATGGTCCATACCGTTTAATCTCACTTTGGCAACTTTTAATTTTTTCTTTTTGCAATAGTCATTCATTACACTTTCTAAGCCCCACCCTTCTATAAGCGGGCTTTTTCTTATTTTCGCAAAAACTTTTGTTAATATTGCCCTTTCTCCTCCTGTTAAAGGAAAATACGGCATTATCGCATTTCCTATATAATTTCCTTTATCCCTCAGACCAATAACCATCGCAGCATATCCTTTTATTATAGGGTCAAGCAATTTATCAACATGCTCTACTTCAAGTCCAATCAAATCAGCATCAAAAAATAGCAAAATGCCAGATTTTGTATTTTTAGTACCAATCTTAACTGCATTACCCTTACCTTTTGTTTTTTTTAGAGATATTATTCGGACTTTTTTCGATTTAATTTTTTTGATGATATTTTGGGTATTGTCTGTGCTACCATCATCAACCACAATAATCTTATTTATTTTTTCGCTCGACGTCAATACTTTTAGAATATTGCCCACTGTATTCTCTTCATTAAGCACAGGTACAACGGCAGTTATTTTCATCTTTGTATATACAAAAACTATTTAAACCGATATTTAAAAGTTTTCCCCATGGCAGAGTCCTTCATAATATTCTTGTTGAAATGCTTTTATTTAATGCTGCCTGCCTACTTCGCAAATATGGCGCCTGTCATGGTTAAAAAAATCAATTTATTTGCATTTCCGGTTGATTTTAACAGGCAAATAGCCGATAAGCCGATATTGGGCAAAAACAAGACATTTCGAGGCTTGATTTTTGGAGTCATTTTTTCTGTTATTATTACTTATTTTCAGTTTTTATTGTACAGAACAGAATTCTTTAGAAACATCTCTTTTTTAAACTATCAAAACTGGCTTTTATTTGGTTTTTTGATGGGTTTTGGCGCCTTAACTGGCGACTTAGTTAAGAGTTTTTTCAAAAGAAGAATGGGCTTAGAGCCAGGCGCAAAACTTGTCCCTTTTGACCAAACGGATTTTGCTGCAGGCGCCTTGGTTTTTATTACCCCAATCTTCGATTTGACATTTAAGGTACTATTTGTATCGTTGCTATTGAGCTTTGTGCTGCATATTATTGTAAATCATGCTGCCTTCTACCTGAAAATAAGAAATGAAAAGTGGTAATTAAACAAAGAATGCTAGGTTTGCGGTTATAACAAATCCAATATTGTAAAAAAGAAGCACATAATGATTTTTTTCTTTTCTGCTGTACATTAACGATGCAGCAGGCAAGCCGTACAAAAAAAGCAGAGACGACTCAATGACAAAAAGATTTGTGTTTTTTGAGCTTAAATAAAATAATATCCCCAATAAGGCATAGGTTAGCATTGATTTTTTAAGCAGATTACTGATTTTATACTGCATGAATAATAAAAATAAAAAAAATCCGATTAAAATCAGCGCATAAACTATATTATTTGCATAATAAAAAAACAAGAATAAAAACACTAACATTAGTATAATTTTTCTTGACAAATTGAAAAACCTCTCCAAAGGTTTTTGCTCTTCCGGGCATATTTCCACAAGGATAACGCCAGCCAATAGTCCTAAAAAAGAGATTATTGAGGCAAAGAAATAATTAATAAATTGCATCTTATTTGCACAACTTTTTTTCTATGTTTTCTATTTGCTTAACTCTTCTTTTATGCCTTGCTTCGCTGCTGAAATCTGTTTCCAGCCATATTTTTGCCATTTTTTTGGCTAGTATGCTACTTAGGACTCGTGCACCCAAGCAGAGCACATTGCTGTTGTTATGCTCTCTGCTCATTTTTGCAGTATACTCATTAAAGCAATTGGCTGCCCTTATTCCTCTGACCTTATTGGCGGCAATTGCCTCTCCAGTTCCAGTGCCGCAGATCAAGATTCCCCTGGAATTATGCTTTGCTACCTCTCGCGCAACCTTCAATGCGATTTCCGGATAATCAGATTTATTTTTATCAGTATGCACTCCTAAGTCATTGTACTTATAACCTAGTGCATTAAGAAAATTTTTAATCTCCTCTTTTAGCCTGAAGCCGGCATGATCAGCCCCCAGGAATATTTTTTGACGCATAATCTTTATGCCAATTTCAATACTTTTAAATCTTTCTCTAATCCAGGTACGGTTGGATATTTTTTTAAGTCTTTGTGATTTATCCACATAAATTCAACATTTTCATGATCAAGCTTCACGTTCCTTGATTTAGCTTCGCATGAGAAGGGCATAATAACCCAGTGCTTTCTTTTTCCTATATCCTTTTTTTGGAACAATCTGCCTTTCTTGAGTATTACAACATCCAATCCAGTTTCTTCTTTTACCTCTCTCAAAACAGTGTCTTCAGCCGATTCAAATTCCTTCACATAGCCAGAGCAGAAACTCCATTTATTAGGGTAATTACGGTCTTTTGGAGATTTTTTAAGAATCAAAATACTGTCTTTGTTTTTGACAATTCCAGTTACAACAAAGTAGGTTTTCATTCTAAGTCAGAATAAATGGCTATATTTAAACCTTAATGCCAGCTTCCCCTCCAAGTGGAATGGCCCCATTGAATGAGCAAATCAACTCCCAATCTTTCAACTTGCAGAGGCACATCGCAAGCGCCAAAGCACGAACCCATCCATATGACAACAGAAGCGTTTGTGTTTTTTTCAATTGTCTGTTGTATTTCATTTGCCCTTGGCTTAAGCCCATCTGGCAGTTGAACACAAACAAGCTTGGCATTTTCTTTATGGATTCTTTCGATTACTTTTTCAAGTTCTAGGTTATAGGAGTTCATGATAATTAAGAATAAAACCTTATTTAAAAATTAATTGATTGCTTAGCTGTTATATATGGAAGTGCCAATGTCTCATATCCAACAGACTGCCTAAACGGATCAAAATATTGAGGAGTATTTCGATATTCTGGCTTTTGACACTGAGACACCAAAGTAGCAATAAGAGATGCTGCTAATATGGCAGCTAAAACTTTAGTTCTATATTTTCGCGCTGTCGGTGTTGTCACAATCGGTAATAAATTTGTTGATTGGGTATTATGGACAACATCCGAGTGAATAGGATTGGCAGGTGTAAAGTATTTAGATATTTCTTCTGCTTCCTTTTCGCCGTAACCAAGGCTGTCCAAAAGTGTTGAAAAAGTTTTTTTGTCAGTATCTTGAAGTCCAAAATCCTGAAATGGAACCCATTCCCCCTCATTATACCTAGTTTTATTTATTCGTGCGCCTCTTGGTATCATGACAAATAAATGTTTTGGGTCACTCCATTCTATTGGTTTACTAGGATTTGTGTAGTCAATCCTAGATTTATAAACAAGCGTATTACTGCCAATTCGCATATGAACACAGCCATTGGTTTTATTTGGCTCATAACATAAATGCATTGCAATTGTTTCCAAAGTTCTCCTGTCGAGCACAACCTTGGGACTTTTTTCGTCATAAACTGGCTTACCTCTAGCCGTTAAATTATTATAAGCAGTAACTTCATCAAAAATCATGATAAATTTGCTTGCCCTCACAGAGCCTGCAATCGCATCAAGATTTTGCACATTTCCATTTCTACCATTAGCTCCAGAAGTCAGTGTGGGATTTCCTCCCATTCTGTGTGCAATTTCTATCGCTTTTGTTAGCACATTTGTCATTCTGTTTATCTATAAGATAATGGCACTTTTGGTGCAATTTCGTTTATCAATTGTTCGTAAGTTGGATTACGCGTTTTTGATCTTAATCCAATTAGGTTATGGTATAGTGATGCATAATCAAGCTTCCTTTCTTTTTCAGCAATATTCCCTTTTGGGAGAGCAGTAATCTCAAGCAATACTTTCACAATCCTATCTTGCGATATCACCTGCATTTCAATGCTTTGACCTAGGCTCAAATTAAAAGACTTTTCATAGTATCTTCTAGCCATATCCAATTTATTCTTTCTATTTAGTGGATTAAAGAGGAATCTACTCAGTCTATACTCTTTTTCTATATTCGGGTATGGCACACTTCCTTCTTCAGAAGGCCTATGCTTTAAATAAAAATCGCCATTTGCAATTAACTTATTAATGTCAGATGATATAGCATTATTCGATTTTGACTCTGATGGTTCTTTTGCAATAGCATTAGGAGATTGTTGGTATGGACTCAAAACTGCAGCTTCTAAGGAAATTGGAGCTAAACCCAATGCAATTAAAGCACCGCCAGCCTGTCTAAAGAATTCTCTTCTTGTAGGATTTCTTGATTCTTCCATTTAATTTTTCTCTACAAAAACATTTCGTCCATTTCGAAATCAGAAAGCTCTTTCTTGTTTATCAGTTTAGCAAAGTCCTTGTCTTTCATCTTCTTTCTTTCACTTCTCATGGTTTCAATCTGTTCCATGTCTTCGTCCAAAAATAGTTCTTCTATTTCCATTTTAACACTTAATAGCTTGAGTTTTCATAGCAGTTTTGCGGGCTATTGCTGGAATAATTGAATTTCTCTTGTTTTTCACTTGCAGTTTTGCCTTCTGCTACTGCGCACGCCAAGCACATATCCAATCCCCCAATGTTTTCGTTACTTAGTAGTGATAGAACTTGTATATAAATATTTCGGTTCTCATAGGTAAATTGAATTATTTTCAGTATAGAAATTTAATAAAAATGAGGCAATATTAATAAACTCTTCCTAATATCCTTTTAAGTTATGAATTTTGTTGCTATTTAATCGGATGCCTCATATAATTCCTACAGCTTAAGCAATAGTAGATAATCCGATGTTTATGGATTCTGACTCTGCAATTAACGCTTGGTACTAAATATTTGTGGCAGTGCTTGCAAAAACTTTTTTTAAGATTGGAAGGAAGCCTAATCTTGAACTTCATTGCAATTTTTCTTGCTAATTTAACATATTTATCAGAGAGGTTGCTGTCCTTATTAAATTCCTCTTTCGCAATCTTAAATAGGAAATTGATACGTGCATTTGCAATTCTCAGCACATTATTTGATTTACTTGAGTATCTTTTTAACATTTTATTATTTGTATCTGTACATCAATGTTTATTAATGTTATCAAAAAAGAATTTGTCTACACAAATAGCGGAACCAAAACCAGTGAGATTGTGCTCAACAGCTTTATCAGGACATGCAATGAAGGTCCGGCTGTGTCTTTGAAAGGGTCTCCAATTGTATCGCCTGTGACAGCTGCTTTGTGGGCATCACTTCCCTTGCCGCCATGTTCTCCTTCTTCAATAAGCTTTTTCGCATTGTCCCAAGCGCCTCCTCCTGTGTTTAGGAACAAAGCCATCAAAATCCCAGTGATGGTTGCAACCATTAAGTAAGCTGCTGCTGCCTCATACTTTAAAGTAACCCCAACAACCACAGTCACAATTACAACTAACAAGCCGGGCAACACCATCTCTTTCAAAGACGCCTTTACGCAAATATCAACAACCTTTGCATAATCTGGCTTTTCCTTGCCAGTCATTATACCCTTCTTCTGCTTCCATTGCCTCCTTACCTCATTAACAATTGAATAGGCAGCATCTCCCACAGCTCTTATTGCAAATGCACTGAATAAGAAAATGAGCATAGCCCCAATTAAAGCGCCTACAAAAACATCTATCTTTGCTATATCTACTGTAATAATTTTATCTCCTGTATACTTTGCAACGTCATCAAGGTAAGCAGAGAACAATAAAAAAGCAGCCAATGCAGCGCTTCCAATTGCATAACCCTTTGTCAATGCTTTTGTTGTGTTGCCAACTGCATCCAGTTTGTCTGTTCTCCTTCTTATCTCTTTTGGGGCATTGCTCATCACAACGATGCCGCCAGCATTATCAGTTATGGGTCCAAAGTTATCCATTGCTAGGATATATGCAGCTGTAGCAAGCATACCCATAGTAGCAACTGCTGTTCCATATAAACCGCCGTGAGGCACGCCACTCAGAATTCCAAATCTATAAGATAGAAGCAAAGCAATTGACAAAGTAATGACAGGCAAAACAGTTGATTCCAAAGCCACAGCAAATCCGCTGATAATATTAGTAGCATGCCCAGTTAAAGATGCCTTAGCAATGCTCTTAACAGGCCTGTAAGTTGATTCAGTGTAATAGATAGTAATCCATACGATTAAAATGCTTGTCGCAATTCCAACCAAGCCGGCAAAGAAAAACCATATATTGTTAAGCAGCCATTTCGTTGTCGCATAAAAAGCGATTGCAGCCAAGAAGCTAGTTAAATAATACCCCCTGTTTAATGCAGCCATAGGGTTTTCATTCTCATTTTTAAGCTTGACAGACATAACTCCGATAATTGTTGCTATCAAACCAAAGGCTCTGACAACCAGAGGGAACATAACACCTTTTATTCCAAAATCTTGGTATAAAGCAACGCCTAAAATCATTGCCCCTATGTTTTCAGCTGCTGTGCTCTCAAACAAATCTGCGCCCCTTCCAGCGCAATCTCCCACATTATCACCAACTAAATCAGCAATAACCGCAGGAT